>ERZ1026868.1587-NODE-1587-length-11549-cov-3.908387_pt1 | contig 11549 bp, 9 predicted proteins | sample MGYA00380164_ERZ1026868 | MGnify/ENA primary metagenome ERZ1026868 (study PRJEB33269, sample SAMEA4719800) | human gut metagenome | biome: human-associated habitat; feature: organic feature; material: feces | place: Cameroon | collected 2013-10 ... | reverse complement strand
GAGCCGCAACTTATCTTATTGCAAAGATATATATTTTGTTTCATTCAACAAAGAAAACATGAAAGAAAAAGGGCTGTCACACGTAAATTGTGACAGCCCTTTCTTCTGATTATATCTTTCGATTAGTTCTCAGCGTCTTTCTGCTGAGAGTAATCGAGAACATTCTTCTTGTTGGCTTGAATGCGATCGTAGTCTTCCTTTGAGCCGACAATAATTTTGTCGAACTGGCGCATACCTGTACCAGCTGGGATAAGGTGACCGCAAATCACGTTCTCCTTCATGCCCTCAAGGTTGTCCACCTTACCGCGGATGGCAGCCTCGCAAAGCACCTTGGTTGTCTCCTGGAAGGAAGCGGCACTCATGAAGCTCTTGGTACCGAGAGCGGCGCGCGTGATACCTTGCAGAATCTGGGTAGATGTCGCAGGCACTGCATCGCGAACCTGTACGGTCTTGAGGTTGCGGCGCTTGAGGCTTGAATTCTCGTCGCGCAACTTGCGGGCTGAGACCATCTGGCCCTTTGAAAGGACATCGCTGTCGCCAGCGTCGATGACAAGTTTCTTGCCCCAGATGCGATCATTCTCATCGGCGAAGTCGAGCTTGTCAACGAGTTCCTGCTCGAGGAAGCAAGTATCGCCCGGGTCGTCGATGCGCACCTTGCGCATCATCTGGCGAACGATAATCTCAAAGTGCTTGTCGTTGATCTTCACACCCTGAAGGCGATAGACGTTCTGCACCTCGTTGACGATATACTCTTGCACGGCTGTCGGGCCCTCAATGGCGAGGATGTCGGCCGGCGTGATCTCACCATCGGAAAGTGCCGTTCCGGCACGCACGGCATCATGCTCCTGAACAAGGATCTGCCTTGACAGAGGCACAAGATACTTGCGCTGCTCGCCGCCCTTCGACGTGATGATGATCTCACGGTTACCACGCTTCAGCTTGCCCATGGTCACCTCACCATCAATCTCGGACACTACCGCCGGGCTTGAGGGATTACGCGCCTCGAAGAGCTCTTGCACACGAGGCAGACCACCGGTGATACCACCAGCGTTGAACACGGAACGAGGAATGCGGACAAGAGTCTCACCTGTGGTAATCTTCTGACCATCCTCGATGTTGGCAATGTGACCGCCCACCGGGAAGTTGTATGTACCGATAACCTGGCCATTCTCATCCTCCACGTCAACCGTAGGAACTATATTGTGGTCTTTCGACTCAATGATGATGCGCTCGGTCATACCAGACGTCTCGTCGGTCTCAGCCTTGTAGGTCTGACCCTCAGCGACGTTATGGAAACGAAGTGTACCGGCGTACTCGGAAACGATGACAGCGTTGAACGGGTCCCAACGGCAGATGACATCGTCTTTCTTCACCACGTCGCCATCCTTGAAGAACAAAGATGAGCCGTAAGGCACGTTAAGTGTAGCGAGGACGACTTCCGTGTTAGGATCAATGAACTGGACCTCTGCAAGACGGCTGACAACCATCTGGCAATCGACGTCCTGATCACCGCTCTTATCAATGAACTCAACTGTGCGCAATCCGTCAAACTTCAGTATTGCGTCGTATTTAGACTTGATGCTCGCGTTGGCCGCGGCATTCTCTGCCACACCACCTGAGTGGAAGGTACGGAGAGTAAGCTGTGTACCAGGCTCACCAATGGCCTGTGCGGCAATGACACCGACAGCCTCACCGAGTTGAACCATCTTCGACGTGGCCAAGTTGCGACCATAGCACTTGCGGCACACGCCCTTCTTGCTTTCGCAGGTGAGCACCGAGCGAATCTCAACCATCTCAATGCCAGCCTTCTCGATAGCGTCGGCCTTGTCTTCGGTGATTTCCTCACCCGACTTGACGATAATCTCATTGGTATGAGGGTTAACGACGTCGTGGACAGACACACGGCCAAGGATACGCTCGCCCAAAGTGGAGATGATATCATCGCCATCCTTCAAGGCACGGCACTCAAGACCACGGAGAGTTCCACAATCGTCCTCGTTGATAATCACATCATGTGAGACGTCTACAAGACGACGTGTAAGGTATCCGGCGTCAGCGGTCTTCATGGCGGTGTCGGCAAGACCCTTACGGGCACCATGCGAAGCAATGAAGTACTCCTGCACCGACATGCCTTCCTTCAAGTTGTTAAGGATAGGGTTCTCAATGATGGAGTTGCCCTCGGCACCAGCCTTCTGAGGCTTGGCCATAAGTCCGCGCATTCCTGCGAGCTGGGCAATCTGGTCGGCACTACCACGGGCACCAGAGTCAAGCATCATGAACACGGCGTTGAAGCCTTGGTCGGCCTCGGTCATGTGTTTCATCACGGCCTTCTTCAAGTTGTCGTTTACGTGTGTCCACGCGTCAATAACCTGGTTGTAACGCTCCTTATCAGTGATAAGACCCATATCGAAGTTGGCAGTCACCTCGTCAACCTCGTCCTGTCCCTTCTTCACGATGTCTGCCTTCTCTGGTGGCACGATGATGTCGTCCAAGTTGAACGAAAGACCGGCGAGATAAGACATCTTGTAGCCAAGGTTCTTGATACCATCAAGGAACGAGCATGCCCTTGCCATACCCACCTTCTTGATAACGACGGAGATAAGGCTACGAAGAGACTTCTTTGAAATGATGCCATTGAAGAAGCCAAGCTCCTTAGGAATGATCTCGTTGACAATGATGCGACCGACTGAGGTCTCGACAATGTGACGGATTGGCTTTCCGTTCTCGTCGATGTCGTCGACCATGCACTTCACGAGCGCCTGCGCAACGCTTCTCGTTGAAGGCGATGATTGCCTCCTCTGGGCCATAGAACATCAAGCCCTCGCCCTTGGCGCCAGGACGAATCTTCGTGATATAATAAAGACCGAGCACCATATCCTGTGAAGGAACGGTGACAGGAGCACCATTGGCAGGATTAAGGATGTTGTGGCTCTGGAGCATGAGGATTTGCGCCTCAAGCACGGCCTCATTGCTCAACGGGAGGTGAACGGCCATCTGGTCGCCATCGAAGTCGGCGTTGAAAGGCGTACAAGCCAATGGGTGCAACTGAATGGCCTTGCCCTCAATGAGCTTAGGCTGGAACGCGAGCACCGACAGACGGTGAAGCGTAGGCGCACGGTTAAGAAGCACGGGGTGACCCTTCATCACGTTCTCCAGGATGTCCCAGATGACAGGCTCACGACGGTCAACAATACGCTTTGCGCTCTTGACAGTCTTCACGATGCCGCGCTCTATGAGCTTGCGGATGATGAACGGCTTGTACAGCTCAGCGGCCATAAGCTTAGGAAGACCGCACTCTCCCATCTTCAACTCTGGGCCCACGACGATAACCGAACGGGCAGAATAGTCCACACGCTTACCGAGGAGGTTCTGACGGAAACGTCCCTGTTTTCCCTTCAAGGAGTCGCTAAGTGATTTCAGAGGGCGATTGCTCTCGCTCTTCACCGCGCTTGACTTGCGGCTATTGTCGAACAAAGAGTCGACAGCCTCTTGCAACATACGCTTCTCATTGCGGAGGATAACCTCCGGAGCCTTGATCTCGATGAGCCTCTTCAAACGGTTGTTACGTATGATGACACGACGGTAGAGGTCGTTGAGGTCGGAAGTGGCGAAACGTCCACCATCCAATGGAACCAAAGGACGGAGATCTGGCGGGATGACAGGGATAATCTTCATTATCATCCACTCGGGCTTGTTGACGTTCATGGAACCACGGAAAGCCTCCACCACCTGCAAACGCTTCAGGGCTTCAGTCTTACGCATCTGCGAAGAGTCGTTGTTGGCACGGTCACGCAACTCATAGCTCAAGCGGTCAAGACCTGTTACTCCCTTCTCATCGGGCTCTGAAAGCTCATGAAGAAGGTCGAGCACTGCCTCGGCACCCATCTTGGCGACGAACTTATTCGGGTCGCTGTCGTCGAGAAGGTCATTATTCTCGTCAAGCTTGTTGTCAACAATATCAATATACTCGTCTTCCGTGAGCAAGTCCATCTTATGGGAACCGTTGAGGTCCTCAACACCCTCGGCGTCCTTCATGCCGGCGAGCATACCTGGCTTGATGACGATATATTTCTCGTAGTAGATTACCGCGTCCAAATTCTTTGTCGGCATACCGAGAAGGTATCCTATCTTATTTGGCAAAGAACGGAAATACCAGATGTGTGCAACAGGAACCACAAGCTCGATGTGTCCCTCACGCTCACGGCGGACCTTCTTCTCAGTAACCTCAACGCCGCAACGGTCGCAGACAATGCCTTTATAACGTATGCGCTTGTACTTACCGCAGGCGCACTCATAGTCTTTCGTAGGGCCGAAGATGCGCTCACAGAACAAGCCGTCACGCTCAGGCTTGTAAGTGCGATAGTTGATGGTCTCCGGCTTGGTGACCTCACCATACGAATTCTCCTTAATCTCCTCTGGCGAAGCGAGACTAACGGTGATCTTAGTGAAATTGGTCTTTACCTTTGTATCTTTTTTGAAAGCCATATTCTTTTATAGTTTATGAGTATTTTCTTATTCCATCTTCATGCTAAGGCCCAATCCACGCAACTCGTGGAGCAAGACATTAAGCGACTCTGGAATGCCGGCAGCCGGCATCGGGTCACCCTTAACAATAGACTCATAAGCTTTGGAACGACCATTTACGTCGTCACTCTTGATGGTAAGCATCTCCTGAAGCACGTGACTTGCACCAAAGCCCTCAAGGGCCCAGACCTCCATCTCTCCGAAACGCTGACCACCGAATTGTGCCTTACCACCAAGTGGCTGCTGGGTAATCAAGCTGTACGGGCCGATGGAACGCGCATGCATCTTGTCCTCAACCATGTGTCCGAGCTTCAAGAAGTAGGTTATACCGACAGTTGCCTTTTGGTCGAAAGGCTCACCGGTCTCACCATCGTAAACCGTGGTAGAACAAAGGTTAGGAAGGTCTGCCTTGTCTGTCCATTCCTTCAAGTCGGCAAGCTTCGCGCCATCGAAAATAGGTGTAGCGAAACGAACGCCGAGCTTCTTACCAGCGGCACCAAGAATGGCCTCGAATATCTGACCCAAGTTCATACGTGAAGGCACGCCCATAGGGTTCAACACGAGGTCTACAGGACGACCATCAGCCAAGAACGGCATATCCTCGGCACGTACTATCTTGGAAACAATACCCTTGTTACCATGACGTCCAGCGAGCTTATCACCGACCTGAATCTTACGCTTCTTGGCGATGTAAACCTTCGCCATCTTCAGCACGCCCGAAGGAAGGTCGTCACCGATTGTTATGGCAAACTTGCGACGGCTCAACTCAGCGTCCATCTGCTTGGACTTGCGCATATAGTTGACGATAAGGCGACGGATAAGACCGTTTATGTGCTCATCGTCTGTCCAGTCGTTGCTCTGAACACCATCGTATTCAAGATTCTTCAGTGCGGCGACAGAGAACTTGGAACCCTTCGTGATGATTTCGGCGCCAGTGTAATCTTTTACGCCCTGTGACACCTTGTCGTCAGTGAGCTGCATGAGCTTGTCGACGAGCATGTTCTTCAACTCGTCTTGCTTTGCCTCATACTCCTCGTCAACCTTCTGGAGCACGACCTTGTCTCTCTTCTTGGAGTCACGGGTCTTGACTGCACGGGAGAAGAGCTTCTTATCTATTACGACACCACTCAACGATGGATTTGCCTTCAATGAAGAGTCCTTCACGTCACCGGCCTTGTCACCGAAGATTGCGCGAAGCAACTTCTCCTCTGGTGAAGGATCGCTTTCACCCTTAGGCGAAATCTTACCTATCATTATGTCGCCAGGCTCAACGCGAGCACCAACGCGGATTATACCATTGTCGTCAAGGTCTTTCGTTGCCTCCTCACTGACGTTAGGAATATCATTTGTGAAGACCTCCATGCCACGCTTTGTCTCACGCACGTCAAGTGAATACTCGTCCACATGAACTGACGTGAGCACGTCCTCACGAACCATGCGCTCAGAGATAACCACGGCATCCTCATAGTTGTAACCCTTCCATGGCATGTAAGCCACGAGAAGGTTGCGACCCAAGGCAAGCTCACCATTCTCGGTAGCATAACCCTCAGTAAGGATGTCGCCTTCCTTTACTCGTTGTCCCTTGCTGCAAATTGGACGAAGGTCAATGGTCATGTTCTGGTTGGTGCGACGGAACTTAGGAATGCGATATTCCTTAAGTGCCGGCTCAAAGCTGACAAACTCATCATCCTCAGTGCGGTCGTAAAGGATACGGATAGTTGTAGCGTCAACATAGTCGATAACACCATCACCCTCAGCCGTAATCATTGTGCGTGAATTCTCACACACCTGCTTCTCAAGGCCTGTACCAACGATAGGCGCGTCGTTGTGAAGCAAAGGCACAGCCTGACGCATCATGTTACATCCCATCAGAGCACGGTGACCATCATCATGCTCCAAGAAAGGAATGAGGCTGGCTGAAACAGAGGCTATCTGCTGCGGAGACACATCCATCAATCGAACATTCTCCGGAGTCACTACAGGGAAGTCGGCAGCAAGACGACAGTGAACCACGTCACGGATAAACGTACCATCTGGATTCAAAGGAGCGTTGCCTTGAGCAATGAGCTCGCCATCCTCTTCCTCTGCGGTAAGATAAACTACATCATTGTTGTCGAGATCCACGACACCATTCTCAACCTTACGATATGGTGTTGAGATGAATCCAAGCTCATTGATGCTTGCATAAGTACAAAGAGATGAGATAAGACCGATGTTAGGTCCCTCAGGCGACTCAATAGGACAAAGACGACCATAGTGAGTATAGTGTACGTCACGAACCTCAAAGCCTGCGCGCTCACGAGAAAGGCCACCAGGGCCGAGAGCTGAAAGACGACGCTTGTGTGTTACCTCTGCCAAGGGGTTGGTCTGATCCATGAACTGGCTCAGAGGGTTGGTGCCGAAGAACGAGTTGATGACACTCGATATGGTCTTTGCATTGATAAGGTCAGTCGGAGTGAAGACCTCATTGTCACGTACGTTCATGCGCTCCCTGATAGTACGGCTCATACGTGCCAGACCAATAGAGAACTGGTTGGCAAGCTGCTCACCAACAGTACGTACACGACGGTTGCTCAAGTGGTCAATATCATCAACAGAAGCGTTGCTATTGATCAACTTGATGAGATACTTAATAATCTCAATAATATCTTCTTTGGTAAGAACACGAACATCAGGCTCAATGTCCAGACCAAGTTTCTTGTTAATGCGATAACGGCCTACTTCGCCAAGGTCATAACGCTTGTCAGAGAAGAATAAGTTCTGGAATACCTCGCGAGCGCTAGCGTCATCGGCAGGGTCAGCGTTACGAAGCTGGCGATAGATGTAACGGACAGCCTCTATCTCATTGTTTGAAGGATCCTTTGCAAGCGTGTTGAAGATAATCTCATAACGGCTTGCGGCCTCCTCATCCTTATGAACAAGGACAGACTTAACACCGGCCTCGAAGATAGAGTCAATGTTGTCTTCGGTAATTTCAGTCTCGCGCTCAAGGATAACCTCATTACGCGGTACAGTAACAACCTCACCAGTATCCTCATCCACAAAGTCTTCGTTCCAGCTCTTAAGCACACGAGCTGCCAAAGTCTTGCCAATGAGATCCCTGCGATTCTTTGGGGAAATGCTGACTTCCTCGGCAAGATCGAATATCTGAAGAATGTCCTTGTCGCTCTCGAAACCGATTGCACGAAGAAGAGTCGTGACAGGCAACTTCTTCTTACGGTCAATGTAAGCGTACATGACATTGTTGATGTCAGTGGCAAACTCAATCCAAGAGCCCTTAAAAGGTATGATACGAGCACTGTAGAGAGATGTGCCGTTGGCATGCACACCCTGACCAAAGAACACGCCTGGAGAACGATGCAACTGAGCAACAACAACACGTTCAGCTCCATTTATGACAAAAGTACCATTTGATGTCATGTAAGGAATTGTTCCAAGGAACACATCCTGAATGACCGTACCAAAGTCCTCATGGTCTTGATCCGTGCAATACAGCTTCATTTTAGCCTTCAAGGGAACGCTATAAGTCAAGCCCCTCTCAAGGCACTCGTCTATGGAGTAACGAGGCGGATCGATATAATAGTCGAGGAACTCAAGGACGAAGTTATTGCGCGTGTCTGTAATGGGGAAGTTCTCGGCGAACACCTTATACAAACCGTCATTCTTGCGTTCCTCAGGAGGCGTGTCAAGCTGCAAGAAGTCGCGAAAAGACCTCAGCTGAACGTCAAGGAAATCCGGGAATGGGTACGGATTTGGTACGCTTGCGAAATTTATTCTATTGTTAACGACGTGTGACATAAACAGTATTTTGTCAAAATGACAATGAAGCTATAAGCTTCAGAAAGATACAAAAGGGTTAGAACTCACCGACTGGGCGAATTCTAACCTTTTTTAATTTATTATAAAAGTAATAGGCGAAGCACTATGAAGCGCAACCTATTTGCTAATATGAACCAATTACTTCAGCTCAACTTTAGCACCAGCTTCCTCGATGGCCTTCTTGAGGTTCTCAGCCTCGTCCTTTGAAAGACCTTCCTTGATTGTTGCAGGAGCACCCTCAACGAGAGTCTTAGCGTCCTTCAAACCAAGGCCACAAGCCTCCTTGACAGCCTTAACGACCTGGAGCTTTGTAGCGCCAACGTCAGTCAAGACAACATCGAAACTTGTCTTCTCCTCAGCTGCGGCCTCACCGCCAGCAGCAGGACCAGCTGCTACAGCAACAGCTGCAGCTGCAGGCTCGATGCCATACTCGTCCTTCAGGACCTGAGCCAACTCATTAACTTCCTTAACAGTAAGGTTTACCAACTCTTCTGCAATAGCTTTTACGTCTGCCATTTTATTCTCTTTTTTAATTATTCTTGTTATTATTAAATTGACTTTATAGTGTATCAGTGAAATTCACTAAAACATTACTCAGCACGCTCGCCTAAAGTCTTAAGCACACCGTGAATGGTGTTAGCGCCTGACTGCAGAGCAGAAACAACGTTCTTCGCAGGTGACTGCAACAGAGCAACGATATCAGCGATAACCTCATTCTTGCTCTTGATAGCAGACAGCTCATCAAGCTTGTCAGCACCTACATAGAAGCCTTCCTCAGCGTAAGCGGCCTTCAAAGAAGGAACGCCAGCAGCCTTGATTTCCTTGTCCTTCAGCAACTTGGCGGGAACATTAGCAGTCTGCGCAAAGAGAACAGCTGTGCTACCCTTGAGAGTGCCATAGAGCTCAGAGAAATCGATATCAGAATTCTCGAAAGCTTGATGAAGAAGCTTGTTCTTCACCACAACCATCTGAATCTCGCTCTTGAAGCACTTGCGACGCAATGAGGATGTTGCCTCAGCGTTCATGCCAGCGACATCAACAAGATAGAAGTGAGGATACTCCTTCAGTTTTTTGCCAAGCTCTACGATAATAGTATCTTTTTGTTCTTTCTTCATTTTTTCAAACTTTTAAAAGTTAAATGTCGAGAGACTTAGGATCTACTTTAATACCCTTGCTCATCGTACTTGAAAGGAAGATACTCTTAATGTATGTACCCTTGGCAGCAGCTGGCTTCAAGCGAATCACGGTGTTGAGGAACTCCTTGGCATTGCCATAAATCTGATCGGCAGTCATAGAGACCTTACCGATAGAAGTATGAATGATACCAGCCTTGTCAACCTTAAAGTCAATCTTACCTTGCTTAACTTCCTTCACAGCCTTGGCGATGTCCATTGTCACAGTACCGCTCTTTGGGTTAGGCATCAATCCACGAGGACCGAGAACACGACCCAAAGGACCAACCTTGCCCATGCAAGAAGGCATAGTGATGATAACATCAACATCTGTCCAGCCGCCTTTAATCTTCTCGACATACTCGTCGAGACCTACATAATCAGCGCCAGCTGCCTTAGCAGCCTCTTCCTGGTCTGGAGTGCAGAGAGCCAACACACGTGTCACCTTACCTGTTCCATTTGGAAGTGACACAACGCCACGAACCATCTGGTTAGCTTTACGGGGATCCACGCCAAGACGTACATCAACGTCAAGAGAAGCGTCAAACTTTGTCGTAGTAATTTCCTTGACAAGAGCAGAAGCCTCCTTCAGAGTGTATGCCTTTCCTACTTCAACCTTATCAGCTACTGATTTTTGATTTTTTGTCAGTTTACTCATTTTACTTAATCAAATTGAAGTTTTTACTTACTCTCAGGGAACTCCCCGGAAACGTTAATACCCATGCTACGCGCAGTGCCTGCAACAAGCCTCATAGCACTCTCAACCGTGAAACAGTTAAGGTCAGCCATCTTGTCCTCGGCAATAGCCTTAACCTGATCCCAAGTCACCGTAGCGACTTTCTTACGGTTAGGCTCACCAGAACCGCTCTTGACCTTAGCGGCTTCCTTAAGCTGAACAGCTGCAGGAGGAGTCTTGATGACGAAGCTGAAAGACTTATCTGTGTAGTATGTGATGACTACGGGCAAAACCTTGCCAGCCTTGTCCTGGGTACGGGCATTGAACTCTTTGCAGAATCCCATGATGTTGATACCCTTAGAACCCAAAGCAGGGCCTACGGGTGGTGAGGGATTTGCTGCTCCGCCCTTAATCTGCAATTTGATTAAACCAGCAACTTCTTTAGCCATTGTTTTATAAATCTAAATAATTAAAATATGAAAACCGAAAGCAGTCCGTAACAACTACTCAGCGATTTTTTCCACTTGCGCGTAACTAAGCTCCAACGGTGTGTTACGACCGAAGATCTTAACTGTGACCTTTAACGTGTGCTTCTCCGAGTTAATCTCCTCAATCACGCCATCGAAACCTGAGAAAGGACCGTCAATGACCTTGATAGTCTCATCCAAAACATAAGGCACGTCAGAAGATACATCCTTAGAAGACTCTTCAGCAGCACCCAGCATACGATTGATTTGAGACAAAGGAACAGGAGTTGGATGACTCAAGCCACCGAGGAACCCAAGGCAATTGGGCATGAACCTCAATGCGGAAGCGAGATCGGAAGTCATGTCAGCTTCCACAAAAACATAACCGGGGAGGGAAATTCTTTCCTTCTCCACGATTTTGCCGTTGCGAGAAACAGCATGCTTTTCCATGGGGATGAGCACTTGCGAAACACGATCAGAGATGAGCTTATTATGCTTCATCTCATTCTCAATATATTCCTTAAGTTTTGCTTCCTTACCACTAATGGCACTCATCACGTACCATTTGTTATTTGAATCACTCATTGTTTCCTTAGAAAATTAACCTGGGTAGATGACACCCATGAGATTCTTAAACACTAAGTCCATCACAAAAACGACAACCGCGATGACAAGGGAAGCTGTTAAAACAATCACCGCGCTGTGCGTAAGTTCGTGTGGTGTGGGCCATGTTGTCTTATGCGCAAGCTCGTCATAACAAGCAACGCAATAATTACCAAACCTCTTAAAGAGATTCTCTTTCTTACTCATTGTTGTTTTTTTTAGCACGGGTTGGAAGGCTCGAACTCCCGACACCTGGTTTTGGAGACCAGTGCTCTACCAACTGAGCTA
>ERZ1026868.1586-NODE-1586-length-11552-cov-4.307124_pt1 | contig 11552 bp, 13 predicted proteins | sample MGYA00380164_ERZ1026868 | MGnify/ENA primary metagenome ERZ1026868 (study PRJEB33269, sample SAMEA4719800) | human gut metagenome | biome: human-associated habitat; feature: organic feature; material: feces | place: Cameroon | collected 2013-10 ... | reverse complement strand
TCGTCCCGATGAAGGATGCGCAGGCTATCGCAGATAAAATAGCCTGGTTGAGACAGAATCAGGAAGTTCGCGAAATGCTTGGGCGGAATGCGGCAGAAATGATGCGGGAGAATTACACATGGGAAAAGTATGCGGAGAACGTGAAACGCTTGTACGAGGAATTGGCGGGGACGGCTGGTGGCCTGTTTCGCCCTGTGTCTGACGTTCTGGGTTGACGTTTGGATTGTGAATGTCATGCGAAAACAGTGTCCGAAAACACATGCACTTCTGTCGGGAGGTCGGTGAGATGAATCCCCTGCTTTCTGTCGTTATCGTAAACTACAATTACGGACGCTTTCTGGAGACGGCGATTCGGTCTGTCGTTGAGCAGGAGGCTTTCGATCAATGCGAGCTGATTGTGGTTGACGGCGGTTCTACCGATAACTCTGTAGAGATTATCAAGAAATACGCAGGAGACCTCCTGCCGAACACAAGAGGAGTCGATCCAAATTCTCTGACTCATGGCTACAGCTCGCATATCGCATGGTGGGTGAGCGAACCCGATAAGGGGCAGTCGGATGCTTTCAACAAGGCCTTTGCCCATTGTCGTGGTAAGTATCTCACATGGCTCAACGCGGATGATATTATGCCGCACGGGGCAATCTCGGCGATTCTGAAGCAGCTGAAGCGGCATCCAAAATGCGAGTGGTTCACAGGGAACCTGTTCCGGTTTGTGGATGAACCTGTAGGTGAAGTGGGGGAAGTGCATGGGCAACGGGATTGTTATACTGTTTGTGAGGTGGCGTGGGGGCCGAATTATCTTCCGAGATGGTTACAGTCGAAAGGACAACCTGTTGCCGTCTATGGGCCAGCCACGGTTTTTACGAAAGGGCTTTTTGACCGAGTGGGAGGGATGAAGGTTGAACAGTACTTCATGATGGACACCGACCTTTGGATGCGCTTCATTGTCGCCGGAGTCAAGCAACGGCGAATCAATGCGTTCCTCTGGGCATTCAGGATGCATCGTGATTCAAAGACGGCTGAGTTCGGAGACCACAAACTTTCGCCTGAGCAACGCGCGAAGTTCGAGGCGGAGCGGAAGCGGTCAATTGAAGAGACGGGGTATCGCGCAAGCCGCCTTAATCATCGGTTGATTCAGTTGTGGAGGATGCTCGACGGGTCGATTGTGAAGGAATTGTGGCTGAGGAAGAGGTTTAGGTTGGTTCGTGTGGTTGGTGGGTTAGTCGGTTAGTGGGTTGAGAGGTTGAGTTGTGGTGAATAATAGAAAGAGTAATGAGGAGTTTAGGGCTGAATTTGAGTTGCGGACAAAAGAGTTTGCGGCTGCGGTTTTTCGCCTTTTGGACTCGTTGCCGCATGCTGTCTCGACTAAGGTTATCAGCTACCAGCTTGGAAAGAGTGCGTCATCGATTGGCGCGAATTACCGTGAAGCCAATCGCGCTGAATCGCTTGATGACTTCGTGCATAAGATTTCCATTGTCACTAAAGAGGCGAACGAGACGGTCTACTGGTGTGAGGTTCTGCACGAGATATATCCAGAGCTGGAAGTGTTGGATGAGATAACGGTTGAGTCGCAAAACTTCTGCACCTGTTCCAGAAGATTCGCGCATCGAGAAAAAAAAACAATAAGTGATGGCGGTCAATCGACGCATAACCATTAGCCATGAGCAATCAACCCAATAACCATAAACCCATAAACCCTCAATTCGTTGTCAAACGAATCAGCCACGGCCCAAAGCACCATCTCTTTGGGTTCCATGACCTTGTGCAGACGAATGCAAAAGGCGATTTTGCCTTGTCGCTGGAGGTTGACGACATCTCCCATCCTCCGCTTCCGGGTGAGACCTGTGCGGCTGGTGTGATTGACCTCAAAACGGGGGAGTTCAGGAAATTGCATGACACGCATACGTGGAATTATCCGCAGGGTGCACGGCAGCAATGGATTGGAGATTCGGATCTGTGCGTTTGCAATGACCGTGCGGAAGACGGTAATTTAATCTCGGTTCTGTCAGATGCACGGAGTCTTCGTGTCATCGATCAATTCCCGTTCCCGGTTCACTGCATTCAGGCCGAAAAACAGCTTGCGTTCTTTCAGGATTTTAATCGACTTTACGCTGTTGGCGGATATGGTTATGTAGGCGGCAATCAGCCAAGTCGTTTGATCGACATTCCAGAGAATGATGGACTCTGGATTGGCGATTTGAAAACAAAGAAAGTTGATTTGCTTTTGTCAGTGCGTAAAATAGCTGAATGTGGAGAGCGGAGGCCCGTCAAAACGGGATATCCTCATTATGTTACGCATGGTATGCTGAATCCGCAGGGTACGCGCATCGCGTTTCTTCATCAATACCGCGTTCCGGACGGCGGCGACATTTCGCGTATTTTGACTTGTGATCTGGATGGCCAGAATCTACGCTGTTTGGGGAAAGGCCTTATTTCACATTATACATGGGTTGATAACGAGACAATCTTTGCGTTCGGCGAAGATCTGCGTGCTTTATCAGCACTTCGAGAGGCGGCATGGCTACGTATTCCGGGGATCTTGCAGTCAATGGTCTTGGCAAAGAAAATCGTACGGACGATGCGTGCACTTAAGTCTGTGAAAAACGAAAATAATGGAAATACAGATCCGAAGGCTTCGCACTATGTCTCAAAGTCATTTATGCTCATTCGTGACTGTGAATCTGCCGAACGAAAACGAATAGCACTTGGCGTCCTGACTGAAGACGGACATCCCATGGCTAATCCTAAACGGCATCATCTATTAGTCAATGACACCTATCCGAACAAAGCCGGTAATCGAACTCTGATGCTTTATGATGTTGATAACAACATCCGCACGGAGATTGGCCTGTTTAGACGTTTGTTCAAAGAGCCTGACCCGAAAACTTTTGACGCACAGCTATCAATGAAGGGGGTTGACCCGCGCATTTGCGCAAAGTTTCCGCGCAGGGACTATTTGTTTACGCGTTCGGGCTATCATGCGGATTTGCATCCGCGCTGGTCGTTTGACGGGAAGACGGTCTTTTTTGATTCAATTCATGAAGGAATGCGTCAAGTCTATGCGGTAGAAGTGGAGGGTTGTTTTCAATGACGGAATATATTCTACATGCCGATGACTTCGGGATCAGCGACAGCGTAAATGTCTGCGTAGATGCATGTTTCATGAAAGGCAAACTTTCGGAGACGAGCCTTATGGTGAATATGCCAATGTCTGATTCAGCAGTTGCGTTGGCAATGCGCAATGGCTATGAACGGGTCGTTGGATTGCATTTGAATCTGTCTGAAGGATATCCCCTGACCGAGAGCATTAGAAAGTGTCCGCGATTCTGTAATTCTGATGGCGCGTTCAATAAGCTTTTCCATTTGTCTATGCGTAGCCGTTTTTTTCTGTCATTGCAGGAGGCGGATGCTGTTCGCCTTGAAATTGAGGCACAGATTAGGCGGTTTTGTTCGTTTGGCGGTCTCATGAAAAGGATTGACTCGCATCATCATGTGCATACGGATTGGTCAATATACCGAATACTGAAACCGTTGGCCATAAGATATGGTTTTACATCTATGCGAATATCGGCAGATCTCCATATGGTCAGATTCCACAAGGAAATTTACAAACGGATCATCAATTGTGACATACGCCGGAATTTTGCGACGACGACACATTTCGATGCCGTCTGCAAGGAGTTATTGGTGCCACTGTCTGGTTCAGTGGAGGTAATGGTGCATCCTCTTATGCATGATGGCATCTTATCGGATACGGATGTGCCATATGAAGAACAAATGGCTCTGCTTGGTTCGGTACCCGATTCAATTATTCGTACATTATGAGAATACGAATCTTTCAGCCTCTCGTTCCAGAATATCGTACCGCACTTTTTAATGGCGTTGGCAAGCGATATGGCGCAAGCGTCGAAATTTGGTCGTCGTCAGGCGAGGGAGTGGATAAGTCATTCGCGCTCGATTCAATGCGCTATGATTATGATCACCCATTCATCAATTTTGGTCCCATTCGTTGGCAAAGGGGGCTGAACCTTCGCGGTCTTGCGAAGGGTGACGTAATTGTGATATGTGGCGATGTCCATCAACTTTCATCTCTTTGGCTTGCGGCGCAGGCGAGGTTGCGGGGCATAAGTGTTGTCTGGTGGGGGCAGCATGTATCATTCAAGTCCAATAGGGTCAGTATTTCGATTCGCCTTTTCCTTACGCATCTTCTTTCGGATGTAGTCCTCTGCTATACGCGACAAGGCATAGACTGGTATGCCGCACGCAATTGGCCATCTCCCGTTTTCGCTACTGGAAACACGATCGATCTAACGGCTGTTCGGGAGGCGATAACTGAGTGGCCGCCTGATAAGTTATCCGTATTCCAACAAAAGAATGGATTGGCGAACCAAGAATCAATCGTCTTTTGTTCTGTGCTACGTTGGAAGACGCGCCTTGACCAGTTGTTGTGTGCACTGGCAACGGAAGAATTGAAGAACCGAGGCACAAAGCTCATCGTGATAGGTGATGGCGAGGGACGCAAGAAATGGCAGAAACTTGCCAATGATTTAGGTCTCGGGGAACGTGTCGTATGGGTCGGGGAACTTCGTGATCAGAGAAAAATTGCACCTTGGTTTTTGAGTGCGAAGGCTTATGTCTATCCAGGTCCCATCGGTCTCTCGATTATCCACGCATTTTCGTATGGCCTTCCGGTCATTTGTCATAATGCCGCTACCCATCATGGGCCCGAATTTGAGGCAATGACAGATGCGAAGACTGGATATGTATTCAAGGAAAATGATGTTAACGATCTTTCATGTCAGATTGTTCGTCTGTTAGAGGATGAGCAATTTCGGCTTAGGATGGGAGCGAAAGCACAAGAAGTTGCGTTTGGCCAGTATGGAATTGAGTCGATGATTGACAATTATTGCAAAGCTATTGAATCTGCGAGCAAGGAGGCTAGATATGATTAAAGTTGGCATTGTTGGTTGTGGCTTCGTCGGCGGAGCCCTGAAAGTGTGGCTGGAAGAAAACAACAAGGACGTTAAAATTTTTGTGTAAGATCCGCCGAAGGGGTTCAAAGACGATCTGTCTCAGATAGACATTGCATTTTTGCAAATACATGTTCCAACGGAGGATGATGGGACACAGGATTTGACGCTCATGAAGGAACTTATCTGTAATCTCCCCAATGTGCCTGTTTTCGTTCGAACTACAATTCTTCCGGGAACATCGGAGCGGCTTTCAAGGGAAACAGGTCATCAGGTCTGTTATATGCCCGAGTTTTTGACAGAACGTACGCACATTGAAGACTTCAGGAAACAAACGATGGTCTTTACGGGTGCGGTCGATTTGTTGATTAAAGTCTTCCCATCAAAAAAGTTTACAGTAATGTCGCCGCTCGAAGCTGAGATTACAAAATATAGCCATAATGTCTTTGGCGCGTACAAAGTCACGTACTTTAATGCGGTAAAGGAATATTGTGAGAAAATGGGGGCTGATTGGGCTAAGGTTCATACGGGGCGTCTGCTTTCTGGCTATATCAACGATACGCACACTTATGTGCCAGGACCTGACGGCAAGTGTGGCTACGGCGGCAAGTGCTTTCCGAAGGACGTCAATGCCTTTGCGAAATTGACGGAGGGACAACCTCTCGGCAGACTCCTCGCCCCACTACACGAACTCAACGTTCATTTTCGCGGTGTTGAAGAGCGCATCTAATTCAACGGTCAATGTACTTAGGCATTTAAATGATTAGCCTTTTTCAATATAATCGCATCGTTGCAGCATTCTTGGTGCTGTTAATTCACCAACAGTTCCTTCCTTCGACTCCTTTTATCAGCAACCTTAAGAATTGTGCCGTTCCTTTGTTCGCGTGCATGGCAGGGTATCTTTTCACGGGCAAGATCGGAAAGAAGGTTGACCGCGTTCTGATACCCTATGGTATTTGGGCGATTATTTATTTTGTCGCGAATAATGTTTTGTTTGATGTTTTTATCAAGCACCAGCAACTTGAGATCCCGTCCCTTCGCAAATGGTTATTGGGTGAAACGGGGACGCATCTTTGGTTCCTGCCGTGTCTGTTCGTTTCATTTTGTCTTGCAACACTTATACGGACGTTGTGCGGACATAGAGAAAATATCGGCAGGTGGGGTGGGGAACTCCTTTTCGCAATTGGGTTCGCATCGCAGTTCCTCCCTGTCCAGACATCGGAGACATTGGCGGGTTATGTGAGGTTGTATTTTGGTCGACTTCTGATGTATTTTGCACTTGGAATGATTCTCCGTTGCATACTGGATACAAGACTCGCTAAATTTGAGATGCGCATGATAATTGGAGGCGTTCTCACAATCATAGGGATTGCAAATCTGCATTTTGACTTGCTTGTTGGGCTTGCGTGGAGACCGATATTGGCGGTTGTCGGCCTAATGATTCTATCGGTTGGGTGTGGGGATTTTCATGTTCCTCGTTTGGTTGACAGTCTCGCAAGGAACTCGATGGGAATCTACCTTGTTCACGCACTATTTACATCGGCTGCTTCGGCAGTTGTGACGCGATGTGGGTGGAGTGAAATACCGGTGTTTGTTGGCATATTGTTGGCATTGGTAATATTTGGAACTTCATATGTATGTTCACTGCTGATGCCCAAATGGATGAAAGGAACAAATTGATATGCGAATCCTTCAAGTAATTGGCGGCATTATGAAAGCCGCTGGGACATCGGTATTTTGTGTTGAATTGTCCGACGAATTGGTTCGTTCCGGCAATACTGTAGCGATCGCCGTTTCAAATCCTGATGCGGCAGACGCTTATCCTTCTCAGATGGGGGTGCCATTGCTGCGAATGTCAGATTGTAACGGGCAGGTTCTGCGTGAGAACTGGGATGTGGTGCATTTGCATGGAATATGGGAGATCGGCCTCTTTCGTCTTTCGTGTGCGGCGCATAGGGCGGGGGTGAAAGTCGTGTGGTCACCTCATGGGATGCTTACGCCGTGGGCGTTGGGCTTTAAGGCCTGGAAGAAGAAGTTGGCGTTGTTTCTTTATCTTAAACGAGAACTCGCAAGGGCTGACGCTTTGCATGTTACGGCGCAAAGCGAAATTGAGGATGTGCGTCGATTGGGGTTGAGGAATCAAGTCACTGTCGCCCCCTTGGGCGTGCGTATGGCAGGGAAGATGGGTGAGGAGAAAATTACCGCGTCAGGCGGGAAGAAATGCCACAAGACCTTGCTGTTCGTATCGCGTGTGCATCGGAAGAAGGGGTTGCCGACCTTGCTGACGGCGTGGGCGCAGATTCCATCGGTCATTCGTGCGGGATGGCAGATACGCATTGTAGGTCCAGATCAGGATAATCACACGGCCGAGTTGCAGTCGCAGGCCGTTGCACTAGGGATCGCCGACGAAATTGTTTTTGCTGGCCCTAAATACGGTGCGGAATTGGCAGACGAGTACCGTACAGCCGATCTTTTTGCGTTGCCGACGCATAGCGAGAATTTCGGTAGCGTTGTAATTGAAGCCCTTTCTTACGGTCTCCCCGTTATTTGCACGCGAGAAGCACCATGGGAGGAGTTGGAAACACGACGATGTGGCTGGTGGGTAGAGGACTCGGTCAAGGGGGTGGCTGCCGCGCTTGTCGAAGGACTGACATTGTCGGATGAGGTGCGGCATACGATGGGCGAACGTGGCCGCAGGCTGGTTGGAGAAAAGTATACTTGGGAGGCCGTTTGCGATGCTGTGGCCAAGGGCTATGAAAGGACTCTGGCCTCGTGATTGCGATAGACGGCAGAAGGGGATAATGGATAAGATTTTGGTTGTGACCGAACGTTTTTGGCCGGAGGAGTTTCTGGTCAACGACTTTGTTCGCGCTTTGATGGAACGTGGGCATGCGGTCGAGGTTTTGACGCAGGTTCCGAGCTATCCGTTTGATACGATATATGATGGGTATGAGAATAATCACTTGCAGACGACATATTGGGAAGGAGTGCCGATTCATCGCGTCAATACATGGTTCGGGTACAACAAGAGTACCGCTCGGAAGATCTTGAACTATTTGCACTTCGCGTGGCGGACGTTCTGGTGGGCCGTGTTGCGTGGTCGGCGGTATGATCGTGTGATTGTTGTGCATACGGCGGCATTGACGATGGCCTCTCCCGTCTACGCCATGAAGTTGCTTTGGCGTAGGCATATTGCAATCTGGACGCAGGACCTGTGGCCAGATGCGGTGTGGGGATATGGCATTCGTAAGACGGCAATGAGAGAACGGATTCTCAATTGCTTTGTGCGCTCAATCTACGCGTGCTGTGATCGAATCGCCGTGAGTTGTCCGTCGTATGTGGATCGCATTCGGGAGCTCTGCGGCCGGACGGCCGAGTTTATCCCCCAATGGGAGCCAGATGCGGCGTCCCTCCAGCAAGCTTCTCATCTCGATCATTTGCCGTCCAAGCGCATTTTCATGTTTGCCGGCAATCTGGGCGTGCCGCAGAATGTCGACAATGACATTGAGGGCTTCCTCCGGGCGAATATCCCGAATGCCGAATTGTGGATACTGGGCGGCGGCGTGCGCTATGAGGAGCTTAAGGCGAGATATGACTCGTCAACAAGACGGACGGGGAACGCAATCGTCAGATTCCTTGGACGCAAACCGCGAAGCGAGATGCCGAAATGGTTTGCGCAGTCGGACGCGATGATCGTCTCGCTGACGCGTGAATATGCGGCGACATTGCCGGGCAAGTTTCAGTGTTACATTGCGGCGGGGAAGCCTCTGCTTGGTATCATTGAGGGTGCAACCGCTGAATTCATCAGGGAATACGGATTGGGTGTTGTTGCAAGACCTGATGACGTAGACTCTATTGCCGAAGGTTTCCGGGAAATGTGTAGGATGGATTTGACGCCATGCGGACGGAATGCGCGGGCACTCTCTGAGAAAATGTTCAATCGCGAAATCCAGATTGGCCGACTGCTCGAGAAATAGACAATGCAAATAAACTCTATTCCTGAAAGGTCTAAAAACCGATTCATGAGATGTAATAAGAAACGGCGCTTAACGCGTGTTGTGTGTTGATGGAATATGGGGTATAATACTGGCTATGTTTTTGGTTGTCAATGGATTTAAGCTCAGTCAAATGGTCTTCAAATCGCTGTATGTTGTCTCATTCGGCGAATACATGGCGAGCTTATGTTTTTAGTGACAGAGGCGGTAAATATGTTTAGCGATAAAGTCCTTTTGATTACAGGTGGCACAGGGTCTTTTGGCCATGCTGTCCTGAATCGGTTCGTCAACGACTTCAGGGAAATTCGCATCTTCTCGCGGGATGAGAAGAAGCAGGATGACATGCGGCATGAGCTGCAGAATCCTAAAGTGAAGTTCTACATCGGTGATGTCCGTGATCGGCAGAGCGTGGATAGCGTGATGCGCGGCGTCGACTATATTTTCGCAGCGGCGGCACTCAAGCAGGTGCCGAGTTGCGAGTTCTTTCCGATGCAGGCGGTGTTGACGAATGTCATCGGTACGAATAACGTGATTGAAAGCGCAATTGCGCACGGTGTCAAGAATGTTGTTGTCCTGTCGACGGACAAGGCGGCGTATCCAATCAATGCGATGGGAATGTCGAAGGCACTCATGGAAAAGATCGCCGTGGCGCATGGCCGCGCACTCGGCAAGGACGCGGCGACGACGATCTGCTGTACGCGCTATGGCAACGTGATGGGTTCGCGCGGATCGGTGATTCCGCTCTTTATCGACCAGATCAAGTCCGACAAGCCAATCACTGTCACGGATCCCAACATGACGCGCTTCATGATGACGCTTGAGGATGCCGTAGATCTCGTTCTCTTTGCTTGGGAACATGGCGAGAACGGCGATCTCTTCGTGCAGAAGGCACCTGCGGCGACGATCGAGACGCTTGCAAAGTCCGTCATAGAATTGGCCAAGGAAGGCACGAAACTTCGTGCGCAGGCCGAGAAGGCGGATGTCAAGATTATCGGTACGCGACATGGCGAGAAACTTTATGAGACTCTCGTTGGACGTGAGGACATGGCGAAGGCCATTGACATGGGCAATTACTATCGCATCCCTGCCGACTCGCGCGATCTCAATTACGACAAGTATTTTGTCGAAGGTCAGGAGATTGCACCAACGCTTGACACGTACCATTCGCACAACACCGTGAGGCTTGATGTCGCGGGCATGAAGGAACTGCTCTTGAAACTGCCTCTGATACATGAGGAGTTTGGAGTGTGAATGCTCCACGCCTGATTGCGGGCGGCATCCACGCCGATCCCCGGGGAAAGATGCGCTTCTGCAATGCGTTTGACCTGTCTCCTGTCAGGCGGTTTTACACGATTGCCTGCTCGCGCGAATGTTCAAAGCGCGGATGGATCTTGCACAGGCACGAGACCAAGTGGTTTTTCCCTCTGAAGGGGATGACGACGGTTCAAGTCGCACCGGATGGCGATGAATCTGTGCGGGAGACGTTCGTTCTAGATGCGGCCATCGCGCCTCATGTACTATGCGTTCCGCCCGGCAACTGGTTCTTGATTGAGCAGGAGGAAGCCGCCGAGGTTCAGGTGTTTTCCGATTGCCGCCTTGGTGAATTCAAAGACGATGATTTTAGGAAAGAGGAACTTGATGGAAAAGCTTAAAGTGATGACAGTTGTCGGGACGCGACCGGAAATCATCCGCCTCGCGTGTGTGTTGAAGGAACTCGATGCAAGCCCTGCGATTGAACATGTTCTTGTTCATACTGGGCAGAATTACGACTACGAACTCAATGAAGTCTTTTTTGAAGACCTTGGGTTGCGCAGTCCCGATCGCTTCCTGAATGCCGCCGGTGGGAGCGCGACGGAGACTGCGGGACGGATTCTGTGTGCGATTGACCCAGTGCTTGAAGAAGTCAAGCCGGATGCGTTTCTTGTCCTCGGTGACACGAACAGCTGTCTATGCGCAATTGCCGCAAAGAAACGGCATATACCGATCTTCCACATGGAAGCCGGGAACCGCTGTTTCGATCAGCGAGTGCCAGAGGAGTCGAATCGCAAGATCGTTGACCACATCAGCGACATAAACCTCTGCTACTCCGACATTGCGCGTGAGTATCTGTTGAGGGAAGGGTTGCCTGCAGATCAGGTCATCAAGACGGGGTCGCCGATGTGTGAAGTTCTTGCGGGGCAGTTGCCTAAGGTTGAGCGCAACACCACGAAAGTGCTGGAGGCGATGGGCGTTGCGAAGGGCAGATATTTCGTTGTATCGGCGCACCGCGAAGAGAATATCGCCGAAGAGCGTCATTTCCTCAATCTTGTCGATTGTCTTAATACGATTGCGGAGACGTATAAATTGCCGATTGTCTTTTCGTGTCATCCGCGCACACGTAAGATGATAGAGAAGAAGGCTGTTTCGTTTGACAAGCGTGTGAAGCTCATGAAGCCGATGGGACTTACCGAGTATCTCGCCTTGCAGATTAATGCGAGGGCAGTCCTAAGCGATTCGGGGACAATTAGCGAAGAGTCATCGATTCTCGGCTTCAAAGCTGTCTCTTATACACATCTGACGCTGCCGACGATCTACTCTGTGTAGATCT
>ERZ1026868.1585-NODE-1585-length-11556-cov-4.456047_pt1 | contig 11556 bp, 9 predicted proteins | sample MGYA00380164_ERZ1026868 | MGnify/ENA primary metagenome ERZ1026868 (study PRJEB33269, sample SAMEA4719800) | human gut metagenome | biome: human-associated habitat; feature: organic feature; material: feces | place: Cameroon | collected 2013-10 ... | reverse complement strand
AGGTAATATTATATACTATATCGGTGGCATTATAAAAATTATGGAAGCTTGCCTGCGGCTGACCTTTTGAAAAAATCCACAAGTGAAAAGTGTATTATTTCTTAGATGATGGTCGAAATGCCGAAAAGAAAAATCCGCCCCTTATGCTATTGACGGCGGAGAAATTGTGGTTTATACTTAGTATGTATAGCTGTCTTATGTGGCGGCAATTACGCAGAACCTCGGAGGAATATAAAGTGAATACTATAGTTTCGGCTTCCATTCTCAGCGCCGATCTGTGCCGTCTGGGCGATGAGCTTGACAGAGCAGAAAAATGCGGCTGCGATCATATCCATTTCGACGTTATGGACGGTGTTTTCGTAAATAACATCAGCTACGGCATTCCCGTGCTGGCTTCCGTAAGAAAGCACACAAAAATGTTCATTGACGCTCATCTTATGATAACTGACCCTATCAGATATATTGATGCCTTTGCCGACAACGGTGCGGACATGATAAGCTTCCATCTGGAGGCGGCTCCCGATCCTGCCGCTGTTATCAGCGCCATCAAGGCTAAGGGCAAAAAGGCAGGCATTGCCATAAAGCCCGCTACTCCCGTAAGCGATGTGCTTCCCTATGCGGAAAGTGCGGATATGATACTCATTATGACTGTTGAACCCGGCTTCGGCGGTCAGGGCTTTATTTATGATACCCTTGACAAGATCCGTGAGCTTAAAGCATATCTGGACAGCCATTCCCTTTCCGCTCACATTCAGGTGGACGGCGGCATAAACGACAAGACCTCCGCTCCGGTTCGTGAGGCGGGGGCTGATATTCTGGTGGCAGGCTCATATCTTTTCAAGGCTGATGATATGGCTGCCGCTGCGGCTTCTATGCGTTAAAATTCAGGCTGAGAAGAGTGTTCAGGGCATTATGGGGAATGATAACTCTGCCGTGCTCTTTTATGCAGGCAAGTGAGATATCGTCGGCGAGAGTGACGCTGCCCTCGGGCAGTGCTGCGCTTTTGGGGATATCCGCCACCAGCCGCAGGCAGTGCTTTTCCCCTGTGAGCAGGGTATTTTCCGACATCACGCCCATTCGGGTAAGGCTTCGGCAGATGCCGAAAAGCTCCTTTATCCCTCCTGCAGTGATTATTGCTCTGATATTTTCGCTGCTGCACCGTTTTTTCGGCGAGATGTAGAAAACGCAGCCTGTGTCCTTTGCGGGAAAGACTTCTATGCTCAGCTCCCCCTGGGGAGGAGTGCGGTTTTTAAGCTCGGGGCAGGCTTTTTCTATCATTCCCGAGAGAAAAATGTCGGAAAGGATATTTTCCCCAAGATCCTCGTACCGCAGCCCCAGCCGCTCAAGCTCGCTGCCGCTGACGGTAACTTTAACTGTGCTTTTTCCGATGTGTTCAATACGCATAGCAGTCTCCCAATAAAAGCTTTTAAAAGGCGGTTTACCCATGAAAAACAAAAATCAGCAGATGCTCACCACATTTGTGAGAAGCGACGGCGCTGCTCTTGACGGCAGGCCTGCCGATTTCGGTGCAATGGCATATATGCTGACGGTACTTATCGTCCTGAACCTTATGGCGGTATATTATTACGGCGTCCGTGCCCTGCTGGTGGCGCTTACGGCGGTGGGCACCTGTCTGGCGGCAGATATAGTCTGCCAGATATTCAGGCGCAAGCCACTGCATATCCATGATATTTCCGCTGCCATAACTGGGCTTACCCTTTCGGCAATGCTTCCCGCTTCCGTGCCATATACGGTGGCGGCAGGTGCGGCGGTGTTTGCCGTCTGCATTGCAAAGCACCCCTTCGGCGGCCACGGGCATGAGATATTCAACTGTGCTGCTGCGGGATATATTTTTGCGGAGCTTTCCTATCCGTCGGCGGTGCTGACATATCCCAAGCCGTTCAGCTCCCTTTCGCTTTCAAACATCGTTCCCGAAACGCTGACAAGCTCCTTTACAAAGTCCGCCATGGTGGCATCATCATCAAACTACTCGGACTTTGAGCTGCTCATCGGCAACTTTACGGGGCCTATGGGCTGCACCTTTACGGTGCTGGTGCTGGTCTGTGCGCTGGTGCTCATATCACGCAAGGCAATATCCTCGGCGGTGTTTGTGACAGCTCTGGGAACGGTATTGCTGTGGAGCCTTATAACTGACGGCGTTTACGGCCTCAAGACCGCTCTTGCAGGCGGAATGCTGGTGTTCGGCATCATGGCGCTTTGCTGCGACTATTCCCTCGTTCCCAAGACCACGGGGCAGAGGGTAATGTTCGGCTTTGCTTCGGCGGTGATGATAATTCTGGTTTCCGAGATATCATCGCTTGAAAATCCTGTGGTGTATGCTTCCGTATTATCCGCACCCCTGGCACGGCTCACAGCCGCTCCCAAGGGCAGAAGCAGGCGCAGGAGGAGGCTCAACAGCATTTTCGGAAGAGCAAACAATGAGGCAAGCGCCGCCAATGATATAGGCGAGACCATCGCCATGATCGGAGATAATTCTGATGACCACGGACAATAAGAAAAAATGGTCCTTTATGCAGGGGATAACCACCCACAACCCCGTATTTGCATCGGGACTTGCCATAGCGCCTGCGGTATTTGCTGGCAGCACCCTTTCGGGAGCGCTCACATATGCGGCGTTTTTCTCGGCGGTGACATTCACAGCGCTTTTTTTCTCGTCGCTGCTCCCCCGCAGAATACCATATGCGCTGCGTATAATATTATATACCGCTGCCGCCGCAGCTGTGTATATTCCCTTTTACATTTATTTTGACGGCAGGCTGCCCGCAGACCCCGCAAAGCTGGGAATGTTCCTGCCAATGATAGCCACAAGCCAGTTTGTGGTTTCCGCTTCGGAGCTGAGATTTTTCAGAATGAGCAGACCGCAGATGATGGCTGACGTGATATCCCACATAATAGGGCTTGATATTGCAATAATTTTTATGGGCGCTGTGCGTGAGCTGTTCTCAACGGGCGGCATAAACGGCGCTCTTTACGGCATAACCCACGTAAATCCCCTGATAGGCGCTCCCTGCGGCGGATTTATAATGATAGGGCTTATGGGTGCGCTCATAAGGCTGTGCTCAAAGAAATGATATTTTTTGAAAAGGAGTGAGTGAAGTGGACAGCCATAATTTTTTCGGCGGGCTGATAATATCTGTTATTACGGCGCTGCTGGCGGAAAATTTTGTTTTTGCAAGGGCGCTTGGCGTAAGCACAATGATAATGGCGGCAAAAAACAAGAGAAATCTCCCGGGCATCTGCCTTGGCGTGCTTTACTTCACACTGACCGCCTCATGGGCGGCATGGCTCCTTTCCCACAGGGCGGCGGATATCCAAAAGCCCTTTGTGCCGCTGACATATGTGCTTACCATCGGTCTGATATATCTGATAACGCTTCTGCTGGCGTTTATTTTCTTCAAGGGAAGATTCGGCAGAATAAAAAAATATGTCCATATATCGGCGTTTAACAGCGTGATTATGGGTACAATATTCCTGAGCATGAACAGCTGCACCGCTTTGTACGAATATCTGCTGTTCGGGCTGTGCTCGGGTGCGGGATTTGCGGCAGCGGCATATATGCTGTCGGGCGTTTACAGTCAGCTTTATTCAAAGGACGTACCCTCGGTGTTCAGAGGCTATCCTGCGGTAATGATATTCACAGGCATTATCGCCATGGCGCTTTACGGCATTCTGGGTCACATTCCGTCATATATGTAAATATAAAGAACAAAGATTCTCAGCGAAAGGAAACGATAGAAATGAGAAAAAGCAAAAGAATTTTCCGTCCCAAGAGACGTTACAGGATAAAGAAAAGAAACGACAACGCCATAAAGATAATCTCGGGCGTGGCTGCTCTGGCGGTGCTGGTATTTGTGGGCTACAGCGCAGCAGGCCCCATAAGCAGGTATCTTGCAAACCGCTCCGTTCAGACTGAGACAGAGCCCTGGACTCCCGAAAACACCGACACTCAGGCGGCTTCGGAAACTGCTCCCGCTGAAAGCGAGGCTTCTGCCGAGAACACTGGCGAAAACGCCAGCGAAATCGCTGCCGAAAGCACCGCACAGCCTGCCGAAACTGCCATTACCGAAAGCACATCTTCCACAGAGGTGACAGATATTTCTCAGCCGCAGGAAAATGCGGTGGTAACTCTTCCTGCCGACGGCACAAAGCCCGTGAACATCGGTACTCCCGAAGCAACGGCTGTAAATATCCCCGCTGACCTTGACATAAAAGAGGACGGCAACGCATATATGCTCTCCGCCTCCGATATGGCGGATATGCAGTCGCTGGAGGCTGCTCTGGGCAATCTTTCCGTTGAGGGCTACAGCGCAGTTATCTTCCCCATGAAGGAAGAGGGCGGCGCATTCAACTACGCCACCACCGCTCCCCTTGCGCTTACGGACTATGAGGAGGATATTATCCACTCCACCCTTACCGCAAAGGACATTGCATCGGCTGCATATTCCCACGGAATGAGACCCGTTGCACTGGTGTCCGTGCTCAACGACAACAACCGCTACGGCGATTACCGTGACGGCTCATATCACACTCTCGATGATGACGCTTGGCTGGACGCTTCCCCCGACAAGGGCGGAAAGCCATGGCTCTCCCCCTTTGAGGACACCACAAAGGAATACATGAAGGACATTGTTACGGAGCTTGCCAACGCAGGCTTCAAGGAGATAATCGCAGATGACTTCATCTTCCCCGAGTTCCGTTCCTCCGATATCGAGCTGCTGGGCGAGCAGGCTGCTCCCTACGGCGACAGATATCTTGCCCTCACAAGCCTTGCAAAGTATATGACCGAGGCAGGCAATGAGGCAGGGGCGCAGGTAATGCTCAGGATAACCGCAAACTCCATCATCAGGGGCTACAGCGAGCTTTTCCACCCCGAGGAGCTGGACGGCTGCACTATCATGGTGGATTACTCCGAATACAACATCTGCCGCACCATGACCAACGGCGACACCGAGACGGTGCTGGAGGGCATGGGAATATATGAAAAGACTTCCGCAATTTACGGCGGCATCAACGCACGCTGCGGAGACATTGCTACATATCCTATGATCGAAAAGAACTCCATGACCCCCGATGAATTTACCGAGTGTATCAAGGCTCTTGAGGCGCTGGGATACAAAAAGATATACATTTACTGATGAAAGGCGCTTTTTATGGAACTTAACTACACAGAGCTGGTAAAGAAAATTTTCAGCCGCCGTGAGGCTCCCCCTCTTTGCTGCGTACACAGCTACGGCTGCCAGCAGAATGTGAGTGACGGCGAAAAGATAACGGGTATGCTCTGCCAGATGGGCTGCGGCGTTACATATGACATGGAGCAGGCGGACGTTATCATACTCAACACCTGCGCTGTGCGTGAGAATGCGGAGCTGAAGGTTTACGGAAACGTGGGCGAGCTGAAGCATCTGAAAGAAAAAAAGCCCGATATGATAATCGGACTGTGCGGCTGCATGGCTCAGGAGCCTGCCACCGCCGAGAAAATAAAAAGATCCTACCGCCATGTGGATATGGTGTTCGGCACATTTGCCTCAAAGGAGCTGCCAAGGCTCATGTATGAGGTGCTGACGGAAAGAAAATTTGCAGTTGACACCGCCGAGCGTGCGGAGGAATGCCCCGAGGATATCCCTGCGGTGAGAACGGAAAAATATAAGGCGGGCGTATCAATAATGTACGGCTGCAACAACTTCTGCTCATACTGCATCGTGCCCTATGTAAGGGGCAGAGAGCGCAGCAGAAAGCCCGAAAAGATACTTGAAGAGATAAGGGCACTGGCGGCGGACGGCTGCCGTGAGATAATGCTGCTGGGTCAGAACGTGAACTCCTACGGAAGAAATCTGGAGGAGGATATAAACTTCCCCGAGCTGCTCAGGCGCATCGACGCTCTGGACGGGGATTTCAGGGTAAGGTTCATGTCACCGCACCCCAAGGACGCTACGGAAGAGCTTTTTGACGTTATGGCAAACAGCAGGAAGATATGCCGCAGCATTCATCTGCCGCTGCAGTCGGGCAGCAACAGGATACTTAAAGAAATGAACCGCAGATATACGGCGGAAAAATATATGGAAATAGTGGAATGCGCAAGGAAAAAGATGCCGGGGCTTTCCATTACCACCGATATCATAGTGGGATTTCCCAATGAGACATATGAGGATTTTCAGGAGACTATGAAAATAGTCAGGGCGGTAAAATACGATAACATTTTCTCGTTCATCTACTCAAAGCGCAGCGGCACAAAGGCGGCACTTATGGAGGACAAGACCTCGGAGGAGGACAAGGGAAAATGGTTCAGGGAGCTTCTGGCAGCTCAGAGGGAGATATCCGACGAGCATTACAAGCGTTTCCTGGGAGCGGAATTTGAGGTGCTTTTTGAGAGCGTTTACAAGGACGGGCTTATCAGCGGCAAGAGCGGTGAGTTCATCATCACGCTGGTAAAGGGCGATGAATCGCTTATTGGCACAATGCACAGGGTAAGGGTCACAAAGACACATAACTGGGCTGTCGAGGGTGAGATAATAGACTGATAACAGAAACGGACTTTCGGGAAGTGAAAGTCCGTTTTATTTTTGAGGTCAAGCGCACAATTTCACTTTTCACACACAACTTTATAAGCCACCAATCCGCACAGAAAAAGTGCGGATATTTTTATGCACTTTTTTTGATTACAGAAGTTCTGCGCCATTGACAAGCCGCATATAATTAGGCTATAATTATATGTGTATATACCCCGAAGATGGAGGAGCTATGAAAAGACACGACATAATAAAAGCGGCAAAAATCGCAAATATACTGCTCTGCGCCATGCTTGCAGGCTCCTGCTCAGCCCTTGCGGACGAGCTGCCCGACAGCTATTTTGAAACGGATAATGTTGCCTCTGCCGTTACAACAGCATCAGGCTCCGAAACCACATCGGTTCCCGTTCCTCAGACGCAGGAAAATATAGTTTCTCTCGAAACAACGGCTGAAATATACAAAAACACCGTAACAGCCGCCGAAAGCACTATTGCAACTGAAGTTGCAGAAACTGACATTTCGGAAACAACAGTTCCCGAACCGATCTCCGAAATAACAGCTTCCGAAACAGCTGTTATCACATCGGAAGAGGCAGCCTTTACGGAAGAAATCGCCGCTTCGGAGACTGCATCGCAGACAGCTCAGACCGAAATCACCTCGGAAGCAGCTACCTCCGAGAATACCACAGCCGCTCCCGAAAGCGCAGGCACATATTATCCACAGAACAGCTATTATGCCCTGAACTTCGACAGGCAGAAGGCGGTGTGGATATCATACCTTGAATACGACAGGATAATGAAAAACGCCGATGAAGCGTCCTTTACATCTTCGCTGAGCGAATGCTTCGACAACATAGCCGCTCTGGGCTGCAATACCGTGTATTTTCAGGTGCGTGCCTACGGCGACGCTTATTACGATTCATCGCTTTACCCAAAGGGCGACCGCCTGACAGGGGACTATGACCCGCTTAAGATCGCCGTAAAGCTTGCCCACGACAGAGGGCTTTCCATTCACGCATGGATAAACCCCATGCGGCTCATGACCGACTCTCAGATGTCAGGGCTGGGCACAGACTGCGTTATCGGCAAGTGGTATAACGACAGCACCAAAAAGGGCACATACATTGTTGAAAGCAGCGGCAGATGGTATCTCAGCCCCGCTTACAGCGACACTATCTCCCTTATCTGCGACGGAATAAGAGAGATCCTCACGGGATATGACGTTGACGGCATTCAGATAGACGACTACTTCTATCCCACCACCGATGAGAGCTTCGACAGGGAAGCTTACAGCGCAAGCGGCACAGCACTTGCCCTGGGCGACTGGCGGCGTGAGACGGTCACAAAAATGGTGAGACAAATGTATCTTGCCGTCCACAGTGCAAACCCCACGGCAGTTTTCGGCATCTCGCCACAAGGAAATATGAGCAGCGACTTTGACACCCTTTACGCTGACATCTATACATGGTGCGGCTCATCGGGCTACTGCGACTACATCTGCCCCCAGATTTACTATGGCTTTGAAAATTCCTCCCTGCCCTATGCGGAAACGGTGGATTCATGGGCAAAGCTCACAGGGGATAATATTTCCCTTGTGATAGGTCTTGCGGCGTACAAATCAGGCACTGAGGACACCTATGCGGGGGACGGCAAAAACGAGTGGCTTAATTCAAGCGATATCCTTTCCCGCCAGCGTGACCTTACGGAGATATACAGCGCAGGCTATGCCTTTTTCCGCTACGACTCGCTGTTTGAGCCTGCACAGGCTGTTTCGGCTCATATGAATAAAGAACTGGAAAACTTATACTGATAACCAATTAAAGAAATAAAACAAAAGAAAAAAAGAAAGAACAAGATGATAAAAATGAAAAAGAGAAAAATATTATCGGTGCTTGCCGCCATTGCTATGGCGGTGACGGCACTCCCTGCGGATTTTTTGTCGGTTTATGCCGAAAGTAACGTTACGGAAGAATATGAGGAAATTATCCCCGATGTTCAGCGTGACGAGGAGCTGGACAGCTTCAGTCAGCCCGAATACAGCCCCATGTTCTCTTTTCCCGATGAGGTAAGGGGCGTTTACATCACCCCCGAAAAGGATTTTGACATTTATGATGAAAACGGCGATATGCTGTCGGAAGAGGATATCCTTGCAGGCATAAACTCCGCCCTTGACAGTGCGGAAAATATGAGCCTTAACACGGTGATAATAAACACATCTTATAACGGAAACGTGTATTTCAGCACGGATATGAACGGCAGCACATCTCCCTCGGAGCTGTGCGCACAGGCGGCAAATGAGCGTGGAATGTTCGTGTATGTCACCTTTGATATCGGCACAGTCCTTTCGGGCATCACGGAGGAGACCGCAAAAGCAAGGATAGACAGGCTTGCCCTGACCGCACACGAGTTCACCGTAAAATATCCCGTGGACGGCATTATCCTTGACGGATATTATTCCTCCAAGGACAGCAGCAGCTTTGCGGACTATATGACCAACGGCTCGGGCATCGGATACGATAACTGGCTTATGGATAACGGCGCATATGTGTTCAGTCTTGTGTCGGACGCAATTCGGCGCACATCTAACTCCGTCCCCGTAGGCATTTCCATAAACGATGTCTGGGCAAACTACACCACAAACGACGAGGGCAGCGAGACTTCCGTTAGCTTTGAAGCCCTTACCGACGGCTATGCCGATACGCTGGGCTATATAAACAGCGGCTATGCGGATTTCATCATCGTCAAGGCGGACGGCTCCCTCAGCAGTCAGTCTATGCCATTTGAAGAGGTGGCAGGCTGGTGGGACAGGCAGGCGAAGAGCGCAGGCGTTCCCATGATGATAGACCACATCAACGAAAAAATATGCACCGACAGCACAGGCTGGGGATCTCCCGATGAGCTGGTAAAGCAGGTCATCAAGGCAGATGACTACAGCTCCTACATCGGCAGCATTTTCAACTCCCTTTCGGCGCTGGACGCAAATACCGAGGAATCCACCTCGGTGCTGGTAAAGCACTACAATGACCAGATAGACCGTGAGGGTCTTAACAACGAGCTGGAAATGACCCTCCCCCTTGCCACGACCTTCAAAACGGAAGAGCCTACAGTTATTTTCGCAGGCTCCTTTGACCCCAACTTCACTATCTATTTTCAGGGCAAGCCCATTGAGCTGAACGAAGCAGGACGCTTCTACTTCAATATGGACCTTGATGTGGGGCTCAACACCTTTACTTTCAAAAACAAGGGTAAAACTATCACATACAAAATAACAAGAACCGTAAACGTCCTTAAAAGCGCAGAGCCCAGCGGCGGCGAGATGCGCATTGAGGAGCAGTCGGCAGTAAATCTCAGCGTGATCGCCTACAAAGGCTCCGATGTATCGGCGGAGATAAACGGAAAATCCGTAACCCTCAGCCCCATGGAGGGTCAGACAGATGAGCTTGACCCCAACTCCAACTACACAAAATACGTTGGCACATACATTGCCCCCGCAGGCATAAAGGGTCAGGATATCGACCTTGGAAACGTGACCTTCTATGGCACATACCACACCAAAACAGGCGACTTCAACGAGAGCCGCACAGGCTGTCACATTATCGTAAACGCCCTTGCGGAGATACTCAACGACTACAGCGGCAATCTTTTGCAGGTAAAAAACGACAACACCATGGTGTACGACAGCAAGACCACCAGCACCGACCCCACCCCCGATATGGCACGTCTCCCTGCGGGCACATTGGATTATCAGGTAAAGACCGTCACCTACTCAGGCACGGAATATTATCTCACAAATTCGGGCAAGCGCATAAAGGTGAGCGACGTTAATGTTCTTGATAACTCCCCCTTAGGTTCAAATCCCGTAAGCGTGGTAAGCGCCGCAAAGGACGGTACGGACACGGTGCTGAAGCTCCACACCAACACCAAAATCCCCTTTGCCATGTCCTTCAATAACCTTAACTGCACAAGCGGCGGCAACGGAAATTACTACATATCCTCCTTTAATTCGGACGCTCTTACCATCACCTTTGACTATATCACATCAGTTTCCGCAAGCGATATCACGTTCCCCGAAAGCTCCGTTTTCACCTACGGCAAGTGGGGCACATATGAATCGGGCGAGCTGACCAAGACCACTCTTACCCTGAGCTTCAGGCAGGCTGGCATTTTCGGCGGAGTAACATCATATTACGATGACAGCAATAACCTTACATTTTGCTTCAACGGCTACAGAAATTCCCTTGAGGGCGCAACTGTCGTGGTGGATCCCGGTCATGGCTACACGGGAGCCGATACCTTTGACCCCGGCGCCGTGGGACATATCAAGGAGCAGGAAGCAAATCTTGCCATCGCAAAGCTGGTGGAGGAAAAGCTGAAAGCTGCGGGCGCAAATGTCATAAGGCTAAAGACCGAGAGCGAAACATATGTTACCGCCCAGAGAGCTTCCTACGCAAGGCAGTATAACCCCGACCTTTTCCTTGCCATACACTGCAACTCCGCAGGGGAGGACGCAAAGGGCGCAGAAGCATATTATTTCACCCCATTCTCCCAGCCGCTGGCGGACAGCATCTCAAAGCGTGTGGGTGCATATCTTGGCAGCAGCGTCCACGGCACAGGCAGCCTTGACAGGGGAGAGAACTACAACTATTTCTTTGTCACCCAGCAGCAGGATTTCCCCTCAGTGCTCATCGAATGCGGCTTTGTTACCAACTATACCGAAGCAATGGCGCTGGCAAATCCCACTCATCAGAACGGCATCGCCTCTGCCATAGTACAGGGCGCTTCCGATTTCCTTGCACGGTGCGATTATTCCTGCTACGGAGAGGGCAGCGGAAGCTTCACCAACAGCGGCTCTTACGACAGCACCCCGAGCGAAAGCAGCACTTCCGGAAATACTGCGGAAGATGTTCCCTCAGAAACAACGCCGTCCGAAACGCCAGAGGAAACCACATCAAATATCGGCTTTGAGTATAATCCATTCTCAGACCCTTATAACAGCTACTATTGACAGACCAATATAATACTAATCACC
>ERZ1026868.1580-NODE-1580-length-11572-cov-5.257793_pt1 | contig 11572 bp, 9 predicted proteins | sample MGYA00380164_ERZ1026868 | MGnify/ENA primary metagenome ERZ1026868 (study PRJEB33269, sample SAMEA4719800) | human gut metagenome | biome: human-associated habitat; feature: organic feature; material: feces | place: Cameroon | collected 2013-10 ... | reverse complement strand
AGGCGGTCAAACTCTGGGTCACTTTTCAGCAACAGTTCTCTATCTTCCATTCTTTACATAATATTGTATTTAAATGCAAATTTATAGATTTTCTCTGATATTCCACTCTATTTCAGAGTTAAATAAAGAAAAACAGCCCGATTTTGCCAAAATCTTTGCAGGTGATGGAAGAAGAATCATAAAAGTAGGAGTAAACAGAGGATTTCCGTGTTGACGAATTTCAATTCCATAAAGGTACAATTAGAACTTGAAGCATTATTGCGCAAATCCATACTGTAAGCAAGATTTCAAATCCATAAAGGTACGATTAGAACTTTGACGGCAATCAGTATGAATGTCACATTCCGATATTTCAATTCCATAAAGGTACGATTAGAACGAAATGGTGAGAAGGTGACCGCTTGCGGAATGAGCGAATTTCAATTCCATAAAGGTACGATTAGAACACACGGCTAGCGGCTTGCAGGTCAAGATTCCTGCATTTCAATTCCATAAAGGTACGATTAGAACGAACGCAACGGACGTAAATACCTTCGCTGAGAAATTTCAATTCCATAAAGGTACGATTAGAACAGGCGTGAGGCTGTGTTCAACTGACTGGCTATGTCATATTTCAATTCCATAAAGGTACGATTAGAACTTATATTGCGCCCTAACTGTATCAGCTTGCAAAAATTTCAATTCCATAAAGGTACGATTAGAACGTGCTTGACGGTCAGCAGGTCACCAAGGACCGTGTGTAATTTCAATTCCATAAAGGTACGATTAGAACAGGATTGGTTCATCCGTTTCCTCAACATTTTTAATTTCAATTCCATAAAGGTACGATTAGAACAATATGGAGAAACCAAAAATAAATCAGCTGAAGAGATTTCAATTCCATAAAGGTACGATTAGAACTTCACCCCGGAATCTCCATATCCGAAATATAGCGATATTTCAATTCCATAAAGGTACGATTAGAACAATACACAAACCCCTGCTAATACTGCAACAAATATATTTCAATTCCATAAAGGTACGATTAGAACGTGTAGGCGCACAGAAGGCTACTGTCGAAATCCAATATTTCAATTCCATAAAGGTACGATTAGAACGCGAGTTGGATAATATCGAAGGTGTCCTGACCTAATTTCAATTCCATAAAGGTACGATTAGAACGTCACCCGAACCCAGGAGGCGCACCGATTGCCCCATTTCAATTCCATAAAGGTACGATTAGAACAGTAATTGCGGCGGTCTGGGGATCGTTGTAAGTAAATTTCAATTCCATAAAGGTACGATTAGAACAGAAATTTTCGACATTCTCAAAACTCTTCCTAGCGTATTTCAATTCCATAAAGGTACGATTAGAACGTAGGGATGTGACGCAATCTTGTGTTTTTTCGTTATTTCAATTCCATAAAGGTACGATTAGAACGGAGATACCAAGTGGCTATGAGCTACAAGGGTTGGTATTTCAATTCCATAAAGGTACGATTAGAACTAGAGACAGCCATAAGGCTTATCGTGCAATATCGTTATTTCAATTCCATAAAGGTACGATTAGAACTTAATCTGATTGCAAGTAAAAATTGCATTTTGTTGTTATTTCAATTCCATAAAGGTACGATTAGAACCAAGCCCTAATGAGGTTATCTCTATCTCAACATCATTTCAATTCCATAAAGGTACGATTAGAACGTATATTTGCAGCGTCATAAGAGGATAAGGGCAACGCATTTCAATTCCATAAAGGTACGATTAGAACCTCTCAGCTGCCTGCTGCACAAACTTCACATCCCTGCATTTCAATTCCATAAAGGTACGATTAGAACCATTTAATCATGTTCTTACCAACAAAAATATAGAGATATTTCAATTCCATAAAGGTACGATTAGAACAGTATGTCAGAGAAGTTATGTCCAACAAAGTATTAAATTTCAATTCCATAAAGGTACGATTAGAACACAGAGCGAACGCAGCTGCTGATAACGCTAACAGATTTCAATTCCATAAAGGTACGATTAGAACTGGAGAAAAGAGAATGTCATCTTCCGTAAATACGAATTTCAATTCCATAAAGGTACGATTAGAACTGATGCCCATCGCTGCATAGATTCCTTCAGCTGTATTTCAATTCCATAAAGGTACGATTAGAACAGAAAATCCATTCAATCTCGATGTTTTTGTTTGTAATTTCAATTCCATAAAGGTACGATTAGAACCTGGCACACTAAAGGCAATGCAGCAGACATTCACATATTTCAATTCCATAAAGGTACGATTAGAACTTGATAGCAGAGGAGCATGTACTGCCAAGTTTGATGAATTTCAATTCCATAAAGGTACGATTAGAACCCGTTGAATCTTAGGCGTAGATGCCCGCAGAATCTATGGGTTTGCGAGTGCAAAGATACAAAAAAATCTTCAGAAAAATGTCGATGCCTAAAGATATTTTTTCTGCAGCCTTACGACAACCTGCCTATTTATGGAGGTTTCAATAAGTCAAAGAGCACTTTTGGAGTTTTTGCCTAATCAAAATCCTGCAATTAAAACCATATCGACAACTCTTTATAAGAAATTATCGGTAGACATTCTTTCTTTTCCAAGAATCTGTTTGTTCATATTATACCCCATTTTATTGGTGAAAACAATGACACTATCCTCGGATTCATCAATGATAGCTTTCATCTTCATTTGCAATTCCCGAAGTTTAGCTTCAGATAATTCTCCCTCCAAAACTGAGTTCTGAATCCAACACAAATATTGGCGGCAAAGCTTCAACATTTTGCCTACTCGCTTCTCACCTACATCATAAACAATAATCACATACATATCACCAATACATTTTAAAAGGTTTATATTCTTCTATTCCCAAAATATCTTTCAGTAGCTTATAGCATTCAAGTTTTATAAGATGCTTATAGCTTACATTACGTCCTAAAGAACGATGACGGAACGTCTCATCATAACGCTCTTCCATGGCCTTTACAAAAATCTTCTTTCCCTTTTCGTTCAAAAGACATTTGTTGAGTTTCTTATCAAAATGACTGGTGCTTAAAGCATGCTTATTGAGTACCTTGAAGATGACTCTATCCACGATAATAGGTTTGAAGATCTCGGATATATCCAGACATAACGAAAAACGCCTTTCTCCTGGAGTATGCAGAAAGCTTATCGTTGGATTGAGCTGAGTTTGATGAACAGCTCGGAGAGTTTCGGTATAGCACATCATATTACCAAAAGAGATGAGAGCATTAACCTCGTTCTCCGGCGGTTGCTTGGTTCTTGCCCCCATGTTGAAATCATCGATAATGATATCGAATGCAGCATAATATGCCTGTCTGATATTTCCTTCTATTCCCATAATTTCATCCACGGCCTTGGCATCTGCTAAAGTACCACTCAATCTCTTAATAGTATCGATAACGCCTTGTAAGTCTTTCCCTCTACGATTATAGTAGTTGAGGTTCATAACCATATTCCATGCTGCTCCCTGAATGAACTTTCGTGCCAATTCAACTCTTTTCTTCTTGTTTTGGTATGCAGATGTTTGTGCCAACAATGCCTTGCCAGAAAGAAGACTTTCGCGAGGCATGAAGCTTCCCGTATAGTTCTCGTAATAATCAAAGAAATGTACGGGTATGCCTTTTTGTCCCAAGAAATTGAACAATGCGCTATTGGCTCTAAGACTGCCGAAGGCATACAGTTCTGCAACATCCTCAATAGGAATGTATCGAGGTTGCTGCTTAATCTCCGTATTGTCTTCGTTCACTACCACAGGCGTAAACTTCAAGGTGTTGTCTTTGCGTTCCATAATGCCTGGGTTGAACAGATAGAAACTTCTTTTCATTCTTCTTCCTCCATCTCGTTAATATAACAAAAATCAAAGTAGCTGCAATTCTTGCAGATGCCTTTCTTAGCAATTGGTGGACATATCTCTTGAGAGATTATCTTTGTGATGTCTTCCGCAATAGCCATGATTTCTTCCCTGTCTATATCTGTTAGTATCACTTCTTGCGTCTTACGTAAAAGAGGATATTCCAAGATGCCCTTCACGCCATTAATTCCATGCTGCTCGAAAATATACATGTAATATTTGAGCTGCCATTCATGAGCTTTATCCACCTTATTAGATTTTTTTATCTCATGGATGACCTTATTCCTGGCATCATAGTAATCTACTTTGATACCATCAATCTCCACTTCCTCATACTTTGATGTACGTTGTGGATAACTTGATTCATGCACCAGCTTTCCTTCATAGACTAAGTCTGACTCTTGTTCCATATTGATGCCATTGGCAAATAACCATAATTCCCTATGGCATACGAAATAATAGTTTATAAATGTGCCTGAAATTCTCATATAAAAACTCACAAAAAATTAGTATCAGTAAACTTATTCGAATTAATGCCTTCATCGAAGGAATAAAGATCTTCCCAACTGTTAAGATAAAGAAATCCATATTTTTCGTAACCAAACGTATGAATTATATCATAATCTTTACCATAAGGATAGATACAAAATGAGAACTGACTCATTAAGCTGAGTATTTGTTTCATCTTGATTTTGTTTCTTATAAAGTCTTCATCAGGTGCAGTTACTAACTCCTCAAAGAAATCCCATACCTTACGTCCGTCAACATTATCATTGTCTAAAAGCCCAAACTCATTAGCTATAGCAACCGCATTTCCCAACATAGAAGAAGGTATCTGTAACGGAACAAAAACTGTTACGTTTTTTTGATCAACAAGACAAATAGACCGATTAATTTCAGGAAAGTTTAAAGTCTTAATTGCTTCATAAAAATCATGGATATTCTGAATATAAGCAGATTTATTCTGCTGCTTTATCTTACTCATGATCATACCATACAACTTGTCAAAATTCTTACTCGCAAGTATTTCTTTATATACTGTTGAGCCATCACTCGTTTTTGTCATAATTTCATATCGTTCATCCTTACCATAAAGTGATTTTTCAGAATCGCAATCAAATAAATAGAGTTTGCAATTGTCCTTATTGCAATTACGATTGATTCGGCCTGCCAGTTGTTCTTCACTGTCAATTAGCGACTTGTCTTTAAATCCGAGATCCATGTCTATGTCCACTCCGGCTTCTACAACTTGTGTGGTGATAAGCAGCAACTTGCTATTTCTATAACATTTTGATTTCAGAGCAGATATTATCATTCTACGTCTTGGTTCAAGAATTGTCCCAGATAAAATAACTATATTGTCAAAAAAACTGTTTGCTTCTTTTGCGAGAGAATAAAAAGTATTAGCTGTTCTTTTGGTGATAAACTCAACTATTGTAAAGACCCCATTCGTATTATCGTTGTTTTCGATAGAATACTGATTCGATTTTTCTTCTACAACATTAAAAAGTTCATTCAAATATGCTTCCTTTGTATCATCATTTGTTTTTTCCTTTTCAAGAAGAGAGTAATCAAAAGATACCCTGTCGCAAAAATTGGGATTTCTAAAATATTTGTCTCTGTCTGGTACTAAATAGGTAAATGGGTCTTGCCTATCATTAGCCATCAATAATTTTCCAATTTTTGGAAGCGTGGCTGACATTAGGATAAACTTCATATTGAAATATTGAGCATACCATGAAATAAGGCAAATAATCTTATTCCACATTCTCGGTGGATACGATTGAAGCTCATCTATAATAACTACAGAATTGGCTAACCGATGAATAAGATAATTGCTTTCCTTTACATTTGTCTTTAGGATATTGAAAAATTTGATATGGGACATTAATGTTATGGGATAGTCCATAAACATCTGATCCAGATAATTAAGATACTGATCTTCATTCTCATTTTTTTCATCCGAACATTTTACTGGAGCTTTTGAGTGAATCTCTGCTATATCATCGTCTTCAAGGCCAAGGGTTTCCTTAAGCGATTCATATGTTTGTGTAATCAGTGTCGTGAAAGGGAAAACATAGAAAATGTTCTTAATGGAAGAATCTGCATCCAGCAATTCCCCCAAAGCCAACATGGACACATTGGTCTTTCCTGCCCCTGTCGGTGCATCTATGTAGAAAAGTCTTTCCCCAAGGTGATGGCGTATATTTGTTACGACATCATACGCCAAATCGCACCTTAGGTTGTTAAGACTCTCGTTGCATCTCTGGCTGACATCATGCTTCGGTTCTATACCTTTTTCCACATAATCAAATACTTTGTGATTGTATGCTTTGCTGTTATGAACATTATAAATAATTTTATCTCTAAGCACACTATTAATGAATCCTTTACTAGAATGAATGCTTTTCCAATTATTCATAAAGTGAGCGGTAGCAAGATAGTCTGATGCCGTCAACAAAGAGTAACACAGTCTTACAAGTGCATAAACAGGATAATTGTGGTCTGCAAGTTTCGACAAGTCATTAAAATAATTAAATGCATCGTCTATTCCGGACAAGAAATTATTAAACTTTTCCAACTTGTCCTCTGACATATTTATATTTAGAAATGATATGTATGGACTTAGATCACTGGATTTAATATTTGTCCAAAAGTCCATATTCTCACACTCTCCCAATTCGCTACTATGGTGCTTTGCAATAGAGTAGCTCATAAACAAGGCGATATTACAAAGAAAGACAATCTCGTCATTCTCTGTAATGTTCTTATCTAACAGGTTGAAAACAGAAATGGCAAGATATAGGTAGGCACTTATAAGTGAATGGTTTGAGCCAAAATTATGAAGAACAATCTTCAGTTTTTGATTGTTCTTCATCTTGTTCTTTTGAAACTGGTCATTCAACTTCCCTAAATCATGGTAAGCTATTGCGTCCCAAAATAATTGATAAACCATTTGGTGGAGTCTAGCATCACAAGGCCCAATTGTAGATTTTTCGATAAGACCTTTTATAATGCCATCCAAACCATTTGATGCAGCAATACTTTTTGCATATTTCATCGTGAGTACGCAGTGATCAACCAATTTCTCACGAACGGATTTGTTATCATTGGATACATGTGAATAGTAAATATCCGCATTTTTGATCAAGTTGCCAAAAAAGGCCTTATCGTATAATCTACCAATCATATCATTTATATTATTTATATCATTTGTATTATCTGTGAATCACCTATATCAAAGAATGCAGCAGAGCCATCAACCGTCAATTCTTTACTGAATAAAATATTTGAATATACAAAATCTGCATAATCATATTGAAAGAGTTCTTCGTTGAATCCTACTGGCAACTTCTCAAAATATATGAACATAGGTTTTTCATCACGCTTTGCGAACAAGGACAATGATGATTTTACAATATATTTACTTACCGCTTCATTCTTACGAAAAAGAGATGATATCTTAAAATCCCTGTTGAAATGGAAAGCTTTAAATTCAGAGTATTCTGTTGGATTGATCCACCAAACACCAAATTCGTTCTTACCCATATAAGGAATGTATTCGGCTCTATAAGACATTATGTTATCATAAAGCCGCTTTTCCGTTTCATCATTTGTATTTAAAAGCAGGTAACATCTATAAGAAGGCTTGAGAAGGGTCTGCTCTTTGACTATCAGATTACCTCCAGCTTCATTACTCGCAAACCCAGTACCATTATTATAAGTGATAACCTCTTTTGTATAGTTACCATTGTCACTTGCCAATGGTTGTACGGCCACTTTCAAATCTCGGAATTTACAGTAATATTCTGGCAAGACACCTTCTTTTTCATGCCCCTTTAGGCCAACGATGGCACCAAGTATCCCCAATAATGCCGGTTTGTGCAGCATATTGTAAGTCAGATAGATGCCATCGTTGATATCAGGCTTCTTGAAGAAACCCATCTCTGCCTTCAAATCAAACGATATTAGCTTTTGATTTGAATTCATATTAAATATCGTATTGTTTGACTTCTTTGGTTAGATTCTTTAAACTGCAGGTTTGCTTATTATAGTAAACCTCCACACTCTCAACGGAGGATTTGATATCTTCGAGTTTGTTTGTTAATGCCTCAAAATCGTACACACATTTCCCATTCTCTTTCTCTTCCTCCAAGTTTATAAGTGTTGCAAAGCTGGGAAGAACCAACTTTGAACCTTCCTTGAGTTCTACCCAAACAAGCATCTCGTTCTCACATCCTGCTTTGGACGCAGAATCATACCATGTTACTCCACAGCGCATACCTACTTTCAGCTTGTCTATATCTGCGGAACTTAACTTTGCACCTTCACCTACAATTTCAGAGACATCATCCAGATTGCCTGGATTAATAGAGAAATGATGAAGGTAATGACCTTCTTCAAGTCTTGACTGTCGGCCTATCGTAGTCATACTTTTTTCGGTGTCGGTATCTTCATCCTTTTTACTAGCCTTATTACTAAAAGGCGATGTAATCTGTTCAGTATAGATATAATTGTCTTTCCAAATATTCATGCCATGATTTATTTGTACCGGTCCATGAACAGAAACGTTGGTACAACCTGCAAATGTTGCACCAAACAACTTGACATCAAGACATGACAAGAGGTTCTTGGCAACATCTTTTTTCTTAATTTTCGTCTTATCCTTAGGTATAGCTCCAAACAGATTCTCGTATCTTTCATCCAAAGACCTTGGATTCAGATTATCGTTAAGGGTCTTCATGTAGAAAACATCAACATCTTCATAAGCATCCTTCAAATATTTTTTGATAGAATACTTGAAAGCTTTGTCTGTTGCATACACGATTCCGTCAGGAAGTGTGCGAGGCTGTCCTGAGAAATCTGCATTGTAATTTGAATTGATGGCTTTCACAATTGCGCAACCATACACTCTTTTTTTGAACTCTGCCATATTATACATATTTTATTCATTAGTTGTATTGTCATTTGTCTCATATATCACGCAAGGGCTGAAACAACCAGCGAGAAAGAACTTAAGCAATGGTTTCATTTTTACTTCATTGCCGTTTGCAAGTGTCTCTGATGCAAGTCTTTCAAATTTTCCTTTACGTTGGTAGTTTACTTTTATATCATGCTTGTAAATAGCTATAGACTGAGCAATTTCATCCTGTAGTTGAGACGAAGTGCTTTTCTGCAAGTAAGGCTCAAGCATGGCATAAGTCTTGTTCTTTGCTTCGCTACGGTCTATAATGTATGATACAAGTTGACCAGCAGCAAAGGCAAGTTCTTCAGAACTATTGAGGGTTGCCTTACCAGAGGCAACGTCTCTTATTTTTTCTCTTAACTCTGTTACATTTTTTTCCATATTTTTATTGTCTAAATGGTTAAACATTCCTTGAAGGCTAAACCATAAATTTATCTTTCTTTTTATATTGTTATTCCATTCACATCTTTTTTTTATTATCTCAGATTTGATGTTCGTTAGAATTGAATTGAACATCATGTCATCAAACATGTTCTGGGTTATCGCCTTTAAATCAGATTTATATATATAAGCGTATACAGCTTGCCTATATTTGAGGATTAAATCAACCATAAGACTACCTCCTTGTATATACTCTGGCTTAGGAAGATCTCCAAAATAAGAACATGTGTAATCGTCATCTTTGATCTTGACCAAGGTATTATTAAATATCATCTTTACCACAATTCTTTCAAAATCAAATATCGTCCTGATATTGATATCGGAATCCTTGTTGAAGACTTTGTTTTCATAAAATCCAGCATCTGTTACATTAGACACGGTTACAGGTTGACTAAGCTCATATCTAAACATTGGAACGAAATCAAAATCATTTAAGACCATACCTGACTTTGTATTTGAATAGTTCAGGAGATAATAATCTGAAAGATATTTTTTATTCGTACTTGTAAAGAGGCTTTCTAATAACTCTCTGTACGATAATGGTTCCTTTTTATCGTTGAATATTTTCACGATAGCCGTATTTATTTCACGTTGGTCCACCACGATAGGGAGTGGATTGGGGAGACATTTCGATTTGCGTTTAAGCAACTTGTCCAAATAGAACAAAGCCATAGCATCGTTGATTGAAAATCTTTGGCTTATTCCATTCTTAAGATAACATGTTTGATGTTTAAGAAAAGGCTTCTTATTATTGTATGCCGTAAGAAAACCAACAACTCCATATTTCTTATCAGAAAGAACCTCCCCGTTGAAAATTTCCTGCTCAATATATTCTTTATGTTTTTTTTCAATTTCTTCTATAGGAACACTTCTAAGATACAGATGAAGATAATCCTTTTCTGATAATTGCTTATATGCCTTAAGTCTTTTCAAACACGAAATGATGTCCTTGAAGGAAGCGAAGAAACCTTCAATCTCCGCTTTATATTTATATGTTTGGCTATTGTTAGCCTCTAACATGTTTAGATTATAGACACGGATACAGTTGTCGTAATAATCATTTAGTCGGTCACTTACAACCTCAAAACGTTTATTCCGTATTAATTGATTATTTTCTTTTATTTTATCGTTGTTTGTTTTGTCTTTCTTATTAAATGTCTTAATGCCATGAGATTGTTTATCTTTATCACTGAAATTAAAGTTGTAAGCTATTGCGAAAGGAGAACAAGAATGAATTTTCTGTTCCTTATCGAATCTCTTAACTTTATTCATCGTAATATATGTGGTTGCCTCTTGGTATCTTATACAATCCTTCCATAGTAGGATATCTTTATTTTTTCCATCGAAATAATCATAATTTTTACCCTTTTTAAGGTCTTTGTTTATCCAAACACCATTACTGTCAATATCAATAAAGACATGAAGTCCCTTGTCTGGCTGACTTTTCCATTCCATAATGTTAGGAATGTCAGACATAAGGTCATTCATAAAATTGATTAATTCTCTTATCATATTGTTTCTTTCTTTATTTCAATAAATCCAAATCCCTGTGAACATAGTTCTCCAACACCTCCTTCATAAGCAATCTTCATCAACTCTAAAGGTGCTTTCATGCGGAAAGAGCAGAGATATCCACGCACTCTTGATTCGTAAGGAGTATTGGCTTTTATTGTTATCAACTTTGACTTGACCTTTTTATCTATCAATTCAAATGAAAACTCCTTATCTTCCATATTAAATGGTTGACCATAAATGCTCTCATATCTCGCCATCAATCCCTTTAATACGCCTTCAGCAAACATAGGATTGTCAGGAGATAGATATTGAGTCTTGTTGTCTTCATGAAGCTTAACACAAATAGGAGACAAGGCTTGGAAAGTCATAACTTCGGACAAAGGCAGCATGGGCATAGCTTCTACTCCAACAACATCAAATGCAACTTGATATTTCCTATTGCCAATGGTAAAACTTTGATGAGCAAATATTCCTTGAATGAACTCCATGGTGCTTTTCTCTGGAATGAAACTAATGTACCAAGTAGCTCTTTCACCCATGATATTAAGACATCCTTCTTTCGGCAAAGGTCTTACCTTTTCAAAGATAAAAGGCGAATAGCAAAATAGCTTAAATCTCTTGCTTCCATTCAATTGATAACCATTTTCATGGAGCCATGATGAATATTGCGTATCAGCTTGCGCCAATATGCGATAAATGACAGCAGACTGCTCATATTGGTAGTTGAAAGGCAGTAGGTCACCGTGTTTCCTATTTATGTTTAATGTGATTTTGAACTTCATTAGTA
>ERZ1026868.1575-NODE-1575-length-11637-cov-10.032551_pt1 | contig 11637 bp, 10 predicted proteins | sample MGYA00380164_ERZ1026868 | MGnify/ENA primary metagenome ERZ1026868 (study PRJEB33269, sample SAMEA4719800) | human gut metagenome | biome: human-associated habitat; feature: organic feature; material: feces | place: Cameroon | collected 2013-10 ... | reverse complement strand
GTCGAAAGCGTCGGAACCATCGGTGCGGTGCTCGAGGAGGTCTTCTTCCGACTCGGCAAGCTTTTCGCCACCCTTATCTTTATGGAAACCATTGCGTCCACGAGTGACGCTACAGCTTGGATAGCAAAGATGAGCTAATCAAACTTATTAAGGGCATATGTGATAAGCTATATAAACATAATCCCATTCACCTCAAATATACTAATATCTCGAAGCTGCCGGATTTCGTTAGAGTCCAGCAGCTTCATTCGTCTGATGTCGCGGTAGAAGTCATAGCGGAGTGAGATGTTCATCAGTGTGAGTGTCCCTGTTTTATTTCCACAAAGGTTCGCACTCCCAATTTGTTGGAAACCCCATAGCAGTAATATCTACATTACAGTGTTCACTTAGAAGTTTCTTCAACCTTAGCCTAAAATCATTATAAGGGCGTATAACATCCAGCAAATACTGAAGATAGCATAACTGCGAATAAAGTTTATTGTAATTGCCAATACGAGGTGTGACCCATTTGCCACGCAAAGGAGTGGCCATTTGAGGTTTGATAGGAAACTTTCTGTTCCAAACTCGTGAGTGGTGTGCAAGGTAGTTTCTTAACACAACAGCACTTTTTATCCAGCTTTCCAGAACCAAATGTTGAGGAAGATTAAATTCGCGAGCAATACGCTTTTTGATTTTGTTATCGGCAAAATTACAGAACAACTTGGATAATGTGCCAAAAGAAGTAACCTCCAACGTTTTCCAAACAGGAGGAACATCTGGTTCGCTGTACTTTTCAGAATGCTCGATAATAAACTCCTCTCTTGTCCTTTTCAGTTCTTGTTTAATTTGTTCCATGCATTTTTGTTGTATATTGAGGTCTCGAAAAAGACTTTCATCAGTAAACCAAAATGCACCGTACTGCAAGGAAATATGGTGAATCATCTTTGAACGCAGAGCTATTTCTACCGCTTGAATAGCTGTAAAAATCAGTTCGCGCAAACCACAATCGAAGCGATATAAATCCATTGCATTTTCAAAAGTGCTACCAGGCTTGAAAATGTGACGAACCTTATCACTTTCCATAGGATGAAAATAATTATCTAAGCGGAAATAGCTTACAACTTTCAAACATTCTATGGCTTTGTTTCTATCTGAAATGATAAGACCACGTGATACTAACAAATCAAGGATTTCAGAATAGTCTAAGGGTAGTTTTGAATATATCATAAATGTATAAAAAGTAAAAGTCCCACCCTGGTTCGCTGTTCTACGGGAAGCGTGGTGGGAACTGTTGCTGCAAATTTAGTTATTATTCTTCGAAGTTCCAAATATTTTTGCAATTATTTTGTTTTTACACACACTATATATACTCCTTAATTCCATTTACCTCAAATATACAAATATCTCGAAGCTGCCGGATTTCGTTAGAGTCCAGCAGCTTCATTCGTCTTGTACCTTTGTAAATATGATATTGGACTATATGAAAAAGCTATTTTCTACACTATACCATTAACATCCACGGTGACAAGGGAGGTGTCAGCCTGTGGGAACTTCTCACAACCTATGTAGAGGGTGTCGAAAGCGTCGGAACCATCGGTGCGGTGCTCGAGGAGGTCTTCTTCCGACTCGGCAAGCTTTTCGCCACCCTTATCTTTGTGGAAACCATTGCGACCACGAGTGACGCCCGCAGCTTGGATAGCCAAGATGAGGTCGTCATTGTTTTGTCGGTTGAAGAACGGCATTAGTCGTTGTTTACCGGCAAAACCCTGATTGATAAGAAGATACTTCTCATCATGTCGCATTGGGTTGCCCAGATAGATATCGTTGATAGTCCATCCATGACGTTCAAATTCATGGATGATAACCCATCTGAAGTCCTGATCGTTCACGGCATAGTTCGAGCCTAAGGCTGTTGTGTCGTAGTAGAAAATGACGGTCTTGTTTTGATGATGCGCATAGTAAGCGCAAAAATCATCAATTAAAGCCGGCAGTTTTCTATCGAACTTCACGTAGAACGACTTTATGACATTCAGTCGCCTACCATTAGGCTGCCCTGCAACAATCCAGTTGATGTTAGCATTATAGTCCATTCCTATGCAAATAGGAGCTAACGGATTAAGGTCTTTATCCGCCCTGCAGTCAAGGCCATCCTCAAAGACTGGTGAGAATGCGTTATCATCATCATAGAAAGAGTGTGCGACATTATCCAGATAGTCCATATCCGAAGCGTCGTATTTATGTCGCTCTCTCATTGATGAGTAGAAACCGTCCTTTGCAATTCCGATTCTCTGACAAAGGATAGAGGTTTGGAAAGTCAAAGGAGTAAGGTCGCGCTTCATCTGTCTGATGTAATTCTCACCAAGTAGCTGAAGGTTCTCAATGGACGAGTACTCCTTATAGTACGTAGCCACTGAGCGTAACTGATTCAGCTGCCGGTCTTTATGCCGTAGCTGATATATAAGACTCTTAGGCGGATTGTTCCCCTCCTCCTTAATCTTTTTGATACGCTCCTTCAGTCGCCAGATGTCATAAACTAGCGCTTCTATAGCCTCGATGACCTGCGTGTCCATTTTCTCCTTATAGTGCAGGAACCACGAACCCTTTTGTGTCTGTGGCATATCACTCAGGATCATGATAGAGTGATTATACGAGTGCTTACCGAAGTACGACTTGATGCCACCATTCGCAGGCAGAGTTTCATCCTTCAACTTGTTGTAGTCGATGAACTTAGCCTCGTCGATGAGTAGCCACGAAAGCGTGAGCGAGTTAGAAGAGCCAGGGCGGTCTTGCGAGATTATAACCGCACAGCTGCCATTATAGAAAGAAATGACATGTTCATATTCCGCTGGCTCTATTATTGGTTTGGCGAACGTCTTAGGCGGACGACGACCAATCACGTAATGCACGCCACGAATATATCCCCATCGCTTCCAAGCAGCGAAGAGACCAGGAAGCGTGTTCGTTAGACCATGTTTGAAAGTAGGCACCACGATGCCACCAGTAGACCCTGGCATTCGTTGCATGTTACGAAGAACGAAAGGCGCTGCTATGGAGTCCGTCTTGCCGGTACGACGACCAGCGACGATAACAGAAATGTTAGCACCGATAAGCTGCGTTAGGCGCTGCGGTTTGTTAAAATATACCTTTTGTGACATATATTATAGGTGGACAAATACAATATGAAGTAGTGTGATTATTGCTATAATTTGTTGTTTATTCCGGCAAAAAAGATAGGATTTTTGCCATGAAGAAGTAGAAGGTTCTTCATTGCCTGTAGTGTAGACCCCGTAGTAACGAAGTCGTCAAAGACAATGACGTTCGGTTCTGCAGGCATGTTGTTAGCATTGAAGACAGCTCCCACACGCTGCTTCGAGCGACAATGAGCACAGTCGAAGTAGAACGGAATCCACAGTTCCTTAGCCAGAGCTTCAGAAACCAGCGTTGCGAAGTTGCGTTCCTTATGTCTACGCATAGGAGTAGTAACAATCGCCCATTGTCCATCATGGAGGTTGTAGCCGATACACTCACGTATGACAGGCGCCAGCGAGGAAACAAAGAACGGAATCATGCTATCATCAGACTTTATTTCAGTCAGCGTTTTGCCGAGAATCGACTTTTGCCAAATAGAGATGAAGCTCGTGGAAGCCCTTCGAGTTAGTCGCAATTTGTATTGAAAATCACATCGCGCCTCGACGGTCTTATCCCACGACTTCCGCTTATCGATGGCGAAGATGTCCTGCGGTTGCTTCACCGCAGCATCGAGATTAATGGTGGGCATGTTGGACAATTCTATGTCTTTAGTGACCACCTTAACATCATCGGGAAGCTTTATGTCAGAAAGAATCTCTTGCAGCATAGTAGTAATTTGTAAAAAAAAGCGCCCAAGACTACCATCACGGCAGCACCTGGGCGAACATTACATGAAAAAAAGAACCTATGCAGATTAGGTATGTGAACAATCAATTTCTCCGTCTTCAGTGTCAAGAGTACCTGTGTAGAAAGGCGATGGAATCTCATCAGGCGCCTCTACGGAAATCGTAGTCGAAGTTGTACCAGTAGCACCCTGGCCATTGTCCTGCGCTACGGTAGTCTTCGTGATCCAACGTTCAGAACCCACGACACGGAAGTTGCCCTTCATATCCTCAACAATGAAAACATTATCCGAGTTATTGAGATAAGCAGCAGCAGCCGAAGCCACAGGACCAACCCCTGGGTGAACAAGAGTCGCCTTGTTAAGCTGCGTCTGCGAAGGAATTTCCCCCTGCGCCTCAGAAGTCAGCTGCGATTTATCCGCAAGAATGACAATGAAGTGCCATTTAGCATCCGCAACAAGAGTGAAAGAGCCTGCGAGAGTAGTATCAGTGATACGTCCTCCCTCGTCTCTCACGAAAGTAGGCCATCTTGCGATGCTATTCTTCGATATATAGTAAACACGACGTTTGATGCCAGGAAGCTCAGGCGTTCCCATGCACCAATCAAGCGAGCGTTGTATATTTTTACATTCAGCCATAATACATTGAATTTAAGTTCTTCAGATGTGGGGAACGACCTTGTTGTCGTCCCCCTTCATCCTTTTCAACCGATGGAACATTCAAAAAGATATATGTAGTAAAGAAAGCCTTATTCTCCGAGCTCGATAGCCTTGAAGCGTCGTTTATCGATAGACTCAAACTGGCAACCGAAGAACATAGTAGCTATGTACGAGAGGATGAACGGTTCATACTCCTTCACCATTACCGACTCGACATCACCCATCTGGTCATATCCAACGAGCATGTTAGCCTTAGGACAGATATGAATGAACTTTGAGCCAATTTTGTTGTACATAGGCACGATGTGTAGACGACCATTCGAGCCCTCGACACAATCCTGCGAATACTGAGTATTGTAGTTGATACCACCGTGAGTAAGCAAGTAGCCCTCGTTATACTTGTCAGCAAAGTCCTGAGTACAGAACATGTAGAGCTCCTGCGCACGAAGTCGCGGATCCAGCGAGAAGAGAATCTCTTTCGCCACGTCAACGGCATTAGCAGAAGTTATGGTTTCCGTAATCTTCATGTAGTTGCCGTTATCAGCAGAGATGGTGCCAGCAGTAATCTCCTTTGCTGTGATAGTATCGAAACCATCAAAGAGGTCTTTGGTGGTATCGCCATTAGCATTTCGCTTACCATTCCAGATAGCCTCATTGAGATGAGCCGAGAGCCCCTGTGCGATGAGAGCCAAGACATGCAGCGCAGTTGGCGCCTTCATCTGTCCGTCGCCCTTTGTATCACCAACTTGTCCCAACAACGTAGAGACCGCAGAGTTAGGTTCAAACTTCGCAACTACCGAGCCCATGAACGTCTCGAGAGTGCGATAGTCAACATTCAGATTGAAGTCAGTAGAGCGCGAAGGTTTGTAAGGACCAAACTGAGCGTCACCCGAAAGAGCACCGACATTCTCTTTGTATCGGATACCAGGTCGAGCAGTCATAAACTTCAATGTTTCCTGAATGCCTATGATAGGAAGCATGAGGAGGTCGGCACGATATTTAGTTGCAGCCTCCTGATACTGTTCGAGAGTGAAAGTAAGTTTTCCAGCCATAATGTGTTGTGTTTGTGTTGTGTTGTTACTTAGTGAGGTATATTGTCGTAAAGCTCCTGCGCACGCTTACGAGTAGCGAAGAACGCCTCAGGCGACGAAGGATCCTCATTCTTCTGTTCAGATTGAGAAGGCTTAGAGTCTACGACATGCGATGTAGAGTCGCCAGGCGCCTTCTTCATCGCTTCAATTTCCGCTTTGAGGTTAGCAATTTCAGCATCCTTAGCGGCAATAGCGTTATTATGATCTTCAGCAGTAATAGCTTCAGTCTGCTGAACCTCAGTAGCAGGAGCCTCATTTTGCTGCGCCTGTGGTTGGTTTGTGTCTGTTGTCATTTGCGATTTTGAGTTTTGGTTTGACTTAAAGAAATTCGTTAGTGACTCGATAAAACGAGCCATCACGTTATTAGAAGTTTGCTCTTTAGAGATACCTGTAGGAACCGGGATTCCTGCAGCCGACATATCCGCTGCTACGAGATCTGTAATGATAGGTGCCTCGTCGTCCTCATACTCTGTAATCTCGTCCACGAATCCCCATTCAAGTGCCTCTTTAGCCGTTAGCCATCCACCCTTTTTCATAAGGGCGAGAAGGTCTTCCGGCTTCTTCTTACACTTTGCAGCATACATTTCAGCAACGTTTGCATCCATCTTTTCGAGGTCGTCCTTCATCTGTTTCGCCTCTTTGATGATGCTGTTCAGCTTATCACTATTCGCAGAAGCCCACTGGAAGAACTCCATCGAGCACTTATGTACGAGGTACATTGCCGATGAGTCAATGCTTACATGCTTAGCGCCCAGAGAAGCGATAGTTGCAGCAGACGCATTCATGCCGACATAATGCACATGCACATTACCATGGTTGCGGAATGCAGCCACAATCGAAAGAGCCGTTGCCAGCGATCCCCCAAGGGAGTCGATGAGCACGTGCACTTCCGAGTTAGGATTCTTATTGAGCACAAAGTCTACATAGTCGGCATCAAAATCCCAGCCACCGACATATCCTTTGAGGTGAAGATTATAGTTTTGTTTAGACATAAAAAAAGTATCTTAGCGAATTGTTGACGCAAAGATACCTATTATAATATAGTATTGGAAAGACGAAAAACACGCTAAGTAGAGCATGGAATGAGCGCTTTTATACGAGTGAACGACACCTTCACCTCGTATATGTTCGTGTCCTCATCCACCTTCTTGGTGATGTTGACAATCGGGTAAGGCGCCTCCATGCAGCCTATGACGAACGATTTGCCATTGACATCCGTGATGACAAAGGCGAGATTTTGCTGTTGCGATATCTCTGTGGTAGTGTTGAAATGCAGAGAAGCCTTTTCTACATAGCCACCCTCGTCAAATTCAGATACCGCTTCACATGAAGCGTTGCCGTAGTGCTCTATAGGAGTAGTTATTGCAAACACGCCTATAGGCACTCCGGCTTTATACTTCTCTATTATATTTGGTGAAAGGAGCTGGCAAGGAACCGTTGCTATTCTTTTGATGCCTGGTAGCGACTGCTTCATTGGTGTTATTAGGTGGACATTAGTCCTCTAAGGTAGTGTTAATATTTTGTGTTTTTTTGCGATGTTTAGTAGAACACCTCGTCGAAAGTCGTTTGTTAGGAGCATAAACAGCCCTTTGACGTTGGAAGATCTTCGCAATGGTATTCCAATTGCGGTCGTCATTCACTATACCATTTGATACCATCCATTCAGATATGGTGATATCAGTACGCTTAGTGATATTGCCGACAGTATATAAATCCTTCCACAGCTTTACTCGGAAGCGATTTCTTATACACTCTCGAAGCGCCATGGCAGCTTTAGGTGGAAGATAGTTATAAGTACGGATATCCTTTCCCTTGAAATATGGCAATGCTATCTCCACCTGTCCCTCCTCAGGTTTGAACTGAGGAATATAACCGTCTGCCTTCGGCTGCGGTAACAGAGTAGCCTGCAAGATATCCGCTTCAGCAGAACCACGTTTCAGCTTTATAGGATATTCACCACCAGACTCATGCTGTAGCCATTGCGCAAGATATGGTTCAAGAAAAATAAAAATAGTATATGTCATTGGTAGATTCTTTATATTGGTTGTATGCAAATTTACTGAAATAAACTGGAATAAAAAAGCGTTTTTGTGAAATGGGGCGAAATTGTCAAACCATGTCAAAAGCGAAAGGTTATTTAACATAAAAATAAGAGTTAAGAGGGTGAAAAAAGGATATTTATACGATAAATCAGATTTGAATTAGAGATAAAAAACAAAGCTCAGCCCATAAACCATAGATACACTTTGGAGAGTAACACTTGTAACAACAGCAACAACGACATAAAGTGTTGATAATTAATGTTTTGCGTTTTTATGTATTTGCAACATTTGTTGCATAGTGCTTCAAAATCTATAGATTCGTAGCAAAGTATATAAAATGTTGCAATAAGTTGCAACAAGTTGCAAGGGGAAAAAGAGATAAAATAGTAATATATAAGCAGTTGCATAAGTTGCATTTGTTGTATTAAATAGTACCCTTCCCCTATAGAAATCGATGTAAAGAGCAAAAAAAATGTTCCTCTAACTTCACAGTCGGAGGAACACCAAACATACTAAATATGACTTCTAATCTGGCTTCACAGCTTGATTAGTAGCAGTTAAAAAAAAGTGCATATTTTTTTATTTAAAATAAAATATCGATAGTTATGTTAGATTTAACTTTGTCTGTTTTGGAGTTGCAGCTTCAGTGTCTTCGATATGAGCAGTATCGATATCAGTATCTTTAGCCCTTTCAAGGTTTATAGAGAAGTTCGCTACTAGCGCTGCATAGTCGAAGCAGTAAGAGCGTTGCACCGTAGATTGCACCTTAGAGGAGCCATCAGCGTTCTTTTCTTTTTCACTATATACAAGTAGACCTTTTCGGTACATTTTATATCTTATTCCAGCCTTTTCTCCAAGGTATTCCTTAGAATGTTCAAGATAATACTTTAGCGACCCCTCAGGAAGCAGCGTATCACCAACAGCCTTGCCATGTTTTTTGTATAGCATGAAGATTCTCGACTTTTGAATATAGAGGACCGGTCGTGTTTCAGACCAGTTAGCATCTATTATGTCCGTCTTCAATCTTCGCAAGTAGTCGATACGGAAGTCTCCACCCTCCATAATTTCACCTTCAGACGCTAGGAATTGCACCATCTTCCAAAACGCAGCCAGCTCGTTGTTCTGCTTACAATGGTTGTTTTGTTCTTTGATACCCTCGATGACGATATTTTGCATCTCCTTATATGAAATGCTCACCTGAAGGTTGGACTCTAAACATCTGAACGCTGCCAATGGCGCAACCCAGTTAAGGATGATGCGGTCTTCGACGGGAAACCCTCGAAGCTGCTCATTGACGTTAGCCATTACCGATTTATACTCATGAGGGAACTCCTTCTCCATCTTCTTTCTGTTACTTAGTATTTTTAGAGTAAGGTGCGACAACCCCTGTGAGCGCATTTGTTTCAGCATCTGATAATTGTATCGTTCTTCCTCTGTAAACTCCGACTTATCAAAAGATAAAAAGATTAGACGAGAGAAGAGAGCTATATCCGCAGTAGGCATCTCCTGTCCTGATAGGATGATACCAGAGTCTACAGACGTCGTCTCCTTCTTTTTATCAAGATCCATATTCATACGCGTGCGACCGGTACCGTCCCATAGTCCCTTAAGGAATTCATGCTTGTTTATATCAAGGTCGTTCTTATACTCATCGATATGCACAAGAGCATTCGCCACAGCTGCCACCGTATCATTAAGAGCAGGAAGAGTAGAGTTTTGAATGTTAGGCGGTATGTTGTCAATCTCGAAGAATGACATGAGAGTATGCCCCAGTTCCGATTTACCACTACCTTTTGGACCAAAAAGGTTGAGTATGGCGAAGGAACGAGTTTCTCGAGTGACGATGTCTCTAAACAGCGTAGCCAAGTAGAAGATGAATCCTACCTTTCCGTTGTTTTTGAACACCTTGAAGATTTGGTCAGTAAACTGCATCAGCGAAATTGTAGACAGTCCCAAATGTACGAACCTACGCTCAAACTGGAATAGTTTGAAGTCGTTGCGGTATATCTTCGAGTTAGCCGGCAGATAGAAGTTACCAACAGATAGTCGTACAATGCCATAGTCGTCCACCTTCACGAAATCATCCTCAAATAAGACACCGTTTCCGAAGGCAAAGAACCCTTGACGCTGCCATCCAAGCTGTAATATCTGCGTTGCCGTTTCCGTATTCTCATATAAGTATGACTTTAGCTTCGTCAGCTCCTTTTCAGAAGCTTTCCAAATGAAGTTACCCAGTCCCTCCACCTTCTGCTTGAATTTCGATAGAGACACCAGGTCTTCCTGTTTCATCTCCAGAAGTTCTTCATTGCCGAACTCGTTGCGTAAGATATATATACGCTTCGGCATCACCGCATCTTTTATGTGAAAGAGCGGTTGCATAGTGAAGTTCGACCATTCATAGTATCCCTTTTCACCGATGGAGTAGTATTTGTTGTTCTCATGGTTGAAACCATATTTCTTTAGCAGTCCTGCCTCTTTCTCCTCCCTGGCCTTTACTTCCGCTTCCGCTTTAGCCTTTCGTTGTTTGTCAACAGCTTTTTGCCATACACGCTTTGTCTGACCATACTTTGTTAGCTTCGAGAAGTACATTTCGAGAGTAGTCTCATCTTTGATGTTAACAAGGAAAGTAGCTATTTGATTAACCACTCGCCCTTGCTCCTCCGTTGTCATACCCTCTGTAAAAAGCAAGTCCGCCACCCATGTAATGAAGTCTTTCTCTTCAATACTATTGAAAATGGAGATATTTGTGCAGTAAGTGTCAGGATCCTGTTTTCCTTCAGTAACAGAAATCTGCTTTACAGAAACAGAGAAGCCACATCTCATAGCAAGCTCTCCCGACTTCATGACACCTTTAATACCTGGTCCGAATTGTTCCCCCTCTTTTGGTGGGTCGGCATCAGGAAGGAAACATACGCTAGAAGCGACACGACGCAGTAGCTTGAAATGGTCGTTCGTCCATGCAGTACCCAATGGAGCCACCGTGTTTAGTACTCCGATAGATTGGAGTCGCATACAGTCAGGTGCTCCTTCAACAAGATATACCTTTTCTGTTCTACTTGTTTCGCGCCAAGCAGTATCAATTCCGAAGATAGATTTCGACTTATTATAAACTAGCGAGTCCGCAGAATTCATGTATTTAGGCAGGCTGTCATCTATCACACGAGAAATAAATCCAATAGTGCGCTGCTGCCTATCACGAATAGGAATAGTGATACGACCTCCAAAGAAATCATATCCACCTTTGTTTCTCAGTCGAAGAGCTTCTGTTACTTCTTCCGATATATAGCTATTATCAACGATGCGAGAGCTTTTAGGGCAATATCCTATACCCACAAGAGTACAATATCTTTCTCCCCATCTTTTGTAAGCATAGTCTCTAGCTACTTTGTTTTCAGGAAGATGTAGCTGCTTGACATATTCCTTTGCAAGAAAGTCGTTAGCAATCCACATAGCTTCACGTAGCTTTTGGTCTTTCTCTTCCTCAGCAGTAGGCATCCGCTCTTTATATTGTATGTTGTATTTCTTTGCTAGATGACGAAGAGCCTCTGGGTATGTGAAGTTTTCGTGTTCCATCAAGAAACCTACACTATTACCCTGTTTGCCACAACCGAAACATTTGAACGTTCCAGTCTTGGGGAAAATGGTAAAAGAGGGCGTCTTCTCGTTATGGAAAGGGCAACAAGTAACGTATGTGGTGCCACGTTTCTTTAGTGTACAATATTCTTCTACGACTTCTAATATGTCAGCTCTATCGAGAATTTTATCAATTGTCTCTTGTGGTATCATAAATTCAATGCTTTAACAACTTTAGTAATACTATCAGCGCATAGCTTGTGTGCTATGGATTCATGTTCTTCATTGAAAAGTAGTGTGACCTCTTTTCTACCATTGCTTTCACATATTTTTATGTCAATAGGTAGATTTTGGCCGACTTGAATTTCCACCATTGCAGAGGCAATATTTGGCGAGACTTCAAATACTAATATCATATTAT
>ERZ1026868.1573-NODE-1573-length-11642-cov-11.900837_pt1 | contig 11642 bp, 15 predicted proteins | sample MGYA00380164_ERZ1026868 | MGnify/ENA primary metagenome ERZ1026868 (study PRJEB33269, sample SAMEA4719800) | human gut metagenome | biome: human-associated habitat; feature: organic feature; material: feces | place: Cameroon | collected 2013-10 ... | reverse complement strand
TCGTCCACTGGCTGTCCGAATAGACCTCTTCGAAGTCGTTCTGTTCCAGAATGACTGGCAGCACCGAGGAAAGCTTCGCCGCCTCCTCCCGGTCGTCCGGCTCCCGCGGCCGGATGGCCGGGGCCGGATAGGCCGCGATCGCGTCCGCGTGCTTGCCCATGATGACGTTAAACAGCCACGCCGACGTCCACTTGTCGTCCTCCGGGTTCCCCTTCTGGATCCGCTGCCAGCTGCGCATGCGCCACCAGTCCTCCGACGCAATGACCCGCGCCTCCAGCGCACTCTTGCCCTGCCGGTATTTCTGCAGCGTGTCCATGGCCTTTCTGGCCTGCTCTTCGCCGATGGCCTTTCGCGCCGTCAGCCCGCTCTCCGTGTCATTCTGCATGGTCGTCTGCATCTGCTCTGTCTGCATTGTCCGCTTCCTCCTTCCGCAGGTCTTCCGCCGTGAGTCTTGCCACTTCGTTCTGGATCCCGTCCAGCACAAAGCCCACGATGACCGGCGGCAGCCCCGCCTCGTTGATGACCTCGATCAGCCGCCCCCGCAGCTGCACCACTGCTTTTGTGATATTCATAGCTCCTCCTATCCGTTATAACTGCTGATTGCCCGGTTGAGCGCTTCCTTGAGCGCAGAATAGCTGTTTGCAAAGTACGTCGCTTCCAGCTTCGTCCCTTCCGATACCGTGCTGACGCTTCCCGCGCCTGCCAGATTCCCGATGGCGTTTGCCGCCTCGTTGTAGATGGCCGCCGTGATCGTCTGCCCGGCGTAGGCCGTCGTGAAGGAAATGCTCCCGTATCCTCTGGCGGCCCGGACCTCGTTGATCTTCGCCGTCAGCCGGTTCCAGCTCGCCGCCGTCAGGTATGTCACGGCCTTCCCCGCCGCGATATACGACGCATCGTCGCTCGTCCACGCGAAGGCCGCGATCTGTGCCTTCGTCTTGCCGGATACGGTGTTGGACGTTTTCGAGTCCGTCCCGGCCTTGTTGACGATCCAGAAATAATACGTCGTGCCAGGGTCCAGCCCCGAGACCGTCACTGGTGAGCTGCCGATCGACTGCGATCCGATCGCCGTATAGCTCGTCTTTCCCCAGTAGAGCGTCCAGCTTCCGTACCCGCCGCCGTTTTTGTCCCACGTGACCGTCGCCGTGTTCTTCGTCAGCGTTACCCCGCTGATGTATGGTGCGACTGCCGTGATCTTCGTCTTGTAGTACACGCGCACGGCCTGCCCGCTCGTAATGGGGATCGTCTCCGTCGCCGCGTGATTTGTCGCATACCCTTCCGACGCGAGCCTGAAATACTGGAATTCATACTCCTGCGAATACGTCTGGTACTGCGTGCCGGACATGGACAGGAAGAACGTATTTCCGATCGTGCCGGAGACGGACCCGTCTGACAGCGTGTGCTGCCCGTCCAGGTAGTTGTAGATCGGAATCGTCGTGGTCTTGCTCTGGTAGTAGACCTTGACGGTCTGCCCCTCCTGGATTGGGATCGGATAGCTCGCGTCGTGCTCCGTGCTGTAATTCTGCGACGACAGCCGGAAATACAGGAAATGATACTGCTGCGAGTACGTCCGGTACTGCGTTCCGGACGCCGAGATATAAAACGTATCCCCGATGCCGCCTTTGAAAGACCCGCTCGTCAGCTGAGTCAGATTGTCCAGGTAGTTGAGGATACTGACCGTCGTCGTGCCCGCAGACTGTGCCAGCGTCCGCACGCTGATCGGCCCGACCTCCGAGACCAGCCCGCCCGTACTGCTGTTGTAGATCCGCACGCGGCAGATATACAGCGTGTCCGGTGTCAGCCCGGTAATGATCCGGCTTGCCGTCGTCGTGCCCGCAGTCGAGTCCGTCACAGTCGCCATGACCTGTCCCGCAAGGATATATTCATATTTCCGTTTGTACTTCGTTGTTGACGACATACCGGATACCGTCAGCGTGATGCTCGTCGGCGTTCCCGACGCGCCGGATAGCGTTGCCATTCAGACCACCTGCCTATCCGAACACCGGCGTAATGCCGCTTACGCCGCCGGAGGCGGTAAACCGGATACTCCCGTCCGATTTTATCTGCATGCTGGCCGTCCCCGCCGCGTTCTGCAGATACACATCGCCGCTTGTCGAGCGCACGCGCACCGCCGGACCCGACAGGTCGACCGCATAGGCCGCCGAGCTGGAGGACGTAAACTGCAGACTGCCCTCCGCGCCGCTGATCGTGCCGTTCGAGAAGTTTGTGCCCGCGATCTCAAGACCGTTGCTGATGATGTTGATCTCATCCATGATCTGCTTGAGCTTCGTCTGGATGCTCGTACCGTCGAGCTTCAGATCCGTTGCGTTGATCGTTCCGCCGATCTCAGCCCCCGTGCACGTCAGCTTGCCGTTCGCGTCCACCTTGAATTTGTTCTTGATGGAAAGCCCGCTCGTGCCGAAGTACATGCTTGCGCTGCCCCCAAATTCGTTGGCCGTGCGGAAAATGCTGCTTTCCGAGATCGTCCACGGCCCGAAGGTCGAGTCGGCCGCCGCCGTGATCTTCCCCGACAGCACCGCCCCCGCCGCCTCCAGCGTCCCGGATGGGAAATGCAGCTTCTTGTCGCTTAAATACGCGACCTCCTGCCCGTCCTGCCAGAAGCTCACCCGGTCCGGCGTTACCGTCACCAGCTCGTTCTTCGTCTGGTCGATGACCCGTTTGCCGCCGTCCGTCACCGTCGTCTCAATGTTCCCCACGCCCACGCCGTAGACCGGCACGGCGTCCTTGTAGTACAGCAGCCCCGTCTTGATGTACTGCTGCGAGTTCACCGAGAACTGATTGTTGACGCCCGCCGTGTAGTCATATAGCTGTTTGATGCCGACCGAGTTTCCCTCGATCGTCAGCTGCGTCTTCTCGAGATACTTGCCGAAGTCCGAGATCGCCACATAGCTGCCGGACAGCTTCGTCGACCACGTCTCCGAATTTGCCGCGGCGAAGTCCGCCGTCTTGATGATGAGCGCTTTCAGCGCTCCATAGCCTGAGAGCGTCGTTTTTTTCTCCGCCTCGGAGAGGCTGTCCGCGTCGATGGCCTGCGAGATCTCCGTCAGCGTCGCCTTCGCCGACCAGTCGGCGAGGTTCAGCTGCTCCGTCACGCTGCACAGATACCGCCGCATGCTCTCCAGCTGCTCCTGCGTCGTCTTCCCCGCGATGGATGGGTATGCAAGTGTCAGACTACCCATGTTGCACCTCCCGTCTTACGCATCGCTTCCAGCCTCCAGCACCCGCGCCAGACTGAACAGCTTCATCTCGCCCTTCCCCGTCAGCCGGAACTTCAGATGGTCACATCGGGCCGGGCGGATCGGCAGCAGGAACGTCCGCAGCCCCCGTCCCTCGATATGCCCGCAGTGCCGCCAGACGCCATCGGAATCGTACTGCACCCAGAAGTCGACGCTCGACCCCTTCGGCAGCTGCATCCGCAGGTTGATCCGGGACACATACTTCTTCCCGACCAGCCCATACGTCATGATCCCCGTCTCCGCCATCCAGCCTACCGGGCCTTCCAGCGTCCCGACGCTGCCGTACACGGTCCTGAGCGTTCCATCCTCAAGGAAATACAGCTCATCGTCCACCCGCGCGAAGTCCTCTGCGTGGGTGCTGTCCTCCTTGTGCCACAGGCCCTTGCGCGTGTCGTAGACGAACAGCGACCAGTTATGGCCTTCATCCTCCATGCTGATGAAATACTTTCCTCTGGCGCCGCCCGCGACGGCATTGTAGTAGAGCTTCGTCCCGAAGCAGCTGCCGATCTCCTGCGGCAGACTCCCGTCGTACACGCAAACGCCCATCCGCGATTTGTAATACAGCCGGTCGTCCACCACCACGAGGCTTTTCGCCGACCCATTCTGCACGCCCGCGCATTTCTGCACGACCACCTGATGCGCCCCCGTCGCCGACGGATACACCCGATGAAAGCAGTCTTCCTTGAAGAAGATCGGACTGTCGGCCAGCGTCGCCGCGCCTGTCCACTTTCCGTCCGTGCCGCAGCTCGCGCGCCATGAATCCGTCGACACGCCCTGGTAGCACTCCCAGTTCTTAAAATCGCCCAGCTTGCAGCAGTAGATCTCATTGACGGTCTCGCCGTCCGCCACGCCGTACTTGCAGCCCCACAGCCGGTTCCCGCTCTCGGTGATGAAGTCCATGCTTGGGACCTTCCGCGCCGTCTTCACCGTCCCGCTCGTCACCTTCGTCGTCTCGTCGACGAGGCCCACGATCACGATATAGCTCTCGCCCACGTCGTACAGGATCTGGCTGCCGTTGAGCTTTTCGACCTGCTCGTTCCCGGTCAGCCCCGAAAGCCGGATGCCGTCGTATTGCTGAAAGCCCTTCCCGATGCCGTTCGCGGAAAGCTTCAGATACACCGTCGGCACGGATACCCACTGGCTCGTCGCCTCCGCCCACTGCTTGAGCGTGTGGAGCTTGCCGGACGTGTCCAGCCAATACTGCCCGTTCGACGGACTCTCCGGCTGCGAAGCCTGCGTGTAGCTCACCGTCAGCGCCGTCCCGTCGACAAGACACAGGGAAATATCAATGTTCGTGCTTGCCGCGTTGACGGTGTTCTCCTGTCCCATGTATCCGTTGTCGGAATACTTCTCGGTGTTGAAGTAGATCCCGTCCGGGAAGATGCACAGATACGCGCCCATGGAAATGAGCTGCTTTTCCCCCGCCGAGATCGACACGGACGGCATATACGCCTCCATGGAAGCGCCATTGATATAAAGCACCTGGTTCTGCACCCAGCACAGCGCATCCTTCGCCAGAATGCCCTGCACACCCTCGATCGCCTGCGCCGTCCCGCGCCTGGACCGCGGCGAGAGCAGCGGATACGCGTCCGCCGACAGATTCTCCATGTCGTAGAATTCCCCGTCCGCGAGTTCGAGGTTGTGGTCATACCCGAGAAAGACCTCCGTCATCATGGTCTGCTTCTCCGTCTCCGTCAGTTGTGGTGCCAGCATGGCCTTACCTCCGTTTCATCATGTCCAGCGGATCAAAGAGGATCCGCTGCTCTTTCACGGCCCGGATCGGCTTGATCGGCCGAGACATGCAGAAATATCTCCATTCGTCTGCGACGTGGTCTTCCATAGTCGTATCCAGATCCTCTACCTTGTGCTCGTCGTAGATGAGCAGCGGGATCGTCCGGATGAACGCCCTGCAGGTGTTGAAGACATACATCCGCGGATATCCATCCTCGTCAAACTGCATCCGGTAGTGGCACTGCATCCACCCCGCGATCCGCTCGTTGTCGCCCTTCGTGAAATATACGCCGTACCGCGCCGCCGTGTCCGCGATTGATTCCCCGCGCGACGCATCCCAGATCGCCGGGTCTGCCACGCCGAGAATGTTCTTCCCCTTCAGCCAAGGGTGTTGCGTCTCTGTTTTGTGGATCTCCGAGAACTGCTGATCCGGCGTCCACTTGACGCCCTCGTTCGGTGTCTGCGTGCAGCCGTACAGCTCCATGATCCGGTAGATCGTCCCGTCATAGTCGACCGCCCACCATGCGCAGGAAAACGGCTTCCCGTAGCCAAAGTCGTAGCTCCGGCAGATCGTCCATCCGTCCGGAATCTCAAACGGCTCGATGACATGCGTCCAGCGCCGGTCCGTGTAATGCTTCGGATCGTCCACGAACTCTTCAAAGAACTGCCCCTCGTATGCGTCCCACCGGCCCTCGAGCCATGCGGCGCGGCGCGCCGGCGGCAGCTTCTCCAGTTCCCGCAGGTACTTCGGCTGCGCCTTCATAAGCGCCTTGTTGTCCTGTACCTTCGCCTGAATGAAAAAGTAATCATCCGGGTCCTCATCGTCGTTGAAGTTCCGGTCCACAAACACGCGCTTGAAGTACGCATGCCCCGGCCCGCCGGGGTTCAGCGTGTAGTACGTCCGTTTCGGAAATCCGTTCGTGCCGCGCACGCAGGCATTGATCGCGTCGATCCACGATTTCTGCATCTGCCCAGCCTCGTCCAGGAATACCACGTCGTATTCCGCGCCCTGGTATTGCCCGACGTCGCTTTCCTTCGCGCAGTAGCCGAAGGAGATCTTCGAGCCGTTCGGAAATGTGAATTCCTTGTCCGTCTTGTTGTACTTCGCAATTCCATGCAGCATCCCCTGCAGCGGCGCGATATGGTTGTTCTGTAGCTCCTTGTATGTCCTTCTGACGATCAGCACCTTGATACCGGGATACTTGCTGGCAAGCAAAATCGCCTTCACGCGCACAGCCCAGCTCTTCCCACCGCCGCGCGCGCCGCCGTAGGCGATATGCCTGTGCTTGTCTTTCAGGAAAAGCACCTGCTTCGGCTGCGCAGTTCCAAGATCCAACATTTTCATTCGCTGGACTCCTCCGCGTCATTTTCCAGCAGGATCCGCGTGCCGCCGGTCTCCTGCTTTTCGTCCCCGGCGTCTCTGCGATACCGGAACCCATACTCCAGCGCAAACTGTGCCCCCCGCTGAGAATCCCGGTCGAACAGTCTTTCGGCCGTATATTGTTCCACGCGCGTCTGCGCGCGCGAAATCGTGTCCATAAATTCTTTCCTGGCCTTGTAGTTATACAGGCTCTGCCTGCTGGAAAAGCCCAGCGCCAGCGCAAGCCCCGGGATCGTCGGCGGCTTCCGCCCCACCCAGACCGGAGTCCCGTCTTTCTGGTTGAAAACGATGTGCCCGTCCTCATCCCGCAGGATCTCTCCCTTGCAGCTCTCAAAATACGCCTCGATCAGCCCTTCGATCTGCTCCACGGATTCATACTTCGGTTTCCTCGCCATGGCTCACGCCTCCCTTCTGCTTTTCAGCATAGCGTATCCGGAAAATCTTTTCACCCCACGCACGCAGAATGAGCGCATACGGCGTTCCGCATGCGCTTCGGCGTTCATTCTGTTCTTTCGTAATATCGGAGCTTCGCCGCCGCAATACTGCACCGCACATAGTCAAAGCTGGCGCAGTATCGCGTGATGTAGTCTGACGTCTCCCGCCGCTCAGGAAATGCGAGCACGCATTCTCCCTCGCAGCGGATCGTCTTTTTCCCGGCTGCCTGCCAGAATGGGCAGATATACTCCCGGTGCCAGTAGTCGCTCGTCTCTATCACCCTTTCGTTCTGAAACTCGACACATTTACGAGGTTTAAAGAAGGCGGCTCCCGGTCCGCTTGTGTGTCTCGTTTTTGGGATCCCACACATATTTAAAATATAGGAATCCGTACTGCGTGGCTCTGGACTCGACGAGGATGTAGCCGCGCGGGGCGACCGGCGGGCGCGTCTGGCTGTAGTCCCGGACCGCCTCGGTCGCGGGCTCCGGCTCCGGCCGGACGCAGCTGCGGCTGGCCTTGTACCGGTGGCCGCCGAACTGCTTGCTCCAGTGGCCGTGCAGGTAGTTGGCAAGGGCCGTGTAGTCCTGCCCGTGGTCGACCTTGTTCCCGTTCTCATCCAGATAGTAGTTGTGCTTCCGCAGCGGCTTGCAGTCGATGACGCTGCCAAGGCCCCAGAGTTGGCCCAGCTCATCGGCCGGAATGCCGTCCGTGATCAGGTGCAGGTGGAAGCGGTTGGTCGATTTGCCCCGGCCGTAGACGATGACGATCTTGGCCTCCGGATACCGGTAGACCATGCGGCGGTAGAAATTATCCCGGATCCTGCGCATCTCCTGCGCGGTATGTACCTCATGCTCGGGATCGAGCGTCAATGTGGAGTAGTAGCTGGTTGGCCCGAAGTTGGCGTTGACGAGCGCCGCGAACTTCGCGGCCGAGACTCTGGTGTTGAATTCTTCGCGTTCCTCCTGCGACTGGAACCGCGGCTTCTTCGGCCGGCTGGTCTTCACATCCGCGCCGCCCGCCACCGTGTACACGATCTGCTCGCAGACCCTCCCGGAAAACTTCCGGCGTTTGTGTCTCTTCACCATAGCTCCTCCTGCCTCTGGTTATTTCCCTAGGCTCGCAATGATGCCCTTTTCCCGTTCTGATAGTTCCCAGACGTGCGCTGCGGCTTTCTCGGCGGCAGCTTTCTCGGCGGCAGCTTTCTCGGCGGCAGCTTTCTCGGCGGCAGCTCGGTTTGACAGCAGCAGTCCGCCACCAAAGATTGCCTTTCCCGTTGCGCGCTGACTATCCAGTTTGGCAACGCACGTGCAGTCCTCGCGTTTAACCGCAAACTCTACACCGTAGTGCGCATATTTCTGCAGCATGGCTGCCGTCAGCACATGGTCCGGATATGTATATTTCGGAAGCTCCCGTTTCGTCTCCGACTTTATCTGCCGCATCGCCCGCTCGACTGCCCTTCTGAGTGATGGGGCGCTCTGCGCGATGTTTCCTCCGAAGCTTGTTACAAACGCCGTGCGAACAACTGCGCCATTTTCATACGTGATATCTGCATCGCAAATGATGTGGTTCATCCGCATCACAGTTGAGCGTACGGAAAACGCCGTGAGTGATGGCGCAAAGAGGAAGAACGCGATTCCTCTGTCTATGTAGAATTCGCAGATTCTTGAGAGAATCGAAAAAGGCGGGTTGTCCAGCACGACGCAGCCGTCCGGATAGTCAAAGCGCTCATAATCCCCGCCCGGATAGAATGGCCGCACGATGCTGGCCTGGTCGATCTCGTACTCGTTGCACGCCCAATCCCGGATTGCATCATAAACGAGCGGCGGCGTGTAGCAGTCGTCTGTTGTCTTTTTCTGCTTGAATTTCTCCGTGAAAGCATCATATTCCGGGTTATCATCAAATAAGCAGCCCTGTTCCCATTGCATGCTGTAGCCCTCCTTTGTTTTTTCTGCCCGCTCAAAGCGTGGCCGGAAATTCCTGCCACAGTTTCAACGGTCAGTTTTCTCGCGCATTTTCATTTCCTGTTGGCGTTATCGGCGGCAAGCCGAATGCTGCCCTAATCTCGTTCGGGGTGTTCTTGCGCCAGACCTCCTCTTCCCGCCTCGACTGGCGGGTGAATTTGCGTTCCGGGCAGAATCGGCACTCGGTGCAGCTCCAGGCGCCGCGGTAGTTGTTGCGCGTCGGGCAGAGTGGGTTGTAGCAGATCCCGGAGCCTGCCTGCTGCGGGCCGCGGCCGAATTTTTTCTTCTTCGGTTCGGCTTTTGGCTTTTTGGCTGGATCCTTCTTGGTGACGAGCGTGGCCGCGCGTTCTTTCCGGAAGCAGCCGCAGCTTTTTGCATGCCCGTTCCGGAGGTATTTTCCATCCTTGCTGCAGATGGTCCCGCATTTACACCGGCAGATCCAGTGTGCCGTGTCTCCTTTCCTGCTGGTGTCCCGCCCGACGACATGCAAATATCCAAAATCCATGCCCGTCAGATCGACTACGTGTGACATTTCCATTCTCCTTTCGTCAGGGGCCGGTCTCCCGGCCCCTTTGCAGGGCGGACTTCCACCGCCTGCGCCTGCGCGTCCCCCTGTCGCCGCAGGCGAGCTGCCCTTGTCTGCTCAGGCAGCTTTATGAAGGAGGTAACACGATGCCGCCGGGCGATCCCAACGCCCGGCGTGGGGTAACGTTGACGGTCCCCTTCCGCGCGCACGTTCCACACGCGCTTTTTATCCCCGGCCCGCGGGCTTGAGGGTTCGCGGGCCGGGTGCAGAGCCGGGGTGATCCTCCCGCAGCCGTCTCATGGCGGAGCGGCCGCGGCCAAAGTCCGAAAAAATATGGTCCCCGGCTGATTGCTGGTCTCATGCCTCGGGCTGGCCGATATCCTTGTGCCGCAGCCCGTCGGCGTTCTCGGTCAGCGGCAGCGCCTGCCGCCGCGCGTGCTCCTGCTGGTTCCAGCCGCACCGCGCGCAAAGATCCGGCGCGAGCTTTGCATACGGGCAGGCGTTGCCCTGCTTCGGCAGCCCGCATGCCTCGCGCGGGCTGCTCTCGTTTTTTTCTGGCACGTTATACCTCCTGAATCTCGATCCCGTATTTTGACCGCATGAATTTGCGGTTGCGCAGATACTCCTTTGTCCGCGTCGGCTTGGACTTCACGTCCTCTACGACGAACTTGTCTCCGAAGCGGTACGAGAAGTCCGCCGTGTACCGGATCGCGCGGATCCGCTCGCCAGTCTCTGTCACATAAGATTCCTGCAGCGTGAACTGTGGCTGCAGGCGCAGGTCGGAGATGATCCCGGCCCGCAGCATGACCATCAGCTCGTCATACCGCCGCGCCTCCTTCTGGCTGTCGAAGCGCAGCTCGCCGCGCTCCGCCTTCCGGCTGCCATACTTCGTCTTCCCCTGGCTCCCCTTGTGAAGGGGAGCTGGCGCCGCAGCGCCTGAGAGGTCGAGCTGCTGCCGGGCATAAAGCTCCCGCATCCGCGGCGGCATGTCTGCCATGGATTCAAACCGCATCCCGCTCATTCTGGCGTGCCCTTCTTTTGGCCCCGGCTGCAATAGTCATCTGGGCCGACGTTGAGGATATCATGCAGGGCGCACCAGATCCCGACCCGCTCCCCGGTACTAGCCCTGACAGTTGGCCTCACATATTCACAGTCCTTGCACCGCACCACCTGCGCAACGTCGGCGGCGGGCGTATCTCTGAAAACCGATTCTACCGCCTTGCATAATTCCTGCCGTTTGTAAACAAGATTGATTTCTCTTTTTCCGTCCGCCGCTGCCATCGCAAGGTTCCATTCGTAATATGCGTGTTCAGCAGTTTTTATAGCATCCTCGCGCCGGATATAATCAGCCATCGGTTACCCTCCTGTTCCATGCCTCGACCGCTTCAAGGTATGCGTTCGTGTTCCACGCCGTTTTCAGTGCAACGGACGTCCCGCATTTCCTGCACTTTACATTGAGCGTCATAATCTTCTTCCCGAAATTACACGAACCGCCTGTTTCTTCTACTTCACCGCCGCAAAACGGACACGGTTTCAGTTCAGCCATCCTTCTTGCCCTCCATCGCCTTTTCGGCTTCTTCGCGGGTAAAAAATACGGTTTTTCCGATCCGCTCCGTCTCCAGATCGCAGTGATAAGCCCTGTTGGTCTCCGGGTTGTAGGTCTCCCCGATAAATAGCCACGCGCCGGTCTCGTCGACCTTGTATCCCACCACTTCGACTTCGATGATGTACTTCCCGTTGAGGTAGTAGATCTTGTCCCCCACCTTGCACGGCAGCACGACGCACCGCCCGGCTTTGTCGGCCTCGGCAAACTCGCGGAGGCGGCTAGGCTCCACGCCCAGCGCCTGCGCTGCCAGATTTATCATCGCGTCCTCCGTAAACGGAGCCTTGATTTCCTCCGGCGTCAGCCCCGTGTCCTCGTAGGCCGCAAGGCGTTCAATCAGCTTGTCAAACGCAGGGCAATCCACGCAATCAATATCCACGTTGCAGTCTTCAGAGCATTTCATGTAGTGGTCTTCCGCAAGATAGTGCTTTTCAGTCAGTCGTTCCATAGCTCTTCCTCCACATACCGCCAGCTCTGCGGCGGGCGGGTGATTGGCTTGGGTTTTACCCCAAGTGCTTCCTGTGCCTCATTTGGCACTGCATTAAATTCCCGCAGCTCGCGCGGGGAATCGTAAATTTTAAGATCATCGATCTGCATACCGTATCCGTGCTCTGTGCCCAGATACTTGTATATGTCCTCGCGGGTGAGACAGGCATCCACCGTCGCCCATTTGGGGATCATGCAAAGCGGATAGACCGTGCCGATCTTATTGCAAGTAAATTCCGCAACGACTTTCCCGTTGGCGGCCTCA
>ERZ1026868.1570-NODE-1570-length-11655-cov-4.160690_pt1 | contig 11655 bp, 8 predicted proteins | sample MGYA00380164_ERZ1026868 | MGnify/ENA primary metagenome ERZ1026868 (study PRJEB33269, sample SAMEA4719800) | human gut metagenome | biome: human-associated habitat; feature: organic feature; material: feces | place: Cameroon | collected 2013-10 ... | reverse complement strand
ATATTTGACAATTATTCTTTTAATATATTTTTTCCTTATATACTGGAATGTACCTTTTTCATAGCGTACTTTGTTTTTTTCGCGAGAAGTATTAAAATAATTTACAAAATGTTCAGGCACGCAAAAAGTATGGAATATCTGTAAATAAGCACAAGATATTCTATGATTTTGACATCTCTACGGTTCTCTACGCATCTTTACGCACTTGTATGCATCGTTTCCGCCAACATATTTTTCGGAAATTTCAGAAAATCGAATATGATATAATGGAATTACAGAAAAACGATCGGAGGAAAACGCAGATGAAATATAAAGCACTTATGGTTCTTGCAGCTGTGCCGATAATGCTCACAGGCTGTATGCAGAGCAAAGAACCCGAGCTTACTCCCGAAGAGCTGGAGCATAATGCCTTGGTGGAATGGTTTGAAACGGGAATGGCAAATGAGGACAAGTTTCCCGACCTGCCCGACTATCGTTACTATGCAAGGACTATCGGACTGGACAAGGACGGTCTTATCCAGCCGGATATGTGGGAGATATTCTATAACGAAAATTTCAACATAAACCGTGAGATAGACGGAAAAGCCATATACCTCATCAGGCTTGATCCAAATAAGCTTATGGAAAAATGGGCAGAGAACAATGAATCCACTCCCGAAGAAATATGTGCAGAGATAGGCACAACTCCCGATGAGCTGTACTACAATTTCGGCTATACGTCCAATTCCATAAACTATTCCAAAGACCATAAAAGCGGAAAGGTTAGCTATTCCGATGTGGAAAATGAGATATTCGGTCCCGACAACGGCGAGGACAGGAGTACTGTTTTCGGAACGCATTTTCTGTATATTGATACATCGGGAAAATACAAGGTCACTTATGAAAGTGAGAACGACGACTTTTCAGTCAGACAGCGTGATATTCTGAAAGCAACATCGGAGGTATCGCATAACTATTCAGATTATGCCCATGAGGAAATATATCCGGGATATTTCCTTGAAAATGTGGGTATAAGACGTGTGCTGAAACTGGATATTCCCAACCGTTGGAGCAAGTCCGTGGAAAAGGATATTGATACGGACGCATCGCTTATGTTCAATATGTCCCCATATTCCTACGGCTGCACAAAGGACGATATCATCAATCTGTATGCAGACCCGATAGCCGAAGAAATGACCGAAACTTCCGAAAGCGAGGTGTCTGAATAATGGTGGGAGATGATGCCTGCTCCGTATGCGCTTCCCTCATACAGAAGCTTCTTGAATTCATAGCAAATATGGAGCGAAATCGACAGTACAGAAAAGATGCAAAACCGCCGAAGCAGCCGAAGATAAAAACAGGCAAGCTTTCCAAGAAGAATTTTGAAAAGCTTCAGCAGCTTGGAATGAGCTTTGAATATCTTCCCGTATCAAAAAATCTGATGCCGCAGTATGAAGCTGCAATGAAGAAAATGGGCGGAACATTTTTCACAGGCGGCATTGAAGATAACAACAGCGTTTATGTTGCGATCCCAGCTGCACAGCGGAATATGGCGGCACTTGCGGCACAGCATATGCTGTCAAAGGAAATTGAGATAAAGCCTGACAGTTTTATCTTGAAAGACGGGAATAACAAGATAGGCGAAGAAGAAATGCGCATAACTTCCGATGTTATGAACAGCTACGATATTCCCCTTTTCGCTTTCAAAACAGATGACGGAAAGTATATGACGGTTGTTCCGAAAGAATTTGAAGGTCAGTATATTAAGGCGATGAAAGATGTGCGGGAGCAGCTGAAAGAGATAAATAACATTGATGTTGTTCGCTATGACCAGTTTTCCCCTTTGGATAAACCTGAATATGCCGCATACATTGTAACAGATGAAGAAGCACAGGAGCTTGCAAAGTTGGCGGAGTTCGGTGAGCTTGATATTAAATTTGCAAAGACCGAGCAGGGAACTGCTGTATTTTACAGCACGGATATTGCCCCAAAAATTTTCGAAGCAAGGGAAGAATATGCAAAGTCCCTTTCGGGAAGCGAACAGTATCGGATAGATGTTACGGATAATACCATATCAATGGATATAAAAAATCTGCTTGTACCCGAGCTTTCCGATGAAAATACATATTTTCTGCGTGTGCCGAATACGTCGGGCAAGGACTATATCCGGCTTGATAAGTCCGACTGCGAGATCATAAACGGCGGTAAATCCATAAAGACCGAACTTGATATGGAAAAAAAGTATTCCGTATATGACAGTGTGGGAAATATAAAGCAGAGCAGAAGCGGCGAGGCGCTTTCAAAATCATACAATACCCGACACCCTCATGCAACTAAGGGTACAAAGGTCTATGAGCATGGTCAGGGCAGAGAACGTGTAAATCTTTTCAATAAGGAAAAGAATGAAATTATCAGTGTCAAGCTGGATAATGCCGATGTTATGAGAACTGCACTCAAAGAACACGGCATCACGGGCAAAACTGCGGATATGCTTATGGAGGATATAAACAATAAATTATCAGCCCCACAGAAAGAAATTTTCAGATTAAAAAAGGGACCGCCGCAGCCTTGTACCGCAGCAGTCCCCATTTTTATTCACCCGTAAACATAATAGTGCAAAGTCCCTTTGCCTGTTCCTTGGTCGGAAGCTTCAGTACACCCATATCAAGCAGTGCTTTCATCACTCTCGTATGGAGAAAGCCGGCAGCGTTTTTGCTCTGGCACTTTATCAGCTCGTGCATATGCTCGGGCTGACCGATAAGCTCGGCTTTTTCTACTTCGGCTGTGTATTGATCTGCCAGCTTCATGATATCCTCGGAAGCATTCGGAATGTATTCAAGCCACAACTTCTTGCTGTCACAAATTATAAGATTGCACTTATAACCGTCAGATTTTTTCAAAAGATAGCCCTTTTCAAGTAGGCGTGCGTAGCTTTCCGCATTGGCTGTGGTTTCGGGCAGCTGATTTTTCATTTGAAAATATATCTTGTCATAATCCTCGTTAAGATTATCTCTCCAGCCGCCTGTTCTTTCGGTCCAGCAGCAGTTAAACTGCCAACTTTGCCACCATATTCCGTCTGAAAAGTCGTTGCGCCACATATCTCCGCAGCTCCAATAAATATCCGGATCAGCTTCGCTTGTGTTCCGAGCGGGCTTTACATCAAGCGCTGCATAGGCAAAGTAATCCCCGCCGTCAGGTCGTTTGACGGAGAATTTTGTGGTATCATCGGAAAATTCAAGCTTATGCGCCATAAAGCAAACAAGGCACCATTTCATAAGGTTTATATCGTTATCGGGAATGTGCAGCCATTCGGGAATTTCGGTTATTTTTTCAAGGATCGGCGCAAAGAATTTTTCGGCAAAAAGCTTGGTGTACTTCGGATCAATCTCTCTATAGATCTTTTGGCGGGTTTCGTTCGGTTCATAAATCAGTATATTGGTGCGGTATTTTCCGTTCTTCAGCTTGTCCATAAAGCCGTTTTCTTCAAGGACAGATACTTCGTCCTCAACGAATATGGGGTTGATGCCAAGCTCCTCGGCAATTTCGTTGATAGTCCTCGGCTGATGATACGCAGCATAAGCGATGTTCTGAGTAATGACCTTTGCAAGAAAATCTGAGGTATCGCCCTTGCTGCCCAAGCTGCCGCTGTGTCCCATATCACTAAAACGTATCGGCTCAGTGCCGAGAGTTCCTGTTGTTCTTGTCTTTTCCATACCTGATTTTAACTCCTTCCGTGAGCAGGTCAAATGCCATTTGACCGTGTTTTCGTTTAAGGAAAGCAGTTCCGCAATTTCTTTGACCTTTTTGTCATGGAAATAATGCAGGACGATTATTTCACGCTGAATTTTGGAAAGATAGGTTATCTCACGTCTGAGAATGCCATAGCTTTCGCTGTTTGAAATATCAAGCGTAAAATCATTACTGTCGGGAAGATATTCGACGCCGTCAACGGAGGCGGTGAGTTTTTGGCCGTCAATATGCTTTGCATAAACATTTTGGGCGATTCGGAATATATAACCGTCAGGATTTTCAATTCTATCCTGCTTTAATAAAGATGAATACACCTGAAAGGTTATCTCCGATGCAAGCTCTTCCGCTTCATCGATTTTTGACAGCCTCGACATTGCAAAGCCGAAAATCTTCCTTACGTATGAGAATATAAGCTCGTCAGCCTTTTTCTTATCCATTGCTTTCCCTCGCTTTTAAGAACGTTCTTGCTAATATAGTGCGGAGTTTTTCAAAAAGGTTGGTAAGTTTATGATAATATTTTTTTTGTTGGTTGTCAAATTTTCTGTTGAACAGATGAAACGAATATCGGAGCTTCTGAAAAAGGGCAATGATGTTGTTATAAAAATGGTGAAAGATAAAATCACTATCGTGTATCAGAAGCCGCATATTTTAAAAATCGAATAGGCATATTCAAGGGAATATGTAACAGTCAAGGGACTTTGAGCTGTACAGCTTGAAGTCCCTTTTTTATCGCACCAATGCAAGGCTCGGATTCGGCAGAAAAGTAATACATGAACGTGCGTGTAAATCCGGGCAGAGCTTGTTGATATAAATATTTTTACCACATTTTATGGAGGAGTTCAGCATGAACATCAAGAATTCAATCGAAGCCGTCCATGACAAGATCACTGACATGGGCGCAAGGGCAATGGTGGCTGCCACAAATGCCGCCGGAAGAGCAATGAACACAAAGCTCGGCAGAGCGGCACTTGTCGTTCCTATGGCAGTAAGCGCCTGCACCATCAACGCATCTGCGGAAGGTGCAGACGCACAGGGAATGATCGACGCTATTATGGGTATTCTCGGTCCCGGTGTAATCGGACTTGGCTCTCTCGTAGCCGTTGTCGGCGGTATTCAGACGGGTGTCGGCTTCAAGGACGATAACGCAGACGGTAAGACCAGAGGATTTCAGACTCTTATCGGCGGTGCAATTATAGCGGCTGTCGGAGCTATCGTTTCTTCCACAATTTCTCTCGGTGGATCCTGATACATAAACCGAAAGATTAACTTCCATGGCAGAGGTCGGTATTCTGCCGGCTTCTGTTATGGGAACGAAGGGAGGAATGAATTATGGCGGAGCCAAGCTTCTGGGAAACCGCCTTTACCGAAGCGCAGGAGCTTTTACAGACCGAAGCGGACGGTTTTGCAGCTGTACTCAACACGATAGCAGGCTTTGATGTTCTGTCAAACTGCGGAACGGCGATAAATGTTTTTGAAGCTGCTGGAACTGCACTGCTCACCCTGTTTTTCTGTATGGAAGCATTTACATACTGTGCAAATATCGACTTTCACGGTGGGATAGAGGGTGCTTTGCGAATAGCGATGAAGCTTGTGGTCAGCGCCCTTATCGTCCAGAACGTGGACAACATTGTGGGTGCGGTATCGGGACTTTTGAAACAGACTGTGGATTTTTCATCGTCATTTTCAAATATAAGCTCGTCCTTTGCGGCGGCAGCAACGGCAGGAACAATAGACCCGGGAACGCTTGACATCAACTATATATGTATGAGCTTCATATTGCTGATACTCATAATCCTGATGTTCGTAATGTACTCGCTTATCGTAATTTCGATGCTGGGAGTTGTGTTTGAAACTGCGATACTTACCGCAATTTCACCCGTGGCACTGTCAACGTTGGTAAATTCACAGGCACGTTCAACGGGTATCAGCTTCATCAAAAATTTCGCTGCAGTATCAATGCAGTGGGGAGTGCTGGCAATATGCTTTGAAGCATTTAACGCAATTTCCAATAATCTGACCCTTGATTTTTCAAGCGGACTTACAAACGAAGGCTTGCTTATGCACATCATGCAGTATGCAACACCTGTTTTATGCGTGATAATGCTGGCTGTTACGGTTGCGAAAGCAAGTGAAATTACAAAGAGAGCGTTAGGAGGATAAGCAGATGATTATGAGTGATGCTTATGATTAAAGCCGATGTACCACAGGACGTAACCGAGTACAAGGAGCAGTTTTTCTTCGGAATGAACAGCCGACAGCTTATCTGCTCCGTACTCATGATAGCAGTTGCGGTCATCATTTTTCTTGTGGGAAGCAAGTTCATTTCAACGGATATTCTGGTGTATGTCACCATTGCGCTCATAGCTCCGCTTGCTGCGGTGGGATTTCTGAAATACAACGGTATGGGATTTGAAAAAATAGCCGCAACCGTTTCGGAATTTTACATTTCCAATCAGCGCAGGAGAATGGAGTATCTTCCCGAGGAAATGGAGATACATGATACTGTCAGAGCTATTCATATCAAGCAGCTTGAAGATGAGCGCAAGGCTGAAAAGAAAAATATGAAACGGAAGAGGTGAATCCTTTGAATGAAAATGAGATCGTAACGGGGACAGAAGTTCCCACAGAAAGTGTGACCGATGCACCCGTCAGCGAAGAAAATGTTGTGAGCAATGAAAGTTCCGTTCCCGATACGGGAGAAATGACCGAGGAAATTATTTCGGATGTTTCTGAAACCGAAAGTGTGGAATCCTCTCTTTCACTTCCCGAAGATATTGATGCAGATGCACTCATATCAAGTATAGCAGCAGAAGGTGTATCGGAAGTTATGAGCGAGGTCGGTATCTCAGAAGAAATTTGTGTGGAAACTGCGGTTGTTACACAGCCTGTTGTATCTGAAACTGTTATAGAAACGGAAGCAACTTCTGTTATTACCGAACCCGTTACTGACATTACAACAAAATCGGCAGAAGTTATCGAAGATGCAACAGTCGAAACGGAAATATCCGAAACTGTTGCAGTTCCCGAAACCCCGAATGGAGTAATGGGATTTGTACAGAGCAATCCTGCCGTTGTGGGTGTTCCTGCGGCAATAATCGCACTGGCGGTTGCGTTTCTTGCGGTTACAAGACGCACCCGTCCCAAGCGTGGCGTTATCGAGGATACCGATGATGTTAAGGAAAATATGAATGCCCGTGAGCGTGATGCGGCAAGACTTGAAGCCAATAAGCCGAAGAAAAAGGACAAGCGCAGTCAGAAGGTCGCAAAGGAAAAGGAGAAAAAGGATTTTGCAAAGAAGGTCCTGAATACTATTCCTTACAAGAAAATTTTGTCCGACGACATTTTCTTCTTAGGCAAGAAAATGTACTCCAAGGCTTACACCTTTGATGACATAAACTTCAATCTTTCCGATGAAGAACAGCAGTATATGTATCTGGAGCGATACATTGAATTTCTGTCTATTCTTGATGATACGGTTGACTGTCAGATATGCTGCTGGAACAGTCAGATAAACATTGACGATTTCAAGAAGAAAACTCTGCTCCCGCAGAAGGCTGATGACCTTTTTGAATATCGCTATGAGTTCAATTCCAGGGTGCTTGAAGAAAATATCCGCAAGGGTCAGAACGCTATCCAGAAGCACATGTATATTACTCTCACAATCAAAGCTCCCGATGAGGAAACCGCTAAGCGCAGATTCAAGTCGCTGGATATAACCGCAACAAACACATTCAATCGTATCGGCAATACAAATATGCGAGTTCTCTCCTCACAGGAGCGTGTGGAAATGCTGAAGGATTTCTTTGTGGGTACAGACGATATGCCCGTACCGCAGCTGACCGAAAAGGATCTTGCAAAGGGTATTGACAAGCTGTACTGCGCACCCGACTATTTCGATTTCAAAAAAGATTATTTCATGTTCAACAATACTTATGCCAAGACCATTTACATAAGAGAATATCCGAGTACGGCAACCTCCGAAATTCTTACGGAGCTGCTTGCAACAGGTATCGAAATTATGGTAACGACCAATATCGAAACCTATGACAGTGCCGAAGCGAGAAAGCTCGTTCAGCATCAGATAACGGCTATTGATACGGATATGGCAAAGCGTGAGGTCAAAGCGGCGCAGCATGGTAATTTCAGTAATCAGATGCCGCAGCGTATCAAGAATCAGCGTGATGCGATGGTCAGTGTTTACGATAAAATCACCATGAAGGACCAGAAGCTTTTTATGACAAATATGCAGATACTCATAAAGGCTGAATCTTTTGAGGAGCTTAACAATAACCTTGAAGTTATCGAAAGCACTCTCAAGCGTTCAGGCTGTATCAAGGGCGAAATGGCATGGGAGCAGGAGCATGGTATGTGCGACTGTCTGCCTGTCGGTTATCAGAGAAAATTCGGCTGGCTGCGTACAATGCCTTCCGAGTCTGTTGCAATTTTCATGCCCTTTAACGTTAAGGAAATGCAGATGGAAAACAGCGTGTATTATGGTCTGAATATGCTTTCCCATAACATTATTCTTTTTGACAGAATGAAAGGGCTTGTCAATCCATCGGGCTTTGTGCTTGCCTGCCCGGGTTCGGGTAAATCTTTCACGGTCAAGCGTGAGATAGTTAATGTATTTCTCGGATATGAGGACGCAGATATTCTTGTTATCGACCCGGAGCGTGAATATTGGAAGCTGGCGGAGGCATTCGGCGGTGAGGTAGTCAAGTTCAGCAACGGCTCAAAGAATCATATCAATCCCTTTGATTTTGACTTCCGACTTCTTGAAGATGAAGAGATCGACATTATTGCCGACAAGTGCCAGCTGCTCACATCATTCATTTCGTGTATGGACAGCAAGCACCCGCTTAATGCACAGGAAAAATCCTTTGTTGACCGCTGTGTCCGCAAGGCTTATGCAAAGTCCAATGTTCTCACAACCCTTGACCCAGCGGATATGCCTACTCTCGGCACATTTCTCGAATGTATGAAAGAGGAAACCGAGAACATCAACAAGGATATGAAGGACAAGCTGATTATTACGGTTGATATGTATGTTAATGGTTCCGCTAAGTATTTCGACAATCAGACAAACGTAAATACAAAGTCCCGTTTCATCGCTTACGATATTCGTGACCTGAACGGCAACCTGAAAACGCAGTCTATGCTTCTTATCCTCGACTACATCTGGAATCGTCTTTCCGAGAACAGAGATAAGGGCAGAAAGACCTACATCTATTTCGATGAAGCGCATCTGCTTTTCCAGGACGAGTATTCACTGGACTATCTCCGTATGCTCTGGAAGCGTGCAAGAAAGTACGGCGGCGTTTTGACGGGCATTACGCAGAATGTTGAAGATCTGCTGAAAGATGATAAGTCCCGTTCTATGCTCAGTAACTCCGAGTTCCTTGTGCTTTTGAAGCAGAATCCTACCGATGCGGCAAAGCTTCAGGATATTCTTCATTTCACGGACAGCGAAATTCAGTATGTAAATGATACTCCTGCGGGACATGGAATTCTTGTTTTGGGCGGTAAGACCAAGATACCGTTCTATGATGAATTCCCGAAGGATACAAAGTTGTACAGCATGATGACCACAAACTTTAGCGAAACCGCAAAGATGCTTCAGGAAGAAATGGCACAGAAGGAAGCCGATGCGTCATAACATGAGAGGGGGAGTTGTTTATGGCAACAGTTGACCGCAAAAATGATACTGATGAAAAGCACTCCCTTTCTTCTTTTGATAAGAGAAAGGTGCAGAGCGTTACCTTCGGGGCAAGGCAGATCGACAGGAAAAAATACAAGGTGGTGAAACACGAAACCATTTCTCCGAGAGCTGCACCCAAAGAAAATGTTCGTTGTCAGGTGGATAATGAATCCCGTGCTCCACTGGAGCACGAGGAAAAAGTGGATAGGAATATATCTTTCAAGAATAATTTTGCAAAGTCTGATTCCTACAATTATACACATCAACGAAATGCGGTAAACAACGCTGATACAGCCACTTCGGATATTTCTCCCGAAATGGCACAGCGTATGAAGCGTGCGGCATTTCTCGCACAGCAGAACAAGGAAGCTATCAGCATAAATACTGCTGCGGTTATTACCGATGATGATTCCAATAACTCTGAAAGTTTTGAAAAGACGGAGGAAAAGCCCAAAATTGTTTTTGAAAAGTCAGAGGAGAAGGAAGAACAGTCCTTTGAAAGCAGATTTACAGGCAATTCCGAACACGCTGATTTTAATCGTTATGATAATGCACGTCATGAATATGCGGTAAATCAGGCAAACAGCAGATATCAGTCGGAGCAGAGATACAAACAGCAGAGCAGGGAAAATGAAAGTCACAGAGATGTGCTTGAAGAAATATCCTCCGCTGCGACTATAACAGGTCAGCTTGGCAGAGGTGAAGTCGGAAAAGTCGCTGCGGATATTGTTATCCGTAATGAATTCAGTAGTAACGGCGCAGTAGATGCAGTAAAAAGTATCGGAAATGCTGTCAGCGGTTCTTCTTCCGTAAGCTCCGCTGTTCCCGATATTGCCACAATCCTTGCAGCTGTCGAAGCTAAAAAGATGGTCGCAAGGATTATGAAGGGAGAAAACTCCGAAAAGGACAGAAAGTTTGTTGAGGAACACAAGGCAGCAGGCAAGACCAAATATGTGGATTCACATAAGGACGGATTCAAGATTGAACATCGTATTTCCGAAGATGAGCATATTGCCGAAAATATGTCCCGTGAGGAACGGAGAAATTTCCTGCATAACAAACGTGTTGCGGAAAAACAGAAAAATTTCTATGCTGACCGTATAAAAACCGAGCGGAAAAACAAGCAGAAAGAAATGTTTCTTGATTTTAACAAGGACAATCCCGAGCTTGTTTCCAATACCGCAAAGGGTACTGGAAAGCGTTATGTAAAGAAAAAGGCTACAAAGGCTCTTGTCGGAGGCGGTGCGGCGGCAGCGGTTTTTCCTATAATAATCGTCATAATCATTTTTGCTGTAATTGCCGTATTTTTCGGCTGGCTTTCACCATTTGATTACACGCTTGCAGGTGATGAAGGCGAAGAAGATGACAGAAAATATACCGCCGAAAGTAATGCAGAAGTCATCGACGGTTACACCAAAATGATAAAAAACTACATGGACGTTTGCCAGGCATATTACTATTTCAACTACGGTGACTGGTACGGCGGTACATACGAATATCCCGCACCCGATCTGGATTTCTCCGAGTTCTTCAGTGAGTATTGCCGGAACATAGTAAGCGAGATCCAGTCGCAGTTTTCGGCAAGTCTGGCGGCAGCGAAAAATGACAGGGAACGTGCGGCGATAGCACAGGCAATGAACCGGGCAATATCCGAAGCCATTGATGCTGCAATGCCCCAGGCACTTGCGGAATACAACGCACTTATGAAAAGTCTTGATGATTCAATGACAGCTGAAACGCAAAGACAGCATTACGAAACCAAAGACAAAGGCGGCGGAAACGGCAGTGCGGATTCGGCTGAATTCACGGGAATGCCAATAGTCGGAACAAACCATTTCGATAATGTTGAAATTCACAGTGAACTGTCTGCCGAGGAGCTTCTTGCATACATAGCTTTATACAAATCTATGAGCATAATCAATTCCGATGACAGTGATCCCGATGCAGAGCAGATATTGAACATTACGCCGCAGGACATTATGGACTTTTTTAAGGAAACCGAATTTTTCAGCATCACGGTAAATGTTACTCACGGAAATACTTGCAGCGGACAGAATTGCAGGCGAACTCTTGTAGATAAGTCGTGGGAGTATTACTGTGACGGAAGTCATGATAATCTGTCGGGTGAGATAGGTCCGTGTAAAACTGCCGATGAGCTTCGTGAAAAAATAATGGAAATAACTGATTCGGAAGCTAACGGCGTTGATGAGAAAAGCTTCAAAAAGCTC
>ERZ1026868.1569-NODE-1569-length-11655-cov-4.887414_pt1 | contig 11655 bp, 9 predicted proteins | sample MGYA00380164_ERZ1026868 | MGnify/ENA primary metagenome ERZ1026868 (study PRJEB33269, sample SAMEA4719800) | human gut metagenome | biome: human-associated habitat; feature: organic feature; material: feces | place: Cameroon | collected 2013-10 ... | reverse complement strand
TTTTCTCCTTTTCTTTGCCCATGCCTCCATTTAACTCGTGTTAAATCATTACAAAATACCACAATGATTTAGTTCTGTCAATAGTAATATATCCGATATGCAAACCAGGCACTCCTTTTTTATCACAATTATTACGTAATTTCAAGGTCGGTAGTTCGGTATTCAGTCAGATGAAGAATGTTTTTGAGTATATAATGCTGAACAACAAAACAAAATCGATTTTTTCCGGAATTGACCGTATAGATATATCCGATTATCCCGAAGCAGCAATAAGAGAGGCACTTCTGAATGCTGTTGTCCATCGTGACTACGGTTTCAGCGGCAGTATTATTGTGAATATCAACAGTAAAAATATTGATATTATCTCCATCGGCGGACTTGTTCCGGGACTCGCCAAGGAAGATATAATGAACGGAATATCTCAGCTGAGAAACAGAAAGCTTGCCGAGATGTTCCATCGGCTGAATTACATTGTATCATACGGCACAGGTATAAGACAAAAAGGAGCACCGTTCCCACGGTGCTCCGAAATTTTCCTACTATAAAGAAATGGAAATATCAGATTTTAGTATAGCTGCATCCAATCCGTTCCATCAAACGCAATTCTATACAAGTGAGACGTTGCATTGCTGTCTCCTAAATAATAAATATAATTATCCACTACGCACGCTCTGTATATAGATACTTCATTCTTATCTTCCTCAACTACTTTTGTAACAGCTAAGTCATCCGGCAATGTCTCCTTTGCTTCTTCTGCCGGAACCAAATAAATAGTTGAAAAATCCACTCTCATAACCCAGTACTCTTTTCCTGAAACGTTACAAGCCCCACACAATTCTGCTACTTGTCCTGTACTAAGTAATTGACTGCTGTCCTTTCCGAATTCGAACTGTGTAGAATAATCAAGTGTTCCGTTTTCCAAATTCACGACATATAAATCAGTCTGAGTATCCGCCCAGCCGGAGCTTCTTGAGTAAAGCAATTCATCTCCATATATAAATCCACCCTCAAGGCCTTCCATTGTCAAAACTTCATTTTCTTCACCTTGACCTATATCTACACAATAAAGACTATTTTCTTCTATAAAATACACTTTGTCCTTGTATAAGCCTAAAATTTTTCCATTGAAGCTTTCATCTGATAGGAAATATTCTTTGCTGTTTGTATCATATCCCTGAAGAAAATATTCTTCCGATGTGATACAACGTAACTTGACAGCATTGATAAATTTTGTTCACCCTCATCATAGTCGGGATGAAATCCTGTTTCAGGTTAAATGTCAATAATCTAAAACAGGTTAGATATACTAATCATGAGGTGATGCTTATGTATCCACGTATCAGAGATTTACGTGAAGACCATGATTTAACACAGACAAAATTAGCCAAACTTATTGGTATGTCCCAAACCGGATATTCCAAATATGAAACCGGCGAAAATGATGTTCCCACAAGCATTCTTATAAAATTAGCCCTTCTGTATAATACCAGCATAGACTATATACTGGGTCTGACCAATGAAAAAAAGCCCTACCGTTCTAATAACTAAACACATTTCCCAGGAACAACGGATTGCACAAGATATACCGGGCATGGGGAATACCGCCGGCTGCCAGTGCAAGCGGTATCAGGAATATCACAATCATACAGCTAATCACGGAAATACTGCTCTGCAGGCGGATAAACAATACACGAACCGTACCGGTGACAAGCAGTCCGCCGATAAGCCGTATGAACATGATAAGGCAAATGTATTGTAATACCGTTATATTCTTCGGAATCCGTGACAAATGCTCCATGCAGGCGGCCGAAGCAAACAACCCGCGGGTACCATAGGCACCGAGTACATTGCAAAGCCGCACCATATATACGATAACAAATGCCATCCATGTGCACAAAATCCCCAACACCCTTTTTTTGTTCTGAAGCTCTCTTCTGCCAAGATACGTGGTTTGCAAAAGTCTCTTTTCCGAATTTGCATAGTCAACACCGTAAATGCCGCATGTCAGGGCAATCAGCAATATAAGGTATACAAAAGCCTGTGAAACATCCCGGTTACGGGAGTTTTGGCCGTCCGTCAGAATAGCGTATCCTTCATCATAAAATAGCCATCCTCCGGTTCGGGATTGCAGAAATTCAGAGGATTGCAGATAGTCCACATGTTCCGTAACCAAGTCAAACGCAGCCTGTCTGTTTAACCCCTCTTTGTATTTTATACGAATGTAATTCTCACTTTTACCCTGCTCCCTGTCAGCGGATATATCGGCATACATCTGCTCATATTTTTCCTTTTCTTCTGTTATTCTGTTACCGTTTTTCTCGTCCAGAGGACCGTAAAATTTATCCATGTACTCTTTATAATAAATTTCATCAACGGATGCAAAACGGATTTTTTCTGCCGGATTCCACCAAATTGTAAGCAGGCAGGAACACAGCAGAACAAGAAAGCCCCTGCCGGGAACAAGCAGCTTATAGACTTCATGTAAAAAAAGAGAAGTATGACACCCAAAATGTTTCCGCATTTCGCCCATCGGCAGGGACATTTTCCTCTTTTCGTGCGGCATCTCCAGATAATTTGTAACAGAATAAAAAAGCATCGTTATGAGTACCAGCCAGAATATTCCGTATAAAAAGCAGGTGTTAACCGGATAACCCCATACACGCAGATTCACATAATCGGAAAACATGCCGCCGGTTCTGACACCGTATTGAATATTTATGTATTTTAAAAATGCCAGAAAATGTGTTCCGGAAATTTTGGTATAGCAGAGTATTTCCGCAAAAACCGCCGCTGCCGAAGCGGAAAATACAAAAACGATGTTGCTGCATACCGCACATATCCACATAAACAGAAGCCCCAGCAGAATGCAGCTTACCGTTTTTATCCCAAAATAACAAACCAGAAAGCTGCCTATTGTTAAGGCAAAGGGACTGTACCGGTATGCCGGCACACTTTGTAACGGACTGCCATAATCTATGGGCGCATAGAAACACCTGCTTATTACCGCATTTATTCCGTACAAAGAAACTATTCCCAATAAGACAAAAACAGACATAGCAAAAACTTTGGCGCGCATCAGTTTCCTTCTGCCGTTTTGTGTCGTCCTTAAGAGTTCAAATTGATTTCCGTCTTTTTCCCGGAAAACAAGATTAACTGCCGTAACAAAGAGCATCACCATCAGCAAATAATCGGTAATCTCATTGTCGGTTATATTAAGGACACCCATGGTATCTTCCACTTCCGGCTTCGTTCCGCTAAGTTTGCTGTACACTTTTCTTGTTATTTCCGCATTTCTTACCGCATATCCGTCATCGTGGGAAATTCTGTTCAAAATGGCCGCCTCTTCTGCTTTTTCCTCAATGGAATTCAGATATTCCGCATAGTTAAGAGATGCCAGCACTTCCTTATAAACCCTGTCATACAGATTCCTTTTGCCAAATGTACCCGCCCCTGCTGCCCGTTCTTCCAGCCGGCTCAGAAGATTTTCCCTGCCGCAGGAGTCAAGTTCCCGGTATGCCCCGCTGTAATCCTTAAGAGAATATCCATCCTCGCCCGGCGTATGCATGGTATATATCTGCAGCAGCATATTGGCTGCAATCAGAAGCAGAAAAAACACCACCGCTCTTTTGGTCAGCAATTTACAGATTTCATTTTTTAACAATTCCATTTTTAATCTCCGTTAAGGTACAGATATAAATCTTCCAAATTCGGACGCACCGCTTCTTTTTTCCATCTGCCGTCATAGGACTCTGCAATAATCCGGGCAACCACTCCCTCCCCATCCCTTGCAATATTGCTGACTTTGTATTTGGCATTTACTTCTTCCAGCTCTTCATCCGGCAAAAAAATGTTCCATACTTTTCCGTCCAGTTCCCCAAGCAGCATCGCCGGAGAACCGCTCCGCAGGATACTTCCCCTGTTCAGCATGATAATTTCCTTTGCAATAAATTCAATATCCGTAACCACATGTGTCGCTATAATCACAATTTTGTCACGGGCAACCTCTGATATCAGATTACGAATGCGTATTCTCTCTTTCGGGTCAAGTCCCGCCGTGGGTTCGTCCAAAATCAGGATACCCGGATTTCCGATAAGTGCCTGTGCAATTAAAGCCCTCTGTTTCATTCCGCCGGAAAAAGTTCCTAACTTCTTTCCAAGTACCTCTTCCAGTTTTACCATCTGCACATAACCGTCTATTTCTTTTTCCGCCTCATCTTTTTTCAAACCCTTAAGGGCAGCCATAAAATACAGGAAACGCCTGAGGGTGAGCTCCGGGTAAATATTCTGTTGCTGCGGCATATATCCCAGAAGTTTCCGGTATTCCTTCCCCATTTTTTCAATACTGCAGCCATCAAGCAATACCCGTCCCCTTGTGGGCTTCAGATTGTCTGTAATGAGATTCATCATCGTTGATTTTCCGGCGCCGTTCGGTCCCAAAAGACCGTATATTCCAGAGGTAAAAGAAAACGTTATATTGTCCAGCGCCGTGGTATCCTTATAAATCTTCGTAAGCTCCTCTAATTTCAATATCATTGCCGGTATTCCTCCCACTGGCTTTGAACTCTTGAAAGATATTCCTCCATGCCATCGGACGCAAGTTTATTTCCAGTGCTGCGGACAGCCTCTTCCACCGTCTTATCCGTGAGACTATCCATAAATTCATCCATATCCTTTCCTATATTATCAGTCCCATCGGTATCCGGTTCAAACCCGATAAACGGCGACATCTTAATGCCGTCATAAAAGGAAAAGAATTCCTCTTTCCGATTGGTTACATAGTTTTCTCCTTCTACAGGACAAACGTTTACAAACAGGTTGAAGCAGAGTTTACTGAGATACGCATTCTCCAGAGCACTTCCGTCCATATGACAGGCAACCCCATCCGTCACCTTATAGTCCACGTCCTCCTGTCCATATAAAAGAAGATTGCCATACTTTCCGTCCTCATAAAAAAGCTTCAGAAATTCCACCACATCTTCCAGGTTCTCACAATTCCGGGAGATACCTACTGAGCCGTTTATCCTTGACGAAAGATACGGCTTAATCTTTTTAACCGCTACATTATCCTTCTGAAATGCCTCATCCACCGCACCGTATGACAATGCCACCATATAGTTTCCTTCCTCCACCGTTTGCAGCACTTCCGTATTGTTTGTATCGGAATTGGAAAGGTAGGACACCGAGTCCGTCATAAACCCATCTTTCTTCATTTGCTCCAGCACCTTCAGATAACCGGTAAACTTCTCAGACTCCAAAGGATTTTCCACCGTAAGCGATTCATAATCAAAAAGTAGTCCGTTCCTGATTTCACATCCTATCATATCCTCAAAGGAATACCCACTGATAAGATATTGGAAACGGGGACTGTCTTCTTTGTCCCATTCCGTATTCTTAATGATTTCATAAATCCCCTCTATGCTTCCGTCCCACGCCTCTATCTCATCATCCGCAACATAATCCCTGTTGAATGCAGCATACACTCCCTCATCGTTTGCCAGCACCGAAGGAATGGAATAAATATGCCTGTCGCATTTCACCGACTCCCAGAGAGCCTGCGGAAATGCCTGATAAAGCGCCGCTCCGTTTTCCTGCGACAGGATTTCATCAAGGTTGAGAAGAAGACCGGAATGGATAAGCGTGTAGACAGAATTACGGTTCCCTTCATTGTCCAGGCCTAAAAAAGCAATATCGGTATCTCCGTTTTTTAATGCTTCTTTCAGCCGCTCCGTATACGTTTCATATTCCAGATAATTTATCTGCATTCTGTAGGAATACCCATCCTCCTTAAGTGCCTCATTCAGATGGTGCAGATTATTCTCCTCTATTCTGCAGATATCCGGGACAGTAAAGGTTATGATTTCAGCAGCCTCTTCCTCTGTGTCTGCATCCTCTCCGGCAGTATCCACTTCTTCTTCGTTATAGTACCTGAGCTTTCTGGGCTGAAATACACCCTCATCATAATCGTCCCTGCTTAATACCCCCAGGCAGAAGCGGCCTTTTTCATCGGTATAGTTGATGTATACCGAACTGCCGCATATGTTGACAATTCCAAAGGCAGATGCGGACGGCATCCTCATCAGTTCGTTTATCTTCTCCTCTTTCATACAATAATAGATGACTTCTTCCCTGTCGCTGTCTAAAAGGGCATAGTACAAAGTATCCTCCTGTTTTGTAAATCTGCCCGATGCAGTTTTTGTGTTCCGGTCTATGGGCAATTCTTTGGTTTCACCGCTTTTTAAGTCAAACACAAAATAATCTTCTTGGCATTCCCCATAAGCGCTGCCCTCCGCTAACTGCAGGTTGCTCAGATGGTCAAATGTCTTTATCCGTGTTGTACTCTTCCCTTTGATATCATATTTATATATTTCATACAGCATATGATTGTAACTAAAAGAATCCGAATTGTTCTCTGCGCCATCCTCTACCATAAGCTCCGTGATATCATCCCCAAAACGAATGACGGAATAATAAACCGCCCCATCCTCGTAATACAACCCTGTAATATTTGCCTGCTCGCCTGTTACCTTATCCCCCATATACACCGTATAATCGGAAAGATCAATAACAAAGATACCTGTCTCCGGCTTATCGTCGTTAACAATCTGCCCATCCTCATTTATCTCGCTTCTGTTACTAAACGCTCCTATAGCATACCGGTCCCGGTACAACACATACCGGATACTCTGTACACCGTTTAGAGTGGCAACCTTTTTGCGGTTTTCACCGTCTGTGTCCATTTCATAGAGAAACTTCGTCAGAATATCTTCTTCCGACATATCTCCGATAAAATAGAGATGACCGCCAAAAGGCACCGGTACGCTTCCTGCTCCCCAAAAAGCTGCCGGGCAGGAGGGTGTCTCGTTTTTACGGGAATAGCCTTCATGTACGCAGTTCGGTCTGTCACAATAAACCATATCCTTGCCGGAACCTGTGTCAATAAGATGCAATATCCCCGCATCATTCAGATAAAGTACGGTATTCTCCGAATAGCTCTGCGTAGGGTCTGCGCCGTCACAAAAATACTCTTCCTCCGTAAAGTCCGGTTTGCTTTTCTTTCCCATCCAAAAGGCCATTACTGTACAGAAACCCAGTATCGTGATAAGAAGTATGACCGTATATTTTTTCTTCATCCTAACCCCTCCTTTATCTCGGCTGTATATGGACCACCTCAATTTTATTCCGATTGGATAATTTCACGGTTACATCCAATTTGATATTCGGATTTGTCGTACTGTTTACCTGCACAACAGAAATCCAGTCGCCGGTCTTTATATTCGTATATTTTGCGGCATCCTCCTTAGTGGCAGTTCTTAACCTCACATCCTTCTGTGGAATTTCAAACCAGGCATAGTCCTTTGTCGGCGCCATCCGGTTTTCTTCCTGCAGCAAAGGGTACGCATCCACCAGAACAAATTCTCCTTCTTTCTTTTCCTTTACCACCTCTGCAAATGCTTCCCTGATATAGGATTCTTTTGCTGTCACGGCGATTTTTTCATATTTCTCAATAAATTCCTGTTTCTTCTCTTCCGGGTACAAATCCTCCGATAAAATTTTTCGGATTTCGTATACCTTGTCTTCCTCCGTAAAATTAGCCGGGAATACATATTCGTAAGAATATTTGTCTCCTTCTTCCGTCTCAAAAACAAATCCGCCGTGTTCCTCTCCCGGCACGATTTCTTCTTTCGTAACGGAAAAGCTCCATTCCGGCTTATCCGAAGCATCCGATGCAATCACACTGTCCCCCTGCTCATTGATATAGGATACCATGGACTCCTGTTTCACATCCCCATACACGGCTGTGTGTATCCAGTTTTTTACGGCTTTTGTTACAGCTCCGTCGCTTGCCGCATTCACACTGCCCACCGTTCCGGCAAGAAGCAGTACCGTTATGGCTGCAGCCGCCCATTTTCTATATGCCGGCTTCCGATGATTTTTCATAGAAACAGCTTTCTCTCTTTCGAGAATTGTTCGATTTACCGAAGCATCTGTCTTATAAACAGGAGCAAATTCCTCTTTCATCAGTTCTTCATAACGGTCTTCCATAGCCATGTTCCTCCATCTCTTTTACAATTTTCATCCTGGCATGATGCAAACGACTCTTTACCGTTCCTTTCGGCACATTGCATAACTTTGCAATCTCCTCAATTTTCATATCCATGGTATAATGAAGGTAAATCGTCAGTTTCAGTTTTTCCGGCAGTTCATCCACAATCTCATGCAGGACTTTGCTTCTCTCCTTTTTTATCACATCCGTTTCCACGTCCGCCTGACTTTTTATATTTTCCAAAAGGTCCTGATTTTCCCAGTCAACCACGACCTCCTTTTCCTGTTTGCACAACTTCCGTTTCTCATTTTTCCAGGTACGGATGGCAATTCCTATCACATAATTACGTGCCATTAACAAATTCTGCTCTTCGTTATAAGTGATGCGGTTCCGAAACTCCCAAGCCTTCAGAAAGGTCTCCTGGTACAAATCCTGTGCACGTTCCCTGTTTTGCGTAAGATACAGGCAAAAACTAAAAACGGCATCCCCATATGTATTCAGCAATTCTTCCATCTGAAGTTTCGTCATCACTGCACCTCCTCGCTTTATCCTTTACTTTATTCTGTCGGGAACCCGGAAAAGGTTCATTTTTCCTTTCAAAAAAATCCCCCATACTTCCTTACGAAGTACGGGGGATTTCTGTATTTATGCAATAATTCAAATGTCCGTTACAGACCTTGTATTATTTCTCGTCAGCGATAGCTGCCTGAGCTGCTGCCAGACGTGCAATAGGAACACGGAAAGGTGAGCAGGATACATAGTCTAAGCCAATCTTGTGGCAGAATTCAACGGAAGAAGGATCTCCGCCGTGCTCACCACAGATACCAACATGAAGCTTAGGATTTACAGGCTTACCAAGTTTGATAGCCATATCCATCAGCTTGCCAACGCCGGTCTGGTCAAGCTTAGCAAACGGATCGTTCTCGAAGATCTTTGCATCATAGTAAGCATTTAAGAACTTACCGGCATCATCACGGGAGAAGCCGAATGTCATCTGGGTTAAGTCGTTGGTACCGAAGCAGAAGAAGTCAGCTTCCTTAGCGATTTCATCAGCGGTAAGAGCTGCTCTCGGGATTTCAATCATGGTACCTACTTCGTACTTGAGGTCGATGCCTGCTGCTGCGATTTCAGCGTCAGCGGTTTCTACAACTACCTTCTTAACGTACTTAAGTTCCTTAACTTCACATACCAGAGGGATCATGATTTCAGGCTCTACATTCCAATCGGGATGTGCCTTCTTTACATTGATAGCTGCACGGATAACAGCCTTGGTCTGCATCTTTGCAATTTCAGGATAAGTAACTGCAAGACGGCATCCTCTGTGACCCATCATAGGGTTGAACTCATGTAAGGAAGCGATGATGTTCTTGATAGTCTCAACGGATTTGCCCTGAGCCTTAGCAAGCTTCTCGATGTCTGCTTCTTCGGTAGGAACGAATTCGTGAAGAGGCGGATCCAGGAAACGGATGGTAACAGGACAACCTTCCAGAGCTTCGTATAATTTTTCGAAGTCACCCTGCTGATAAGGAAGAATCTTATCCAGAGCTGCTTCTCTTTCTTCTACTGTATCGGAGCAGATCATTTCACGGAATGCTGCAATTCTGTCTTCTTCGAAGAACATATGCTCTGTACGGCAAAGTCCGATACCTTCTGCACCAAGCTCACGAGCTTTAACAGCGTCAGATGGTGTATCAGCGTTTGTACGAACTTTCATAGTTCTGTATTTGTCAGCCCATCCCATGATTCTTCCGAATTCACCAGCGATTGTTGCATCAACTGTTGGGATGATACCATCATAGATATTACCTGTAGAACCGTCGATGGAGATGTAGTCTCCTTCATGGAATTCCTTACCAGCAAGAGTAAATTTCTTGTTTGCTTCATCCATTGCGATGTCGCCGCAACCGGATACACAGCAGGTACCCATACCACGGGCAACTACTGCTGCATGGGAGGTCATACCACCACGAACGGTTAAGATACCCTGGGATACCTTCATACCTGTGATGTCTTCGGGAGAGGTTTCCAGACGAACCAGAACAACCTTTTCACCCTTAGCTGCCCATTCTTCTGCATCTTCTGCTGTAAATACGATCTTACCGCAAGCAGCACCCGGAGATGCACCAAGGCCTTTGCCCATAGGAGTTGCAGCCTTAAGAGCCTTAGCATCGAACTGAGGATGTAACAGAGTATCTAAGTTACGAGGATCGATCATAGCTACTGCTTCTTTTTCGGTTCTCATTCCTTCGTCTACTAAGTCACAAGCAATCTTTAATGCAGCCTGAGCTGTTCTCTTACCGTTTCTGGTCTGCAGCATGTAAAGCTTCTTGTTTTCAACAGTAAACTCCATATCCTGCATATCTCTGTAGTGGTTTTCAAGGGTTTCGCAAACCTTCTTGAACTGTTCGAATGCTTCAGGGAATTTATCAGCCATCTCTGCGATAGGCATAGGTGTACGAACACCGGCAACAACGTCTTCGCCCTGTGCGTTTACAAGGAATTCGCCCATCAGCTTCTTCTCGCCGGTAGCCGGGTCTCTTGTGAAGGCAACACCGGTACCACAGTCATCACCCATGTTACCGAAAGCCATGGACTGTACGTTTACAGCAGTACCCCAGGAATAAGGGATATCGTTGTCACGACGGTATACGTTTGCACGAGGGTTGTCCCAGGAACGGAATACAGCCTTGATAGCGCCCATTAACTGTTCCTTAGGATCGTCGGGGAAGTCTGCACCGATTTTTTCTTTGTATTCAGCCTTGAATTCGGAAGCAAGTTCCTTTAAGTCTTCTGCGGTCAGTTCTACGTCGTAGGTAACGCCCTTCTTAGCCTTCATCTGGTCGATGAGTTCTTCGAAGTACTTCTTACCAACTTCCATAACTACGTCAGAGTACATCTGGATGAATCTTCTGTAGCAGTCCCAAGCCCAACGGGGATTGCCGGACTTCTCAGCGATTACGTTTACAACGGTCTCATTTAAACCAAGGTTTAAGATGGTATCCATCATACCGGGCATGGAAGCTCTTGCACCGGAACGAACAGAAACAAGAAGGGGATTCTCCTTGTCACCGAACTTCTTACCGGTAATTTCCTCCATCTTTACAATGTATTCATTGATCTGAGCCTGAATTTCTTCATTGATTTCTCTGCCGTCCTCATAGTACTGAGTACAAGCTTCTGTGGTAATAGTGAAACCCTGGGGAACAGGAAGACCAAGACCGGTCATTTCAGCCAGGTTAGCACCCTTACCGCCGAGAAGTTCACGCATGTTTGCGTTACCTTCGGTAAATAAGTACACCCATTTTTTCATGTTTGTTTTCTCCTTTATAGATTTATAAAACTATTTCAAGCACAAAAAGAAAGCCAAAAAAGCCTTTTCTGTGCTTAATCCTTATACATTTTATCAATTAGCCGGAAATATATCAAGATATTTAATTTAAAACTTTGGAGCAAAATCCACTTTTGTGCATTTTGTTAAAATTATATCTATCATTTTCGTCTATTTTTATAAACTTCTGTCGGTTACTCTTCTGCTTCCACAATATCCCTTGCCACAAACACCCCGCTTGCGGAGGCATGGGAAAGCGAATGGGTAATACCGCTGCCGTCAC
>ERZ1026868.1567-NODE-1567-length-11658-cov-4.733690_pt1 | contig 11658 bp, 8 predicted proteins | sample MGYA00380164_ERZ1026868 | MGnify/ENA primary metagenome ERZ1026868 (study PRJEB33269, sample SAMEA4719800) | human gut metagenome | biome: human-associated habitat; feature: organic feature; material: feces | place: Cameroon | collected 2013-10 ... | reverse complement strand
TTACAATAGTATAATTCAAATTTTCCCCAAATTTACACATTTCACAGGGCGGATATTTGGAGAATATTTATAGTACGTCATAAGCCAGCCCAAATTTCAAACTCATTTACGGGCATATTTTACGCAGATACTATAATAATTAACACAAAATCTGCCGAATTGTGGCTTTTGCCTCTTGATTTTTGGCACAAATGGTGCTAAAATATTATCGGTATCATCGTTAGATGTAAAAATTGATATAGGTAAGGTGTTATTATGTTAGTTTTAGTAGTTAACGCAGGCAGCTCCTCTCTTAAATACCAGCTCCTGAACATGGACGACGAAAGCGTTCTTGCAAAGGGCAACTGTGACAGAATCGGTATCGACGGTCACATCTCCCACAAGACTGCTGACGGCAGAAAGGTTGACGAGGACTGCAGCTTCCCCACACATACAGAGGCTTTTGAAAAGCTAGTAGAGGTTCTTACCTCCGGCGAGGGCAAGGTCATCGACTCCATGAGCGAGATCAAGGCAGTAGGACACAGAATCGTGCAGGGCGCTGAGGTATTCAGCGAGACAACTCTCGTTACCGATGAGGTAATCGACAAGATCGACGGTCTGGCAGAGCTGGCTCCCGTTCACAACCACCCCCACGCACTTGCTCTGAGAGCCTGCAAGAAGGTTATCCCTGCAGACTGTCCTCAGGTAGTTGTATTCGATACAGCATTCCACCAGACAATGCCCGAAAAGGCTTATATGTTCGGTCTCCCCTACGAGTGCTATGAAAAGCTCCACGTAAGAAAGTACGGCTTCCACGGTACTTCCCACCGCTTCGTAACAGCAGCTCTTGCTGAGGCTATGGGCAAGGACCTGAAGGATCTTAAGATAGTTTCCTGCCACCTTGGCAACGGTTCCTCCATCACAGCAGTTCAGGGCGGCAAGTCCATTGATACCACCATGGGCTTCACTCCTCTTGACGGCGTGCTCATGGGCACAAGAAGCGGCTCCGTTGACCCCTCCGCTGTTGAGTTCGTTCAGAAGAAGCTTGGTCTCACCGCTGACCAGATGAGCGATTACCTCAACAAGAAGTCAGGCTTCCTCGGAATTTCCGGTATCTCCAGCGATAACAGAGACATTGCCGCTGCCGCAGCTAAGGGCGATAAGAGAGCTCAGCTGGCAGGCGATATGCTCCGCTACGAGATCAAGAAGTACATCGGCGGATTTGCTGCTGCTATGAACGGTCTTGACGCTATCATCTTCACAGGCGGTATCGGTGAGAACGCTCCCGAGGTAAGAAGAGACGTTTGCGCAAATATGGACTTCTTCGGAATCAAGCTTGACAACGCTAAGAACGACGAGATCAAGGGCAAGCTCTGCAAGATCTCCGCTCCCGATTCCAAGGTAGAGGTTTGGGTAGTTCCCACCAACGAGGAGCTTCTCATTGCAAGAGATACTCTGGCACTTATCTCCAAGTAATAAAAGCTTAAAATACGAAAAGCCGACAGTATCTGTCGGCTTTTGTTTTAAAAGGAGACAAAAATGGATAGCGAAAGACTTAAAAAGCAGCTGGATTTTCTTATCGAAGCCGATAAGATGAAAAGCCTTTACAGGCAGACATATATCATAGGCAACGAGAGCCGAGGCGCTTCAATGCGTGAGTTTGAGGGCGAGGAGCAGAAGTACAAACGCCGTGAGAACGATGCGGAGCATTCATTTCATCTTGCCCTGTTCGTGATAATGCTCGCCGAGTACGCAAACGAGCCTATAGACGTGCTGAAAGCCGTGAAAACCGTGCTTATCCACGATATTGTGGAGATAGACGCAGGGGATACATATTTCTTTGACGACAAGGGCTATGAGACCAAGCGTGACCGTGAAACAAGAGCAGCCGACCGTCTGTTCGGTCTGCTTCCCGATGAGCAGCGTGACGAATACCGCACCCTGTGGGAGGAATTTGAAGCAGGCAGCACTCCCGAAGCACGCTTTGCCTCATCCGTTGACCGTATGCAGCCCATGCTGCTGAACTATCTCAAGGACGGCATAAGCTGGCGTGAGCATAACGTAAGCTATGAGCAGGTCAAGGAGCGGGGAAAGTGCATAAAGGGCGGTTCCGAAAAGCTTTGGGAGCATATGGACGCTCTTTTTGATGATGCGCATAACAAGGGTCTGCTGAAATAATATACTATATAAAAGTGATATTTGCCAAATCCCGACAGGTTTGCTGTCGGGATTTTCCGTTTCAATTCGGACAAAATTTGATTACAAATAGTTACACTTATAACGCCTGTCTGCAAAACCACGTATTTTCGGGCATTTTCACCATATCGGTGCTTTTATAATTTACAGAGATTATCTTATTGTCACGTTGACAGGGGAAAAGTTTTGTTGTATAATTTACAGTGTATTATCATCGGCTGGTGTACAGCCGTGTTCTGAAAGGAAGTCGGTTATGGATTCTGACGGGTGTAATATTATATCCGCTGTTGTGAACAGCACTGCCAATGGCAGCAGTCTTACCGCAGGTATCATCATCTGCATTGTGCTTATTCTTCTGAGGGCGTTCTTCACCTGCTGTGAAACCGCCTGCACCGAGATAAGCGATGGAAAGGTAAAAAGCTTTGAAAACGAAAAGGGCGGCAAGGGTCTGCTTTACAGGCTCCTTTCTCACCCCGGCGAGCTTATCTCCGCTTTCTCCGCACACCGCATACTTAATGTGACAGTTCTCACCATAGCTGCCGAATGGACACTCTTTGCGCCGTTTTACAGCTGCTTTGCAGGTCTTTTCCCCGCTGAGGGAATGTCTCTCCCCGCATTCACCATCACCGAGCTGCTTATAATCTTCTGCACGGTGCTTGCCGCCGAAGTCCTTGGCGGAAGCGTTCCGAAGAAGCTTATCAAGGATCCCGACAGCTTTGCAGTCCGCTGCACTCCTGCCGTGAAGCTCATATATGTGCTGATGAAGCCCTTTACCCTGATAAGCAGCCTTGCGGCCAGAATAGCAGCTGCCGCATCGGGCAATCCCTCCGAGGACGCTGACGCAGTTACCGAGGAAGAGATACGCCTTATGGTGGACGCAGGCAATGAAACAGGCTCTATCGAGTCCTCCGAGCGTGAGATGATAAACAACGTTTTTGAGTTTCACGAGCTGTCGGTCAGCGATGTTATGACCCACAGAACGGATATCGTTGCGGTGGATATAGATGCCGAGATATCGGAAGCGGTATATACAGCCATAAACAGCGGCTTTTCACGCATTCCCGTCTATAGAGACAATATAGATCACATAGAAGGCGTGATATACGTCAAGGATCTCTTGTGCCTTATAGGTACTCATTCTTCTGAAAGCATGACACTGAAAAGCTTTCTGAGAGATGCGGCTTTCGTTCCCGAAAGCTGTATGTGCGGCGAGCTGTTCAAGCGCTTCACCGCAAAAAAGCTCCAGATGGCTGTTGCCGTTGACGAATACGGCGGCACCGCAGGTCTTGTCACCATGGAGGACTTAGTTGAGTCAATCGTGGGCAATATCCAGGACGAGTACGACAATGAGGCTGAGGAGATAACCCAAATATCCGACAATACCTACACCATAAGCGGCACCGCTGACGCTGCCGACGTTATGGAAACCCTGGGTGCTCCCCTGCCCGAGGACAGCGAATACGACACAATGAGCGGATTTATCACCGACCTGCTGGGTCGTATCCCCGAGGACGGCGAGACCCCCTCTGTCATCTACAAAAACATCACCTTTACAGTGCTTCTGGCGGAAGATATGAGAATCGTCAGAATAAAAGCGGTAATAAATAAAGAAGAAAAGGAGATCGAAAAAAATGATGAGATCAGCAAAGAGCAGAAAGATTAGTGCGGTAATGGCATTCGTAATGTCTCTTTCCGTGCTGGCTACAGGCTGCCAGAAAACCAGTGAGGACACAGGCAAGCTCCCCTCTCTCGATGAGGTAAGCATAACCACCACCGAGACCGAGGAAACCGATGTTCCCGAAGTAACAACCGTTCCCACCGAGACTACTACCGAAGCCACCACTACCACAGAAGTTACCACAGAGGAGACTGAGGAGACCACCGCTCCCACTGAGACCACTCCCGCCGAGACCTCCGCAGCAGAGACCTCCGAGACCAGTGCTCAGACTTGGAGCGAGACTGAGATGTCCGCCACAATGTACGTTACCGAGAACTGCTACTCCAGAGAAAAGGCGATAATCGGCTCCACACCTATCTCCCAGCATTACGCAGGCGACACCGTTGAGGTCGTAGCCATCACCGACACCGAATACTATAAGCTTGCCGAGGGCGGATTTATCCACTCCGACTATCTTTCCGATACAAAGCCTGTTGTTACCACAGCAGCTACCACCACCGAGGCTCCCGCAGAGACCACAAAGTCCGACAGCGGAAACTCCGGTTCCGACAGCTCTACCGACAGCGGCTCTTCCGAGAACTTCAATACCGGCGGCGACCTTGATGATGCAAACTACAAGGTAAAGTCCTCCTCCAGATACGCTTATAAGCAGCTCAACGCTACCGAGCAGAAGCTCTATAACAACATCGTTTCTTCCGTAAAGAGCCTGAGCAGCGTCGTTGACGTTCCCTCCGGCCTTACCACCGATGATGTTGTAAGAGTATATACCATCGTTTACAACAATGAGCCTCAGCTCTTCTGGATGGGCGGAAGCCTTTCCGCAGGCACATCAAGCGCAATCATCTCCTTCAAGACCTCCGACAGGAACGAGATAAAGGCAATGCAGAAGGAGATCGACTCCGCAGCTGCAAGCATCATCTCCAAGGCAAACAACTACAGCGGCACAGTTTCCAAGCTCAAGGTATTCTATGATTCGATCGTACTCAAGAATGAGTTCAGCAAGTCCGATTCGGGCTACAACTGCTCCATCTACAATGGCCTTACAGGCAACGGCGCTCTTCAGTGCGCAGGCTATGCAAAGAGCATACAGTACCTCTGCGACCTGGCAGGCATTGAGAGCACTGTTGTAGTAGGAACCGACAAAAACGACAACTCCCACGCATGGAACGTTGTTTACTGCGAGAACGGCTACTACAATCTCGATGCTACATGGGGCGACCCCATCAACCACTTTGATTCCAGCTACGTTCAGTATGAGTTCTTCCTCGTTCCCGATGCTTGGATACATAACATCACCCACTACAATGTAAATACCATGGTAAGAGGAAACGGCAACAAGATCCACCTCTTTGACCCTCCTGCCTGCACCAAGGAAGCATGCAACTACTTTGCAGCTTACAACAAGCTCTACAGCACCAAGTCCGAGGCTGAGTCCGCAATGTACGCAGCTATTGACGATGCAGCAGCCAACGGCAAGAACGTTGCCGAAATAAGAGTTACCGACAAGTCCATCTATGACACACTTATGAGCGACGATTACTTCAGAACATTCCAGAAGTACGCAAAGAAAAACCACTCCAACGTTACAAAGCTTATGAGACAGAGCTCCTTCACAGGCGGCGTTTACGTTGTACACTATGACCTGGTATATTAAAAGAAAAAAGAACAATTAAAAGGAAGGTAATTTCAGAATGACTAAAAGAATAATGGCATTTGCAGCAGCTGTGCTCATGGCAGCTTCCGTGTTCACAGGCTGCGGCAGCAAGACTGAGGACGATGCTCAGGCGCAGACCTCCGTCAACGTTATCGAAAACGGCACCACCGCTCCCAGCGGCGAGGAAGTGACCACAGCCGAGGGCGATTTTTCCGACCCCGCAGCTCAGCTGGGCGTTGAGACACAGCCCGGCGATGTTCCTCCCGAGGACGCTGAAAATCAGGAGACCACTCTCCCCCCCAACCATGAAGAGATCGTCAACATGATCGAAAACGGCGGCGGACCAGTCACCACCAAGGCTCCCATTCTCAAGGAGTACAACGTTGACTGCACCACCCGCTACGGCTATAATCAGCTGAACGATGCCGAAAAGGAGCTTTACAAGCAGATACTTGAAGCTGCAAACTCCATCAGAACAAGCCTGAGAGTTGACGACAGCGTTACCGATGAAATGTGGATAAAGGTTTACGGCTGCGTATATATGCAGGAGCCTCAGCTCTTCTGGCTCTCCTCCAAGAAGGTATCAAAGGGCAAGCTCTGGTACTGGGAGATAGACCCCGAGCTTATCGCTTCCATGCAAAAGGAGATCGACGCCACAGTCGGCAAGATACTTGCAGAGGCTGACGGCAAGTCCGATTACGAAAAGCTCAAGGTATTCCACGATTACATCGCACTCAACAACAACTTCGTCAAGGAGTCGGGCTATAACCAGACCATCTACGGCGGCTTTGTAAACGGCGAGATACAGTGCGAGGGCTACGCAAAGAGCATTCAGTATCTCTGCGACCTTACAGGCATCGAGAGTACCGTTGTTGTAGGCACAAACGAGTCAGGCGACTCCCACGCATGGAACGTTGTAAAGGTTGACGGCAAGTGGTACAACCTGGACACCACCTGGGACGACCCCATTCTCTCCAACGTTGTCAAGACCAATATCAGATACAGATACTTCCTCGTTCCCGACGAGTGGATACACAACAAGTCCCACTTCAATGTAAACAAGAAGACCACAGGAACTCAGGTGACTTATTTCACTCCTCCTGCCTGCACATCTGACGATATGAACTACTTTAAGGTAACAAAGCAGCTCTATTCGGATGAAGCTTCCGCAGACACCGCTCTCAGAGCAAAGCTCAAGGAATGCGCTGCAAGCAACACAAGAGCCGTTGAGATAAGAGTCACAAGCCAGGCTGTATATGACGCTGTTACCAAGAACCTGAAGGATTACGCTTCATGGATAAAGAGCGAAAACTCTGCGGTAACATCCGTTTCCTCCAACTGCGACCCCAACACACTGGTGATCGAGCTTGACCTGAGCTTCTGATAGCTGAAAATTACGGAGACGGCATGAAAACACACCAGCGAATTGTTATCGGCGCACTGCTGTTTGTGCTGACGCTCCCGAATCTGTCAGGCTGCTCAAGAATTAACGAGGACTATTCATTGTCCGAGACCGTTACTTCTGCGGGCAGCCTGTCTGCTATTACGGGCGATGACCGACGGTATATCTACAGCTCACTTTCACCAAAGGAACAGCAGATGTATGATATCCTGCAAAATGCAGCGGAGAATTTTCAGTCTCAGGCAGTATTCCCCGAAAAGCTCCCGCCCGAAACGCTGAAAAAGCTGTTTTTGGCAGTGTATTATCAGGAGAATATCTTCTGGCTCACAAGCAAGTTCTACCGCCCCGACAGTGACAGCGACACTCTGCGGCTCACCTATCGGTATGACCAGGAGACCACCCATCAGATGCAGGCGGATATCGGCAAAACATCGTGGGAAATTTCCTCAGCCTTTGATGAAAACACCTCTGACTACGAAAAGCTGAAAGCCTTTCACGACTACATTGTCCTGAACTGCACCTTTTCCGATGATGAAAATACGGATACCACCCTGTACGGCGCTCTCTGCGGCGGATATTCAATGTGCGAGGGCTATGCAGCGGCATTTAATCTCCTTTGCCAAAAGGCGGATATCCCCTGCGTCACCGTAACGGGAACAGGCTCGGACGGCGCTTCCCACGCATGGAACAAGGTAATGCTGGAGGGCGAGTGGTACAACGTTGACTGCACATGGGACGACCCCATACTTGACCCGCCCGATGAAAATTTTATCCGTCACTACTATTTTCTGGTAAGCGACAGGGATATCGAGGGCGTTACCCATTTTCCCGACAATACGTACTTTTCATATCCCGAATGCAGCTCCGACAACAACTATTTCAGGCGTGAGGGACTGTATGCAGATTCCGCCGACAGTGGCATAGCACTGCTGTCATCAGCTGCGGCAGATGCAATTTCAGCGGGGCTTACCGATGCGGAAATAAGATTTGCCGATGAAAAGGCGTATTATTCCGCCAAAGCAGCACTTTTTGACAGAAAAAAGATACGGCAGGTGCTGAAATATGCGGACCGCTCGGCAGATAAGCCTGCCGACAAAACGGTGATGACCAACAAGTACGTCCGCTACTGCAATGACAGCCTGCTGATAATCCATATAACGATGATCTGCGAAGATACAAGGTAAATGCAATGATAAAAAGAAAAAGAAATGCCGCTGTCATAGCCGCTGCACTTATGGCGGCAATGACGCTGAGCGGCTGCGACACAAACGATAGCACTCCGCTTCCCACCGATACCGTGACCGAAACTCAGGCGGTGACATCTGAAACAACAACTACAGTCACTGAAAAGCCGCAGGAGACCGCTGTTTCCGAAAGCACCGAGACTGTGGAAGAGACCTCCGTGCCAGAAAGCACTGCCGCCAACGAAACGCCCGAAACAACAGTTTCGGAAAGCGAAGCTCAGGAAGAAACATCTGAAACTACCTCTGTAAGCATCGCCGTTGAATCGGAAACCGTTTCGGAAGAAGCAACGGACAAAGACATTGACTGGTCAAGCTCTGCCATAGCCTTTTCCGCTGCGGGCAATCCCGTATATTTCCCCGCAAACGGCGAAAAAAGTCCCTACACAGGCAGAAAGACCATCGACCACCCCTACAGCTATTACACCCTGAACGACAGGCATCAGAAAATATATGACGAGCTTGTAACAGCCATGCTTGACTGCGAAAGCAGCATAAAGTTCAGCTATTACGATGAAGTCACCTTCGATGACCTTTTCAGCATTTATCAGCTTATCTACAACGATGAATACAGGCTTTTCTACATCTCTCCCACCATCGAATACACCCAGGACAAGGCCACAGGCTTTGTGTCCCAGATGCGCCTGCTCTACAATTACGACACCGATGTTATCGCCGACATGAAAGCTGAGGTCGAGGAGGAAGCTGAAAAGATACTTTCCCAAATAAACCCCGATATGAGCGATTATGAGATAGTCAAGCTTTTCCACGACTCCGTTATAATCTCCTGCAAATACTCGGGCGAGGCTGAAAATCCCAACACCATCTATGGCTGCCTTGTGGATAAGGAAGCCCTTTGCCAGGCGTATTCCCAGACATTTACCTATCTGTGCCACCGTGCAGGCATAAAAACGCTGGTGGTGCTGGGCGTTGCCAACGAGCCGCATATGTGGAACATCGTGGAAATGGGCGGCGATTATTATCACATCGACCTTACGTGGGACGACCCCGACAGATCACGCAATCCCGACTCGGTGCGCTATGATTATTTCGGACTTACCGACGAGCGCATAAGAGAGCTTCGTCAGGTAGATGACTATGAGTATGAAGTTCCCGCCGCAAACGGCACAAAATATCAGTATTACAGCTACAATGACCTTGTTGCCGCCGATACGGAGGAAGCCAAGGCGATAATCACCCGTGAAGCCCTCAAAGCCGCAGAAAACGGCAGCTCCACAGTTCAGTTCATGTGCGCAGACAGCGAAGCCTTCGACGAGATAACCTCAGCCCTTTTCAGCAATGCACAGGGCAATGTCATAACCGTTCTGGAAACGGCAAAGAAGCAGGCTGCAAGGCTGTTCAACACCGAATCCGTTTACCACAACAGCAACGAAAACACCCTCACCGTAAAAATATTCCTTGATTACCTTGATTGACCACGGAGGCTCCCGAGATGCAAAGCAGCGGTATCTACAATATAATAAAGCTGATACTGGCAGCGGGCATTGCCATTGTTCTGTCTGCCTGCTCCCGAGAAGAAGTTCCCGACACAGATGACGTGAGCTACACTATCATCTCGGGCGGAACCGCTGTGACCACAGAGGCTCCCGCCGAGACCGAGGATATCTACGCCGATGTTTCCGATACGGAGCTGTATATCCCCGACCACATGGTCACAAAATACGCTTCCCTCGATTATGACAAGCGTATGCAGGACGTTTACGACGACGTGGTGGATACCATGCAGAATTTCCGCACCAAATCCTACGTCCCCCTGACCATAAGCACCGAGGACTACGTTAAGGTGCTGGAAACAGTCCGCTGCGAGCAGCTGATGCTCTTCTATCTCCAGAACCGCTACGCAGGGGATTTTGACAGCTCTGTGCAGACCTATGAAATGAACTTCTCGTATAAGTACAGCATAAAAGAAGTAAACATCATGCTCATGGAAACGGAAAAGGCGGCAAAGGAGATAATGACCCTTACCGACCCGTCCATGTCCGATTATGAAAAGCTGAAAATTTTCCACGATTACCTTGTGCTCAACGTGGAAAGCTCCACCGATGACCCCACCGCCGATTCTATCTACGGCGCTCTTGTAAACAAAAAAGCCCTCTGCGAGGGCTATGCAAAGGCATTTTCCTACCTGTGCAATCTGGCAGGGATAGAAAACATGATAGTCACAGGCTATACGGACGTTGACCATATGTGGAACATGGTGAAGCTGGAGGGCAAGTGGTATCACATAGACGTGGGCTGGGACAAGCCCTCGGCGGCGCTGTCGGAAAGATATCCCGATATGGTGCTGTACCAGTATTTCCTCTCGGAAGACTCGGTAATGGAAAACAACCGCATCATAAGCAATATGCTCTGCGACCCGCCCGTGGCGGACAGCTCCGATATGTACTATTTCAACGTGGAAAACAAGTACGCCGAGACCTACGATCAGGCGCTGGAGATAATAGAACAGTCCTGCCGCCGCTGCATAGATTCGGGAGAAAAGTATTTTATGATAAAGCTTGACTCCTCAAATCTGTATCTGCAAACCACCTCCGACCTGATAAAGCCCGACAGCGAGGGCGTAACGGACATTGACAGAATAGTCCGCTCCCTTAATTTCAAGGGGCAGATAAGTTATATTGACTATTACAAGGCTTATCGGATAATCATATTTGTATTGGAATAAGCGCTCTATGGAATCCATAGAGCGTTTTTCTTATAAGAAAGGCTCCCAAATTGAAAAATCAGCACAAATGAGAGCAAGGCAAAGGGTTTAGGAGGTCAACTGGAGACGGAGCCATTTGGTCGTCCTCCGCAGAGGTAAACTACGTTTACCTGCTAAATCCGTTTGATGGCGGACAAAATAATCAAATTGGTGACGCAATTTAATGCACATACTTATAAATTTGCTCACAAACTTACCAAAGAATAGCGCATAAAAAAACGTGGTGAAGCCCAAGCCCGTAAACATAGCTATAGAAAAGTGTGCAAATAAATGAAAGGGGTTCGGTCTCCGGCGGCAAGCAAAATGTAGGGGGATAAAAAACGGTAGGGAATAGGGGTTCAAGGAAGAGGTGTGCAGAGGAGAAACCATCAGGGGGAAGGGGAATGCCGTTTTTTGCCCTTGCTTTAGTTTCCTCTTCCCCCTGGTGGTGTCTCCTTTGCATTGGTACGGACATATTAAATTGATACGTTAGTTTGTCCGTACCTGCGCCTTACGGCGGAAACCAAAATCGCCATTCCTGACGGAATGTCTCTTGGTTTCAAGCCGCCTGCATGAAATAGTTTTCGGCTTATATTGAGAAGCAATATTTATTTGCAAGGTTCTGAACTCAAAGTGCAGGCGGCTTTGGGGATTTTTAATCAGTCGGTTATTGCTTTAATTATGTTTACCGTCAGCAAACAGATTTCGCCCTCTGCGGAGGACGACCAGATGGCTCTGCCCTCTGGACTCCCGCAAGCCTTTCGGGAAAAAGGCTTGACCTAAACCCTTTGCCTTGTGCTTATT
>ERZ1026868.1566-NODE-1566-length-11664-cov-10.038935_pt1 | contig 11664 bp, 23 predicted proteins | sample MGYA00380164_ERZ1026868 | MGnify/ENA primary metagenome ERZ1026868 (study PRJEB33269, sample SAMEA4719800) | human gut metagenome | biome: human-associated habitat; feature: organic feature; material: feces | place: Cameroon | collected 2013-10 ... | reverse complement strand
GATAGGAAGTATAATAAATATCAAGATTTTTTATTAAATGGCGCGAATGTTTATAAATAAAATTGCCGTTCAATAAAGCAATTTATTGAATTATGATTGCGGTATTAAGCGGGAAGACTGAGATGTTAACCCGAACCGAAGAAAAATTTTTCAGGGGCAACGCATAGAGAATGAAATAACTTCTCCACGAGACCGCAACAACTCATCGAGTTGAAAAGATATGCTGAACTTATACGAATAAGAAGTATAAGAATTATAGAATAAAAAGTCTATAAGATAACAATTTGAAGCAATAGTCTTCACAAATTTTGGCTGAAAAAGTTTAGGATATATGTACCAAAATACCCGCGTTAAATCGAGAAATAAATTGGGTTCGTGGTGGTGGCACCACGATTAGTAAAGATAGATGTATTATTTAGTTCAAGAATGGTTCTACAATAGAAAATGTCGCCGCGAGAGAAAGTTCTCGTGGACTTCGTAAGCACGCCGGACTGATTGAAGAATGTGTTGGTGTTGACCAGAAGATGCTACAAGAAGTTATAATTCCATTAATGAACGTTTCAAGGCGTTGTATGGACGGCACAACACAAGAAAGTGAAGTTTTAAATTAGAGCTAGTTGTATATTACAACCGCTGGCTACAAGAACACATTCAGTTATGATAAATTAATACAGACATTAGTTCAAATGATTATAGAGCCTGATAAAGCATTTATAATGGGAGGGACTTGGAGGATTCCCGTTGATTCTGGGCTTCAATCTCCTAACTTTATAAATGATTTAAAGAAAGACCCAACTTTTAATAAAGCATCGTTTGAACGAGAATATGAAAGTAAATGGAGTGGAACTGTTGAAGACGCGTTCTTTAATGGTGAAGCATTTGATAGAAATAGAATATTGTAGAAACCTGAATATGAAGTATGCGGGCGTAATGGTCTTCAACAATTTTATGTTATTGGGGTAGATATTGGTCGTAAAGGTTGTTAGACCGTTGCGTGTGTAATTAAAGTTAATCCGTAGCCAATGGGCGCGGCGATTAAAAATGTTGTTAATATTTATACTTATGGCGATATGCATATGGAGCAATAGGCAATAGAATTAAAAAAATTATATTATAAATATAAAGCAAAACGTTTAGTTGTTGACGGTAACGGTTTAGGTTTAGGCTTTGTGGATTTTATGGTCAAACCTCAAACTGATGAATTTGGTGATTATTATCCACCTTTTATGGTGTATAATGATGAGGCTCGTTATTATAGGAAATATAGAACTAATGATGCTGAAGATAATGCGATGTATGTTATTAAGGCAAACGCGCCTATTAACACAGAAGCTTATAGTATAGTTTAGACGCAATTGGATGGCGGGAAAATTAAGTTTTTAATTGAGGAAAAATAGGCAAAAAATAAATTGCTTGGAACTCGCATGGGACAAAATATGTCGCCAGAATAGAGAAGTGAATATTTAATGCCTTATGAATTAACTTCAATTTTAAAAATGGAAATGCTTAATTTGCGCCAAGATAATGAAGGTGTAAATATTATTTTAAAGCAAGCAAGTCGCGCAATGGGGCACGATAAATTTTCTGCTTTATGCTATGGATTATATTATATTAAAACAGAAGAAGAAGATAAAAAGCGTAAACGGAAGTTTAGCGCTGCGGATTTTGCTTTTATGAATTAACATATTCTGGACAAAATAAGTTAATAATTATTATATAAGTTTTATTATTATTAGGAGATTTTAATATCTCCTAATAATATATTTAATAGAGAGGAGAGTGATGTCGTGTGAGAAGTAGTCGTGGGGAAATTAAAATTGAAGAAATACTTCAAAATGCTGGCGTGGTATTCCGTGAAGAATATATTGTGCCAGGTTTAAATAGCCCTAACGGGAAACCACTTAGATTTGATTTTGCTGTATTAGATGATGACGGTAATGTTGATTTTTTTATTGAATATCAAGGTCGTCAACATTATGAAGCAAGTTCAAAGTTTGGCGGAAATCGCGGTTTTCACCAACAGCAATTTAACGATAATAAGAAGCGTCGTTATTGTGCTTTACACGGGATTACTCTTATTGAAATACCATATTATGAAGAAAATTTAATTACTTATGATTATATTTTCAAAAAAGCCGGATATTGAGGAGGGCAACAGTATTTATGGAAAATAAAGAAAGACAGCCTTCGATTCACGATAAAGGTTTTGACTTTAATAGCCCTTATAATTATAGCGATCCGACTGATTTTAATAAAATAAAAATTGGCGTAAAAACGGTTGAAGATGCTGTTTTAGACTTAGGCGCTTTAAAGAAAACCGATAGAACAATTTTTAACAAAGGTATTATTTTGAAAGCAATTGCTGATAATGATACTTTTTTATTAAGAAAAATTTCTAACTATTTTTATCGCACAAGCGGTATTTATTGGCGAGTATGTAATTATATGGCTCAATTATATCGTTATGATTGGTATGTTGTTCCTGGTGATATTGGGAGCAAAGTCACTGCCGAAGAAGTTAATAAACGTTGGATTAAAATATTGCATTATCTTGATAATTCTTATATTAAAAAAATCTGTGGTGAAATTGCTTTAAGTGTAGTTCGAGATGGTTGTTATTATGCTTATATAATGCCTAATGATAGTGGTTTAATTTTATAGGAATTACCCGCTTCTTATTGCCGTTCACGTTATAAAGTTGCTAATATGCCTGCGGTAGAATTAAATATGTCTTATTTTGACGACAAATTTCCGGATGTATCTTATCGATTAAAGATTTTAAAAATGTTCCCAGAAGAGATACAACGTGGTTATGCTTTATATAAACAAGGAAAACTCACACAAGATAACGATGGATTTACACGCGTTCGTGGTTATTATAATGAAGCCAATCTGCCAAGTTCTGGTTGGTTTTTACTCACTCCCGGGACTTGTGTAAAGTTTAATTTATATAATAATGATATGCCATTATTTGTTTCTGGCATTCCAGCTCTTTTAGATTTAGATGAGATGCAAGATTTAGGAAAAAAGAAAATGGCATAGCAATTAGTTAAAATTCTTATTTAGAATTTGCCAATGGATAAAAATGGCGATTTAATTTTTGATATTGATGAAGCAAGAGATATTCATAATAACGCGGTTAGAATGCTAAGCAAAGCAATTGGTGTGGATGTTTTAACAACTTTTGCTGATGTTAAAGATATTGATTTATCTGATAGTAGCACATCTGATAGCGTGACAGATGCCATTAAAAATTCTACAAGTACAGTTTATAATGAGATGGGTATATCAGAAAATCTTTTTAATACTGACGGAAACTTATCTCTTGAAAAATCAATTTTAACCGACGAGTCGGTAATGCGTAATTTGCTTTTATAGTTTAATATATTTTTTGATACTATTGTAAAAAGTCGTATTTCTTAGGCTCAATCGTCCAAATATTGTTTTACATTTTAGATGTTAGAAACTACTTAGTATAATTATCAATCACTTGCAAAAGTTTATAAAGAACAAGCGCAAATGGGTTATACTAAAATGCTTCCACAAATCGCTCTTGGGCTTCCGCAAAGTTCTATTATTAATACTATTTATTTTGAAAATGAAATTTTGAATTTAAGTAGCATGATGGTCCCTCCAATGTTAAGTTCTTCAATGAGCGGAGAAGATTTGCAAAATGCACAAGCAAAAGCGAGCGCTGGAAGTGGAGAAGTTGGACGCCCACCAAAAGAAGAGGGCGAAAAATCAGATAAGACTTTATAGAATTTAGAGTCTTAGAGTTAAACCAAAAGGAGAGGAGTTGAATATAATTGCACGCAAGTATTAAACTTGATAAACCGATTGAATTTATTGATATAGATCCAAATTTTAAAAATCCTTTAATTAGTAAATGCGTTATTAAAGTTTGTTATGTAGGCGATGAGCCGAATCGCAATAAAAGTGTAATAACAAAAAATACAGCAAAAGGCGATTTGGCGCAATCTGTTCGCGGAGCTATGATAGTTGGTTTTTATAACGAAGAAAAAAAGGATTTTGAAGAACACAATCGAATGATTGATATTTCAAATGGTAGGTTTGAGATTAAAGATACTACTCGTCCTTATGGTTTTGTTGATATGAATGCGAAGGTTTGGTTTGAGTGGTTTGAAGATGACGGAGTTCCGCACGAGTATTTAATGACGGAGGGCTATCTTTGGACCGGTCAATATCCTGAATGTCGTCGCGTTATTGAAAAGGGGAATAATCAATCTATGGAATTGGATTAGGACCATTTGGATGCGCATTGGACAAAAGACGTTAAAGGAAAACCCGAGTTTTTCATTATAAATGAAGCAATTATGTCAAAATTATGTATTTTAGGAGAAGACGTTGAACCTTGCTTTGAAGGCGCGTCAATCTCTGCAATACAGTTTTCATTTGATGATTCATTTAAGGCTGATTGGGCAAATATGATGAATCAAATGAAGGAAATCTTGAAAAATGAAGGAGGAGCACCAGTGTTTAAATATACTGTTAATTCTACTCCCGACAAAACGCCAATTGAAAATTATCTTGCCAATCAGGAAGATAAATATGATTTAGTTGAGTGTTATAAAGAGGGAGATCAGGAGTTCGCTGTTCTTCACAAAGATAATTCCTTTTTCCGTATGAACTATTCTTTTAACGGAGATGAGTTCGTCGCCGAAGCCCCGACGCCTACTGAATATTCAAAAGATTGGGGTTATGACGTTATTCGTGAAATCAATATTGTCGAGGCAAGTTCTACTACTTGCCAAGAGGATGGTAAATGCGTCACAGAGAGTATGCGCGTTACTACCGAGCATTCTGTTGATGTAAGCGGTCCGCGCGATGAGAATGATGAACCAATTGACGAAGAACCCGTTGTTGAGGAATTTGCTGAAAACAGTGAACATAATGAAGAGACAGGTGAATTTGCTCTCGAAGAAGAGCCACCGGTTGCCGAGACCGTCGAAAAGGTAATTGAGACGGTTGTTGAGGGCACTCCCGCGGAGCCTGTTTAGGAGCCCGCCGTGGAGGAAGTGGTTGAAGAAGTTGTTGAAGAACCAGCCCCGGCGCAATTCGCAATTGATGAGACCGCATATAATGAGCTTCAAGATAAATTGACCGAGGCTGAAACTAACTATTCTTCTGCTCTTGGTACTATTACTGAACTTAATAATGTTCGTAAATCTTTGGAGACTTAGTTTGCTGAGCTTCAAGCTAAATGTGAAGCACTTGAAACCGCTAATACTGAACTCAAAAATAAACTGAATGGTTTAAACGAGTTTAAGTTAACCGTTGAGCGTGAAAAGAAAATGGAACTTATTGGTAAGTTTTATATGCTCAACGATGAAGATAAAAAAGATGTTATCGCGAATGTCGATAATTATTCGCTTGATGATATCGAAGCGAAACTTTGCGTTGCTTGCTTCCGCAATCACGTGAGTTTCAATGAGGTAGAGAATGAGCAACCTGTTCAGGTTGAAAATCCCATTGTTTATAACTTAAATAGTGATAACGATGGCGAGGATTTGACAGTTCCTGCTTGGGTAAAAGCCGTTCGTGCTACTCAAAAGAATTTAGATAACTGAAATTTTTAAGGAGGAAAACAGAAAATGATTGGTGATTTTCTTAAAAAGCACATAACCTCCCAAGCCGAGTTCGTTAAAGCTAATGGCTACGGTTATGGTCAGGTTGAGCCTAATCATCTCGCCGCTCAGTCTACGAAAGAGTCCTATGCTCAGCTTCCTGCTAATAAGGATATTGAGGTTCTTGAACAGGGTCAGTTCGTTAAGTATGACTATCTTAATGGTGAAGTGAACTTTACCGGTAAGGGCGAATGGATGCTCGTTTTCAATGAGATTAAGCTTTATCGTGAGCATCAGAGCGATTGCGAATTTGCTATGCTTCGCGATAATTACGCTGCCCGTGTTTATAGCCCATTTGGCTATCCTCAGGGTGCGAACAAGAATCAGATTGCTGGCGATTTTAAAGAAGAGATGCGTCAGTCTCGTTATTACAATGGTGTCGATAGTGATGGCAAGGATTCCATTACTGTTGGTGGCAAGACTTATAAGTATGCTGATGTGACGGCGGCTCCTGATATTTACGAGCCCAATTACAATGAAGATCCGTTCCATATTTTTGCGCCTTATAAGCCTGCGATGATGCCTGAAGGCACTTCTATGGTTCCTCGCGTGCTCAAAACCCATGTTGGTGATATTTTTACGACCAATACGATTGGTGAAGAGACAGTTGCTCTTGGCGATGAGCTTAGTCCTCGCGCTAAGGACGGCATCCTTGCGAAGGATGGCGACGGTTCTATGATTTGGCAAGTTGTTAAGATTTATACGATGCCTGACCACCAGCCTGGTGTTAAGGTTATGCGTATTTCATAATTAAGAAAGGAGAAGAAGAACTATGTTAGATAAGAATAATTTAGTCGCTCTTGCGAAAGTTGTCGCGAAAGCCGACCCTTCGGCTCCTACTTCTTATAGTTGGAAGGGTGAGAACCTCTCTTATGAGGCTCTCAACGAAACGCTCCGCACGGAGTTTAAAGAACTCGCTGGCACTTATGCCCTTTATCGCGAGAATAAGAATACCATTTTCTCTATTATTGAGGAAGTTATGAACGACGTTCTTCCCAAGAAGGTTGTTGAACGTTATAGTCAGTTTGCTGAGGTTAAGACCTTTGCTCAGGGCGATAAGCCCCTCTTTACTCGTAAGCTTTCTTCCAATGCTCGTGCGAAGCAGTTCGTGACTCGTGTTGGCCACGCTGCTCAGTATGAAGTTTTCAAACTTGGTCGCAATGAAGAGTGCTTTGAAGTTCGCACCTCTGCTATCGGCGGCGCCGCCCAGATTGGTTTTGAAGAGTTCCTTGATGGTCGTGTTGATTTTGCTCAAGTCACTCAGGTCATTATGGAGGGCATGGATGAACTTATTTATAAGGAAGTCGCTTATGCTCTTCGCGCTTCCATTAACCAGCTTCCTCCGGCGAACCGCGCTGTTGCTACTGGCTTTGATGAGACTGAATTTGACCGTCTCCTCACGATTGCCAGTGCTTATGGCACCCCTGTCATTTACTGCACTTATGAGTTCGCCGCTCGCATGATTCCTCAGGAAGCCTGGCGTTATACCGAGGCTATGAAGACTGAGCTCTGGGAGACTGGTCGTCTTGCTTCTTATAAGGGCCGTCAGGTTATCATTCTTGAATAGGGCTTTGAGGATGAGACCAACTCCACGAAGGTTGTTGATCCTGGTTATGCTTGGATTATTCCTACCGGTGCCGATAGTAAGCCTGTGAAGATCGCTTTTGAGGGCGATACTCTTGTTGATGAAGAGCACAATCGTGGCGATTGGAGCCGTGAGATTCACGTTTACAAGAAGGTTGGCGTGGTTGCAATGCTTGCGAACAACATTTGCGCTTATTGCGATACTTCTCTTGTTGGTCAGATGAATGATTGGTTCCTCAATGGCGTTACTGGTAATGTTATGACCTATGATGGTCGTGCTAGCAAGTAATAAAAGACTTGACTTTTAATTAAAAATATGATATAATAATAAAGGGGAGAAGGGATTTAATCCCCTCTCCCCTTATTTTGTTTTTTTTGGAGATAAAGGAGATTATTATGGATAAATCTAAAATTATGTATAAGGTTAAGAATAGAAGCGCTAGCCGTGTTGTTTACAAGGACCCTGAATTAAAGGTTCGTCGTGAATTTCAGCCTGGTGAAACTAAGCTTATTTCTTATGAAGAGCTTGAAAAGCTTACTTATATTCCTGGTGGTCGTAATTTAATGGCTAACTTTTTACAGTTAGAGCCATAGGCAGTTCAAGAAATTGGAGTTCCTACTGAGCCTGAATATTTTATGTCAGAAGAGCAGGTTAAAGACCTTCTCCTGACTGGTTCTGTTGATGCTTTTCTTGATTGCTTGGATTTTGCTCCTGCTGGAGTTATTGATTTAGTAAAGCAACTTTCGATTGCTCTTCCTCTTACTGATATTCAGAAGCGTCGCGCATTAAAAGATAAACTTGGCTTTGACGTGGATGCTGCGATTAAGCATATGGAAGAGGAACAGGCTGAGATGAAGCAGACTGCTGAGACCCAGCGTTCTGGTCGTCGTGTTCCTGTTGCTACGGCTGAGCCAGTCGCTACTACTCGTCGCACCGCTGTTTCTTATGTTGAAGAACCTGAAACGGTAGAAGAAGTTGAAGTTGCTGAAAAGGCGCCAAAAAAGCGTGGTAGACCGCCTATGAATCGTGCTGTTAAAGTTGTGGAAGAGGCTGAGACTAACGCAGAATAATTCTGCGTAAAAGGAGGATAAACAATGGCAACTTCGTTTGTTAATGTTTATAATCGCTTTCTCGGTAAAATTACTGATGATATGTATGTTACTCTTACCCCAGAAGATACTTTAAGAGATTTAAGGAATCTTTTAATTGAAGCGCTTCCAGGTTTTGAATTTCCTCGTTTTAATGCTTTTGCTTATACTATTGCAGAAACAGAAAAAACGCAAGAAGAAGTATTAGATACCGATTTTATAATTGGTACAATTTGGGATAGTATGGACGATGATATACCTGACGAATTACCTCCTAATGTAATTGTAGAAAATTCTTTCTTTGATGCTGATTTAACATCAGAAGAAATTAATATATTAGCTATTTTAATGATGATTGGCTGGGTTCAACGATAGGTTACAACTATTGAGAGTACTCGTATGAAATATTCGGGCGTCGATTACAAATTTACTTCACAAGCGAACCATCTTCAAAAAATGATTACTTTGCTTGGAGAATGTCAACGCCAATCTCATCATATGCAACGTTTATATAAGCGTAGACGCTTAACCGATGATAATAGATATCGTTCTAATTGGGATATTTTTGGAAACGGGATTCACAATTTAAAAGGTTTTATTAAAACAGGTTCTGGCGCTACTTCTAATGGGGAAGATGGAAAAGATGCACCCATTGACGAATGTTATAGTTATTGGAGTGATCTTGATAATGAAGGATAAATATAATCTTAATTTTCCCATAGAAGTAATTAGTAAAAACGTTGCTCGTTTGACCAATCAACTTTGGAAATTAATTCCAATGCGTGAACACGAAGAAGATTGGGAAAAGCAATTAAATTTAGTTAAATTAGAAATAGTGGGTTTGAATGAAATTTTTCTTCAAAACCCGCTATTTTTACAATTATTAGCAAAATTAGAAGGTTTAGAGATAAGCGATATAGATTTTTTTGAATATCGTAAAACCGTTTTTGAGGCAATTAGCCTATTACAAGGGGTTTTGAAATATGAAAAAGAGAATGAAAAGCTTTAATAATGCTGGCATTCAAAATGGTTCTTTACGTGCTATTCAAGCGCGTTTGGGAAGTACCGATTTGCCAAAATATAGCCCCAGTGTAGTTGATGGAGTAAACGATATTAATACAGAATTATATCAACGTGGTGGTTTTTCACAATAGCGTCGTATGATTGCGGATAAAAAACGCTCTTTTGATAAAGCTACTGTATATTCTTATTAGGGTGCGCTAGTTCGTAAATGGCTTCCACCGCACTCAGATTTGAAACCGCCAGAAACTGATGCGATTGTACCAACAGAGGCAGGGGAACTTTTACTACCGCCTTGTAGAGCATTAATTAATCCTAATAAATTAACGATGGATTATGATAATAAGATATTATCAATTGGTTATGAGCATAAGTTTAATACTGGTGATATTTTTAAATGGTGTTAGACTAATTCTTATTGGATTATATATTTGTAGGATTTAGATGAATTAGCTTATTTTCGTGGTGATATTCGGCGTTGCCGATATTAGATTGCTTGGAAAGACGAAAATGGCAATAAATAGTTAACATACGTAGCGGTTCGCGGGCCTGTTGAAACAAAAATAGATTATATACAAAAACATACTATTAGTGTAGATAACCCAAATTTAACTCTTAATATTATTATGCCATTAAATGATTATACGGCTCATTATTTTAAACGCTATTCTAAATTTTATTTGCGTAGCGGTGCTGATTATAATGATTTAATTTGTTGGCGCGTTTAGGCTGTTGATACTATTAGCACTCCTGGCATATTAGAATTGACGGCGATGGAACATTATTCTAATGAATTTGAAGATGATATTAAGAATGGCGTGGTTGATGGATTAATTGTTGAACCAATTGATCCGAATGGCGAAAAAGAAGAGCCAATAGATATTAATGGCGATACTTTTACTAAGCCAAAACTTGTTAATGAATTTTATATTAATAATCGCGAACAAGGAAAATGGTCTGTGTCTAAAAATGAAAAAGGGCTTAAACCACCTGTTAAATTAGAAGAATATCGTAATGAAATAGGTTATCCGTGCGTGCGAGCTACTTGGACCGCAACATATAGCGGTCAATTTGAATTGGTATTTACTGGTGAAAAGACTAAATATACAAAAATTATAGTTGTTTAGTCTTTGTTTTGAGATAAAGGAGGGTTTGTATGAAAACTGAAAGATATTAGTTTCCTAAATCAAGTTTTCTATCAGCCGAAAAGGATATGGGTATTATAGTTGACCATATTTGTAAAAATGAGAGATTACAAAAGCTTTTATATTATACAACGCCAGACGCATTAGAGCGTCCACGTCTGACTGTTTAGCAACAAAATGAGTTATTTTAGAAAAATATTAAAATTGTTCCAAAGTTGTATGTTGATGGAAGTGTTTTAACTTATGTGATTGTTAATTTTGATAATTTTAGTCAAAGTAGTAATCCCGAGTTTCGTGATAATGTAGTAGAGTTTGATATTATCTGTCATTTTGACCAATGGCAACTTCAAGATTTTCAATTACGCCCGATCCGGATCGCCGCAGAACTTGATACAATGTTTGATAAAAAGCATTTAACTGGTATCGGCGTTCTTGAATTTATGGGAGCTAATTAGATGGTTTTAACTGATGAATTCGCTGGGTTATGTTTAATGTATAAAGCATATCACGGCACAGATGATAAAAAATTTCCGCTTAATCCAGAAGACGCAAAAGATTAGATTGATAATTTTAATAAGGTTTTTAATGAGCGATAAATTATGGATTATCGTTTAGGGTTAATGTGCGGAACGGATTTATCAGTTCCAAGTTGTTAGTTATCAATACATTAGCCAAAAATTAAAGAAATAGCGCTTATAGGAGAATAGGATTTTTTTATGGGCGTTTAGGTTCTATGTATTGATAAATCAATGATTTCGGAGGACAAAACTCTTCTATCGGATACTAATAATTTTTAGATATTTATGATGGTAATGCAAGAAGCAACTGCCAAAGACAAGCGTGAAGCCGCGATGAAGGTATTATAGTTATTATTCCCGAATTATAAAATATTTTTAACGCCTCGTGCGTTGGCTTTAAGTCAACCAGAGGGCGATTCAATCACAATTGACGAGAATAATTTTGAAGATTTACAAGAGGTTTTTAGGCTTGTTTTTTGTACTACCAGTGAAAGAAATAAAGAAAGAAATTTTAATCCTGCCAATAAACGTGCGCAGGAAATTGCGGACAAATTAATGAAAGCCCGCAAAAAAGTTGCCGAATAGAAAGGCGAAGCATCCGCGAGTATTTTTGGGCAGTATATATCTGTTCTTACTATTGGGCTATAGTCTATGTCATTATAG
>ERZ1026868.1561-NODE-1561-length-11679-cov-3.945372_pt1 | contig 11679 bp, 9 predicted proteins | sample MGYA00380164_ERZ1026868 | MGnify/ENA primary metagenome ERZ1026868 (study PRJEB33269, sample SAMEA4719800) | human gut metagenome | biome: human-associated habitat; feature: organic feature; material: feces | place: Cameroon | collected 2013-10 ... | reverse complement strand
ATGTAAAACATATAGATGTATATGCAAAGAACAAGGGGGAAGTAATTTGAGCATAATAATGGATCTTTTTGTCCGCAGCCATCAGCACAGCAAAACACTTACAGACGAAGAATTCTGGGAACTTATACATACGATAGATCACGAATACAAGGGTGACAGCGAGGCAGTTGTATCTTCCCTTATACGCCACCTGAAAAAGTGCGAGGACGAATATATTTTTGCTTTTGATGACAAGCTTTCCGAGCTGGTACACGCACTGGACGGCAAAAGCTGGGCTGACGAGCTTTTCGGCAGTGAGCCTTTTTCCGAGGATAAATTCCTCAGCGCCAGATATGCGGCTGTGGCAGACGGTATGGAGCATTACAGCAAGATAATCGGTCACAGGGAAAAGCTTTCCGATGATCATATCTATGACCATGACGGCAAGTGGGAGGGCGAGACTGACGGCCTTATGACTGCTGCTGCGGAGGCATGGTCATATAAGCACAATGAGCCTGTGAGCAAATATCCGCACAAGCTGAAATATGATGTAAAGTCACACAGCAATGCGGAAATGTGGCAATAAAAAATAAGGGACTGTTACGGAATGTGACAGTCCCTTTGCTTATAAAAAATCAATGCAAATAAAAGCAAGGTAAAGGGTTTGGGAAGTCCACTGAGGGCAGAGCCATCTGGTCGTCCTTGCCGCAGTGGTAAACTACGTTTACCTGCGAAATCTTTTTGCTGACGGTCAACGTAATTAAAGCAACAGCCGACTATCTAAAAATCCCCAAAGCCGCCTGCACTTTAAGTTCAAAAACTTGCAAACGAATATCATCTATCAATATAAACTAAAAACTTTATCATGCAGGCGGCTTGAAACCAAGAGACATTCCGTCAGGAATGGCGATTTTGGTTTCCGCCGTTAGGCGCAGGTACGGACCAATCAATAAAATCCATAGGCTGACACAGCTTGTCATGTGCATCAGCCTGTTTTTGTATGCTCCAAAAGCTTTATTGCGGTATCACGCTGTCAATGCAAAGCGAACGTGGCTAAAAATATATGAAAAGGAAATAAAATACTGTAGAAATATTACACGGCGCTAACGTATAATTATTATGTATAGCATTATTATACGAAAATTAGCAAAGTGATAGGAGGCAGCAGCTTGTTTGAGCTAAATGTCCGCTTTCAGCTGGCGGCACTGATATTTGTTGCGGTAATACTTTTTGATTTTCTCAGGTCGAAAAAGATACCTACCGTTGCCAACAAGAAATTCCGTGTGGTAATAATCTGCACCGTTATCAACCTGTTTTGTGACATAACTACTGTTTACACCATCACTCATATGGACACTGTTCCCGACACAGTAAACAAAATAGCCCACAGGGCGCTTTACATATCCATTGCTGCCGTTGTGCAGAGCTTCTATAAGTACATATGCGCTCTTGACAGCGACAAGGGCACGGAAAACAAGATAGTGTCGGCACTGTGCAATCTGCCCTTTGCGGCGGCGGTGGCAAGTTCGCTGTTCCTGAAAATATACTTTGTGTGCGACAATGAAAAATACGCCTACTCACAGGGCGCTGCGGTGATGGCGATGTTCTTCTTCGTGGGAATACTGCTGCTTATAATCATCAGCACCACGGTAAGGATAAGGATACCTGCTGAAAACAAGATAATGATACTCTGCGGCGTTGGTATCTGGATAACCGTCTGCATAATCCAGTATTTTGTGCCCAATCTCCTGCTTACGGGTCTGGGAATTTCCGTAATGCTGCTGCTTGTGTATCTGGCATTTGAAAACCCCGGAGAATACACCGACCACCAGACAGGCTGCTACAACAGATTTGCTTTTGACAGCGTGCTCAATGAGAAGATGCACTCCGAAAAGCCCTTTGATATCATAAGCGTTGTTATTGACGAGCTTGATGCGGTCATCGCCCGCTTCGGATACGCCGAGTCACACAGGCTTATGAAGGAAATGGCGGACTTCCTTACTTCGCTTTCCGGTAAAAACGTTTACGTTTACCGTGACGACTGCTTTGCATTTTTCTCGGACAATGAGGGGACTACCGAGACCGTATGCTGCGCTATCCAGAAAAGACTTGGAGGCACTTGGGTGCTTCAGGGTATGCCCGTTGCGGTGCGTGCTCATGCGGACGTGCTGAGATTTCCCGATTTTGCCCACAACTGCGCCGAGGTCAACGATATCCTCAAATATGCGGGTGAACACGTTGAGAGCGGCAAGCTGGTGAACGTTATCGACAAAAAGTGCGCCGACGGCTTCAAGCATGAGTCGGTGCTGGTGGCTCTGCTGAAAAATGCGATCGAAAATGACGGCTTTGACGTATATTATCAGCCTATATACAACCTTGAAAAGGAAAAATACACATCTGCGGAAGCGCTTATCCGCCTCAGCGACACAGGCAGCTTCGGTCAGGTATCGCCCGACGAGTTCATTCCCGTGGCGGAAAAGAACGGACTTATCACTGATATCGGCAACATCGTGCTGAAAAAGGTGTGCCGCTTTATCAGCGGAAACAGGATAAACGAGCTGGGCATAAAATATGTTGAGATAAACCTTTCGGGCGTGCAGATAGTCAACAGCGCCCTCCCGGATGATATACTGACAGCTTTGAGCGAGCATAATGTGCCGGCTCATTTCCTGAATTTTGAGATGGCTGAGACTGTTGAGCCTTCCGAGCATATGACTGTGAATATCCACAGGATAAGAAGCGGCGGCAGCGGCTTCTCGCTGGAGGATTTCGGCAAGATGGGTCTGGGACTTTCAAAAATAACCGACAACGGTTTTGATGTAGTCAAGCTGGATAAGAGCCTTGTTCAGCCCTGCCTTGACAGGGAAAACAAAAAGGCGGGCATTATCCTTGAAAGCCTTATCGGAATGATAAGGCAGATTGGAATAGGAGTTGCCGCAGAGGGCGTTGAGACCGAAGAGATGGCGAATGAGCTTATTGCCGACGGGGTAAACTATCTTCAGGGATATTATTACTCCAGACCCCTCAGCGAGGGCAAATTCCTGGAATTTATAAAGCAGCACAACATGAAAGGAACATAATTTATGGCAGAACTTACACCAACCTATGACGAGCAGCCTGTAAAGGCGATAATCGTTACTGTAGATACGGGTGAATTTGATGCTGAGCTTTCGCTGGGCGAGCTGGAAGAGCTTGCTCACACCGCAGGTGCGGAGGTTGTGGGAAGCGTGCTCCAGAAAAGGCCTTCGCCCGACACTGCCACATATATCGGCTCGGGCAGGCTTGAAGAGCTGGTGCCTCAGATAGAGGCGCTGGAAGCAGACCTGCTCATATTCGACTGCGAGCTTACCGCAAATCAGACCAAAAACATAGAAGCTGTCACAGATGTGCGTGTTATCGACCGCACCACCCTTATTCTTGATATATTTGCACAGAGGGCGCTTTCCGCAGAGGGACGTATTCAGGTCGAGCTGGCACAGCAGAAGTACCGCCTTGCTCACCTTGCGGGCAAGGGAGTTTCGCTGTCACGACTGGGCGGCGGTATCGGAACCAGAGGCCCCGGCGAGTCCAAGCTTGAAACCGACAGGCGACATATCCGCCGCAGGATAGAGATACTTGAGGGCGACCTTAAAGAGATACGCAAGCGCCGTGACCTTATCAGGAACAGGCGCAAAAAGGATAATGTTATCACAGCTGCCATTGTTGGCTACACCAACGTGGGCAAGTCCACGCTGCTCAACGCCCTTACCGATGCGGGTGTTCTGGCGGAAAATAAGCTCTTTGCAACCCTGGACGTAACCTCCCGTGCGATAGAGCTGCCCGACGGCAGAAGCGTTCTTCTGGCGGACACTGTAGGTCTTATCAGGCGGCTGCCCCACAATCTGGTTGAGGCGTTCAAGAGCACTCTTGAAGAGGCTGCCAATGCGGATATTATCCTGAACATCATCGACATCAGCTCCGATGACGCATACGGACAGGCTCAGGTTACGGAAGAACTGCTGAACGAGCTGGGCTGCGAGGGTATTCCCCGAATAAACGTGCTCAACAAGTGCGACAAGCTGGCAGGCTGGGAAAATATCCCCGAGGACGATAACACCGTCAAGATATCCGCCAAGGAGAAGATAGGCTTTGATCGTCTTCTTGAATGTATAGCGGCAAATCTTCCCGAAACATCGGTGCGTGGCAGCTTTGTTATCCCCTATGACAAGGGAAATCTGCTGAACGTTATCCGTGACGAGGGCAAGATATTCTCCGAGGAATACACGGCGGAGGGCACTCTCATTGACGCTCTTGTTGATAACAAGGTGTATTATCTTGTAGAAAAATACAAACAGTAATATAGGTAATAAAAATGCTGAACATAAACGTTATAACCGTGGGCAAGCTCAAAGAAAGCTACCTGAGAGATGCCTGCGCCGAATATGAAAAGCGGCTGGGGGCATACAGCACCATAAAGGTCATAGAGCTGGCTGAAAGCCGCCTGCCCGACTCGCCCTCTCAGAAAGAGATAGCAAACGCCCTTGAAAACGAGGCGGACATGATACTGAAAAAGATCACACCTCAGAGTGCAGTCATAGCCATGTGCATCGAGGGCAAGATGATGTCATCCGAGGACTTTTCACATAAGCTGGAGGGCTTTGCGCTGGAGGGCAAAAGCACCGTGAACCTGATAATCGGCAGCTCATACGGGCTTTCGGACAGGGTGAAGAGTGCGGCGCATCTGAGGCTTTCGATGTCGCCCATGACATTTCCTCATCAGCTGGCAAGGGTGATGCTGCTGGAACAGCTTTACCGTGCCATGAGCATTTCGGCGAATGGAAAATATCATAAATAATAAGCAAAGCTCCGTCATTGGCGGAGCTTTTACATTTTTCTGTAAACTGCGGGTTTGATATATTTGTACTTGGTATCACGGGAAAGGGACTCAGCATGACCGATAAACAGATATCCCCCCTGCTTGGTCACGTTATAAAAGCGCTCTGCAAGGGCGTCTCTGGTGGGTGCGTCAAAATATATCATAACATTCCGGCAGCTTATAAGGTCAAAGGGCTTTTTGTATTTTATGTCGTCCATAAGGTTGAATTTCTTGAATATTACCTGGTTGCGTATCCTGTCTGCCACCTGATACACGCCCTTTTCCATGCGAACAAAGTAGCTCCTGACCCATTCAGGCGGGAGACCCTCCAGCATATCTGCGGTATAGATGCCTGCCTTGGCTGTCCGCAGCACCTCGGTATCAAGGTCAGTGGCGAGGATATGGGTGTCCCACAGCTCCTTGCGGCTGCCGAAGTAGTGGTCGATGGTCATTGCAAGGGTATATGCTTCCTGACCTGTCGATGATGCTGCGCACCATATACGCATATCGTGGTCGGTCACGGTCTTCTCGATATAGGGCAGGATATCCGTTTCAAGAAACCTGAAATGGTCAGGCTCACGCATAAATGAGGTATGATTGGTGGTAAGGCTGTTTATCAGACGTATCTTTTCCCTGCCGCTGTCGTTCAGGGCGTGGTCAAGATAGTCGGTGAAATTATCATATCCTCTTGCGGCGGCAATGCCTGTCAGGCGGCTTTCTATAAGTATTCGCTTTTTTTCAAGGTTGATACCGTAGTTGGTTTTTATAAAATTAACCACACGGTAAAAATCATCGTCGCTCAGTTTAAGCATCGGTGCACCTATCTCTCTCGTATTAAAGGGTAATAAATGTTGATATCTGAACTTTTGTTTGTGCTGTATCAAAAATCCCTTTGAAATCATTATACTATATTTTTACAGCTTCTACAAGAGAAATGCCGAAATATTACGGTGATTTATCATAAGAATTTGCAGGCACATTTTCGGCTAATTTGTACAAAATGTCGATTTGTTATTATGTGAGATAGGATATCTTAACTTCTTATTCCCCGGCGGAGGTATCCCAGTCCTTGCAGACGCTTACCCATTTTTCAAATCCTGAATATTTTTCAAGCTCGGGAATGGTAAGCTCTATGGCGCTGTTGCTGCTTCCGCAGGCGGGAAAGACGGTGGTGAAGCGCTTGAGAGAATCATCAAGATACACTGCCACGCCATCATTTACCGCAAAGGGGCACACACCGCCTACGGCGTGACCGATAAGCTCTGCGGCTTCATCGGGGGTGAGCATTTTTGCCTTTGTGCCGAACTGCTCTCTGTACTTGCGGTTATCTATCCTTGCATCACCTGCGGCAACTATAAGTATGGGGCTGCCGTTTACGGAAAATGACAGCGTTTTGGCTATCCTGCAGGGGCTGCAGTGAAGTGCCTCGGCGGCGAGGGCTACTGTTGCGCTGGAGGAGTCAAATTCAAGTATCCTGTCCTCCAAGCCCTGACCCCTGAAATATTCTCTTACCTTTTCTATTGACATTTTATATTTCCTTTCTTTGCCTGTTCAGGCAATAAGATACAGCAATGCCGCACCTTTTTGGGGGTGCGGCATATTTTTTACTTTGCGTATTCGATTGCACGGCTCTCTCTGATAAGATGTACCTTGATCTGTCCGGGATAATCCATCTCGTTCTCGATCCTCTGAGCAATTTCTCTTGCAACGAGTACCATCTTTTCGTCGTTTACCTGCTCGGGAACTACCATTATGCGGACTTCACGGCCTGCCTGGATAGCGTAGGATTTCTCAACGCCCTCGTAGGAGGTGCATATTTCCTCAAGCTTCTGGAGACGCTTGATGTAGTTCTCGTAATTTTCGTTTCTTGCGCCGGGTCTTGCAGCGGAAATCGCATCTGCTGCCTGAACCAGAGCGGCGATAACGGTCTTGGTCTCAACATCGCCGTGGTGAGCCTCGATAGCGTGGATGACCTCGGGGCTTTCCTTGTACTTGCGGCAAACGTCAACGCCTATCTGAACGTGAGAACCTTCGATCTCATAGCTCAGCGCCTTGCCGATATCGTGGAGCAGACCTGCACGTCTTGCGAGGTTTGCGTCAACACCAAGCTCGGAAGCCATGATGCCTGCCAGATGTGCGACCTCGATAGAGTGGTTGAGCACGTTCTGACGGTAGGAGGTCCTGTATCTGAGACGGCCGATAAGGCGTACCAGCTCGTGATTGATTCCGTGAACATTGGTCTCGAGGATAGCTCTTTCGCCCTCCTGCTTGATCTTATGCTCGACCTCACGCTTTGCCTTATCCACCATTTCCTCGATTCTTGCGGGGTGGATCCTTCCGTCGGCGATAAGCTTTTCAAGTGCGATCCTTGCTACCTCACGGCGGGCAGGGTCGAAGCAGGAAAGTGTGATCGCTTCGGGAGTATCGTCGATGATGAGCTCGACGCCTGTAAGTGTTTCGAGAGTTCTGATGTTTCTTCCCTCTCTACCTATTATTCTTCCCTTCATCTCATCGTTGGGAAGGGGAACTACCGAGACTGCGGTCTCAGCTACCTGATCTGCTGCGCACTTGGATATTGCCAGCGAGATAAGGTCTCTTGCCTTTTCCTCGCAGGTATCCTTGAGCTGCTGCTCGTACTGCTGGATCTTGAGAGCCTTTTCGTGAACAAGGTCATTTTCCAGCATTGAAAGCAGATGTTCCTTTGCCTGGTCCATGGTGAGCTGGGATATCTTTTCCAGCATTTCCATCTGGGATTTCTTGATCTTGTCAGCCTCTTCAAGCTTTTCATCGGCTGCTTTCAGCTTTTTCTGGAGCTGATCGTCCTTCTTTTCAAGGGCGTCATTCTTCTTGTCAAGGTTTTCTTCCTTCTGCTGGATACGGCGTTCCTGACGGGTAAGCTCGTTCCTGCGCTCCTTGATCTCCTTTTCAAGCTCTGTGCGGCTCTTGTGGATCTCGTCCTTAGCCTCGACCAGTGCTATCTTCTTCTTGCTGTCAGCCTCTTCCTTTGCTGCTTCAATGATTCTTTCGGCTTCCTTTTCGGCAGAGCCTATCGCTGCTTCTGCCTGGGATTTGCGGTACTTTATGCCTGCACGGAAAAATACAAATCCCGCTACGGCCGCCGTTGCCACAAATATTGCAATATAGATCACGTACTGCAAATTTATTACCTCCTTCATTCAAACTGATTATGATAATCGCTTCGGAGGCAGTTGGTATTTGATTGATTTTCGTTATCCGCAGTTTTCTTTTTGTTATGCGGATATTAAGAACATTAAGTTATAATACGGCGAGCGCAGTCCTACTTTATGGTTTGCTTTGGTCTTATTGCATATGCTTTCTCCATTTAAAATAAGAACACATTCAGAATATTAAGCCTGACGGGCATTCAAGACCTGTCCGATCTGCTGCCCGAATGTATATGAAAATCTTCTATACACAAAATACCTATAGAAGCGACAAATGTAAAAGCAGTTTTATTTTATAACACGCCGCAAGCTTTTCTGACACCGTGTCAGCGGGCTTTGCGGAGTGCATTGATTTATATACTGCAAACACAATTTTATTGTAATATAATTTTCCCCGCTTGTCAAGGAATTTTATATAATTTAACACTATTCAATAAGAAATTTGTGGTTTTGCTGTATAAAAATACAGTTGACAGGAATGCGGTTTAGTGATATGATAATCATAAGAAAAATACTTTATAAAGTGTTGATGAAGAACCCTTTTCACGCATTGCGGTTTTCAGAGACTGTCCGACGGTAGGCTGGGATCGGGCGGGGCTGCGCATGAACGGGAACCGTCTTCTGAGCCTGCTTAATAGGCAGCGGCGCTCCCGTTACAGAGCATATGAGGCATTTGCAGCCTGCAATGAGGCAGCGCAAGTGCGAAAACGGGTGGAATCACGGTAAAATATCGTCCCGAGGCTTCGGCTTCGGGACGTTTTTATTTTTTATAAGGAAGATTTTAAGATGAACACATTAAACGATCTGTATGTAAGGCTTTCAAGCATTGCGGTGTTCCGCAACGTGCTGAAGCTCAAAACCATGGGACGGCTGCTGACAATGCTCAAGGAACAGTCCCCCGAGGCCTGCGGCGAGTTCGTTCACTCCCTTTACAGGCACGGCACCAACCTTTCCGACTATGTTATCAAGGCTGTTACCGAGGACGAGAACGCATATCTGCTGCGAAAGGCGCGCCGTGACAATGTTTCTCCCGTAATGGAGAACGCTGTCCGCCGTGAATTGGGGCTTTTTGAGGAAATCTCCATGCTGACCACGGAAAATGTCCGCACAGCTATGGGCTACATGGGTTATCTGCCCGAGTGGGAGAACACTCACTATGATTTCCACGCCCTTTACGCTGAGCGCCTTGATCAGCTTTTCACCAAGGGCTACGGCATTTTTGCAAAATACACCGCATTTATGCTCAAAGACCACGTTATCGAGCCTGTTCTCACTCCCGACCCCCAGAGACTCTCTCAGCTTCCTGCTTATGAGACCCAGAGGAAAAAGGTCATCGACAACACACTTGCTCTCATCAAGGGCAAGCCTGCGGCAAACTGCCTGCTTTACGGCGATGCGGGTACTGGCAAATCCTCCACTGTAAAGGCTGTGGTAAATGAGTTTGCGGACAGGGGACTGAGGCTTATTGAGCTGAAAAAATCCCAGCTCCACGAGCTGCCTGATGTTATGGACGCTATTGCGGATAATCCCCTTAAATTCATCATTTTCATCGATGACCTGTCATTCTCCTCGGACGATGCGGATTTCGGTGCACTGAAAGCTGTGCTTGAAGGCTCCATTGCCTCCAAGGCATCAAATGCGGTCATCTACGCCACCAGTAACCGCCGCCACCTTGTCAAGGAAAGCTTTGCCGACCGTGACGGTGACGATATCCATGCAAGAGATACCCGTGAGGAGCTGGCTTCCCTTTCCGAGCGCTTCGGCTTGAAGGTAACGTTCCTGAAGCCTGACAAGGACACATATCTGAAGATAGTTGAGTATCTTGCAGGTCAGTACGGAATTGAAATGGACAAGGACGAGCTGTTCACCAAGGCTGAGGCGTATGCTCTCCGCAGAAGCGGCAGAAGCGGACGTGCCGCACGTCATTTCGTTGAAATGCTCAAGGCTGAAGAGCCATCCGACAATGAATAAGGAAAATGATATGAAAAAGAGATTTTTAACTGTGATTTGCCTGTTATCCGTTATGGCACTTTCGGCCTGTACAAACAGCGACAACGGTGCTGCCGAAAATAATGCTGTGACACTGCCGATGACCGACGGCAAGCCTGTTGTGACAGATGAGGCTGAAACACAGGAAACATCTGAAACCGCTGAGGAAGCTCAGTCGGAAGATGCGACTGAAACTGAATCAGCTGATATTGATAACGCCGTATCTCCTGCCGAATATAACATCTCTTCCCTTAAAGGCCCTACCACAATGGGCATGGTAAAGCTTATGTCCGACAGCGAAAACAATCTTACCGCAAACAAATATAATGTGTCGATTTTCGGCACTGCCGATGAGATTGTTGCGGGAGTTGTCAGCGGAAGCACAGATATTGCAAATGTTCCCGCAAATCTGGCGGCTGTGCTTTACAACAAGACCGAGGGGGCAATAGATGTTGCCGCCGTTAATACTCTCGGCGTGCTTTACGTGGTAACAAGCGGCGAGGAGATAAACTCTGTTGCCGACCTTAAAGGAAAGGTGGTCTATTCCACAGGCAAGGGTACTACTCCCGAGTATGTTTTCAACTACATTCTCCGTCAGAACGGTCTTGAACCGCAGACGGACGTTACTATTGAATATAAGTCCGAGGCAAGCGAATGTGCCGCCGCTATGGCTGAAAGCGAAAATGCGATAGCAGTTCTCCCACAGCCTTATGTTACTGCGGCACAGCTCCGGAACGAGAACATAAAGATAGCTCTCAGCCTTACGGACGAGTGGGAAAAGGTGTGCGATACTCCTCTTATCACGGGCGTTACCGTGGCGCAGAAAAGCGTTATTGAGGAAAACGCTGCTGCATTTGATGATTTCCTTGGCGAATATCAGGCTTCGGTGGATTTCGTGAATGAAAATACCGATGAAGCCGCAGAGCTTATCGGCGGCTATGATATTGTAAAAGCGCCTGTTGCCAAAAAGGCTCTTCCATACTGCAACATCACCCTGCTGAGGGGCGAGGATATGAGAAGCGCCGTAAGCGGCTACTGGAATGTGCTTTTTGAGGCAGACCCCAAGGCTGTTGGCGGTACGCTTCCCGATGACGGCGCTTTTTATATGGAAATGATAAATGAATAAGTCTGACAAAAAGGACTTTTTTCAAAAGGCTCTGAGCGTATTGTTCTGGCTTGCCTTGTGGCAGGCGGGGGCAATGGCGCTCAACAAAAGCATTATACTGGTAACTCCCGTTGCGGCGGTGAAAAGGCTTTTTGAGCTTATCCCGCAGTCGGATTTTTGGCGGACGGTGCTAAACTCATTCCTCAGGATAGGCGGCGGATCTATACTGGCGCTTATCATTGGAACGGTGCTTGCGGCGCTTTCCGCAAGATACAAGCTCATACGCACCCTGATATCGCCACTTATGACGGCGGTTAAGGCGGTGCCTGTGGCATCGTTCATCATATTTGCGCTGTTTTTTATGAAAAGCAGAGAGCTTTCGGTGCTGATATCTTTCCTCATGGTGCTCCCCGTGATATACGAGGCGGTGCTGGAGGGGGCGGAAAGCACGGACAGGGAGCTTAAAGAAGCGGCGGAAGTATTTCGGCTGGACGGTGCCAAAAAGCTCCGATACCTGTATTTTCCCGCTGTTATGCCTTTCCTTACTGCGGCTTGCAGAACGGGAG
>ERZ1026868.1555-NODE-1555-length-11721-cov-9.884965_pt1 | contig 11721 bp, 5 predicted proteins | sample MGYA00380164_ERZ1026868 | MGnify/ENA primary metagenome ERZ1026868 (study PRJEB33269, sample SAMEA4719800) | human gut metagenome | biome: human-associated habitat; feature: organic feature; material: feces | place: Cameroon | collected 2013-10 ... | reverse complement strand
GGATATTACGGACAGCAGCCGGTACAGCCGGATATGAACGGATATTACGGACAGCAGCCGGGACAGCCTGGTGCGACAGGATATTATGGCCAGCAGCCGGTGCAGCCGGGTACGACAGGATATTATGGCCAGCAGCCGCAGGCAGGCGGAAAACCACCGAAGGTTAAAAAACCGAAGAAACCAATGACAAAGGGTAGATTAGCCGCAATCATCGGAAGTGGTGTGGCGGTTGTTGCACTTGTTATATGTGGTGTCATTTTCCTTCCGAAGCTTTTCAAGTCGGATAAAGAAGTGGTCCTGGATGCATTGGCAGAGACATATGCCTCTTACACTAAGGAAGAGGCATTGAATGATCTGATTGGCTACGATGATATATTGAATGCCTATAATGAAAAAGGTGGAACGAGCAGCGGCAGCTTCTCAGTTGCAGTGGGAGAAGGAAGTGATACCTGCAATGTAGGAGTTTCTGTAGATTCAGAAGTAGATCAGAAGAATCAGGAGCTGTCAGGTACTATGGCTGTAACCATTGGCGCCAGCGAACTGCTCAGTGGAAATGTATATGCAGACAGTGAGAAGATGTATGTTGCAATTCCTGAGGCGTTTGATGGATATCTGTCATATCCAACGGATGATCCATTTGGTGCAATTGTGAATTCTCCAGTTGGAGATTCGCTTGGCTTAGATGCAGGAAGCATACCTCACATCAATATGAATGTGTTCGCACAGAGTGCAGACAGCACAGGCGTTCAGAGTGAGTATGTAGATGCACTTGAGACAGTCTGGGATGCAGCACAGTTTGAGAAGCAGGGAAAGGCAAAGATCACGGTAAATGGTCAGAATGTCACAGCAAAGGAATATTATGTGACCTGGACCAAGGAGGAACTGCAGGAAGCATGCACTACCGCACTTGACGGACTGACAGAGGCTGTGACAGAGTCAGAATCCGCACTTCAAAACAGTGGCATGAGTGCCGAAGAGTATAAGAGTTCCATGGAGCAGGTAAAGGCGATGATTCCAAGTATCATCACCAGTGACCTGCAGGTAAAGGTATATGTAAAGGATAAGAAGGCTGTCAAGATTACATGTAAAGATTCTGTCTCCATCATGGGAATGGTCAAGATTGATTATGACTTCTGGACAGATTATGGAGATAACGATGTATCCGGCAACATAAGCTTTGATGTATCGGGTACAAAGGCAGGAATCAAGTACGAGGCACATGATATCAAGGGAAATACGAATGGTACTGTTACAGTATTCTATGGTGACAAGGAATTCGATGTTGATATCAATAAAGTAATCACAGAAGCCGGAGATACAACTACGTCGAAGACAACAATCTCCGCAACGGATTATTTCACGATTGAGCTTACGAAGAACTTCAACAAGCAGGATAATTCAGTGAGCGGTACTGCAAGTGCGGATATCGTAGGTGCAGATGTCTATGAGATCAGCTACACAGGCGGCTGGAAGGATATTAAGAAGGGTGTTGCGTATACGCTTGCTTTAGATTCCTTCGAGGTGAAGGCGGCAGGAAAGACCATATGCACCGGAGCATTCAGCCAGACACTGGATACGTCAAAGATTCAGGTTACACCGAAGGATGACAGTGCAGACGTGCTGGATATCGAAACCATGACGGAAGATGATCTGAACACATTTACAGAGAAGAACGATGCCAAGATGCAGGCTTGGATAGAACGTCTGGAAAATGATGCATCTTTGAATAAATTTTTCAACATATTAGAAGGCTTGTTCTCAGCAGAACCGATTGTTGAGGATACAGAGGAAGAGTATCCGGAGGATGAGATCGCAACAGATGATGCACAGGAGAAGACTCTGGATGACGCTGTAGTATCTACCTATGACGACTCTGTGAAGTATAAGGTAAATGGAACGATTGATGGATTTGAGTTCAATTATGCGAGTGACTATACCGTCAGCTTTTCGACAGATGAATATTCAACAATCGATTACGCACTTAATCAGAATGATGATCTGCAGTCAGCACTGGACGATTCATTCTATTCTATGTCGAACATAGATAGCTATGATGTACAGGAGTCAAATCTGAATCAGACGGCAACCGTCGATGGCAGAGAGGTTCTGTATAGTGTTGAGAAGTATGTTGCTTTTGAGATGAACTGCATGGATATGACCGCTGTTGTAGAGATCGAGCCGGGCGTATATCTGGTTGAGACTGTCAGTCTCTATCTGGATGACGACAGCTTCAGTGTGGAGCAGCTGCTGGAAGGACTTTCTACGAAGTATTTCACGAAGCAGTAACGGGATAAGTAAATAGAGGAAATTATATGATTCGTTATTGTAAGATAAAACGATGTATCATCGGTTTCGACCGGCCGAAGATCTGCGTGCCGTTGGTGGGACGCAAAAAAGAAGATATATTGGATCAGGCGAATCAGATAAAACAGTCACACAGAAGCTCTGCCATTGATATGGTGGAGCTTCGTGGCGATTATCTGGATATATTGTCTGATTATGAGCAGCTTGATGATCTGCTGAAAAAGGTGACTGAAGTTCTGGATGACAAGGTGCTTTTGTTCACAATCCGCAGCGAAGCAGAAGGTGGAGAGCCGCTTGCATTTTCGTCTCCGACGATTGCACAGATCAATCAGCATGTGATTGAAGGGCATCTGGCGGATATGGTAGACATCGAATTGTTCTCCGGTGCAGAGCAGGCAAAGGAATTAATCGGGCTTGCAAAGGAAAAAGGGGTAAAGATTATCATGTCGAACCATGATTTTCAGACCACACCGGATGCATCCACGATTGTGAACCGGTTGCGGAGTATGCAGGATCTTGGCGCGGATGTTGTGAAGATTGCGGTAATGCCGGAAAACAAACTGCATGTGGTGAATCTGCTTGCAGCAACGGCTATGATGCAGGAAGCGTATGCAGAGGTACCGGTTGTTACGATGTCGATGGGGAAGATGGGGGCAATCAGCCGGATCAGCGGTCAGGTGTTCGGCAGTGCAATCACATTTGCAAGCTTTGCGGAGGCATCAGCACCCGGACAGATTCCGGTTGATAAGATGGACGAAGCACTTACATTGATAGAGAAATATTGTAACTAGAGGACAAGAAAGCAGAAAGACAGGAGGAGGTTTTTCTGCTTTTTATTTACGAGGGGGAAAATGTGTTGAGGGAAAGAAAAATTGTGTTGTTTGTCATGGGGGATGAAGAGATATTAGACCGTAGTCGTATGATCGTAAGTCAGTTAGCACTGGAATATTCTGTGAAGATTGTCAGAAATTATAGTGCGGCCTATAAGATTATCGTAGAGCATCAGGTTGATGTTATGGTGTGCGGGCCATCGGAGGAGCAGTTTCATCAGAATATAGTAGATGCATACCGGTTTATGGAGTCTGCGCGCAGGCTGAAGCGTTATCGGGATACGCCTATGATATTGATATCTGATGCGGAAGATCCGGATGGTTATTGTGATCGGGTACTGTGTTGTTTTGCTGTGATTGATACCTTGTCGCTTGAACATCGGCTGTGTGAAACACTTGGACAGGCACTGGAGGAACTCTGGTGTACGAGTCTGCACACATGTCCGATGCTGCGGCAGGATAAAATAGAGGCACGCATGCTGTATATTCAGAACCAGAACGTGATATACCCGATCCAATGTGCCAAGGTCAGTCATATACTGGTATCCAACCGGTCGATGGAGGTCTGTCTGAATAATGGTGGAAAATATCCTGTGCGATATATGACCCTGCAACAGCTTCTGGAGGCTGCCGATGTATGGTATTTTCTGCAATGTTCCCGCAGTGGAATCATTAATGCAAACTATGTACGCAATATTGATTATACAAACCGCGTTATTACGATGTGCAATTCAGATCAGATTGCAATTGGACCGACGTATGTGAGGTCGCTGCATGAACAGTTTCCGACGATGCAGGAGTTATGGCAGCGAAGACAGAATCGTCGTATGTTTTTTGAATGAACCGGCAAACATATATATGGATGGAAATTAAAACACCGGACAAAGAGAAGCTTTCTCTCTGTCCGGTGTTTGTTAAATGTGCGCCTGGCGGCGTGTAGTTCTAACTGGAAATGATTATTCCATCGGGTATTTGATCTGCCATGAATTTCTCAGTGAGTCGCAGATCTGCATGATGCGGAGCGTCTCTGCATGCGGCATCTCCGGGCACTCGGTCTGACCAACGATGATGGCATCTCTGGCAGCAATGAACTCAAATTCATAACCGGTTGTCTGCTTGTCCGGTTTTTTCGTCTCAAGCACAAGCTTGTGATCCTGATTGTAAATACGGAATGTCTCCGGACAGTTGATGTTGTCAATCTCGATATATCCACGGTCACCATAGATTTTTGCATTATTATCCGGCTGGTACATCATTGTGACAAATGCATTTGCACATCTGCCTCCCTTGTATGTGATCTGCAATGCTTCCTGTGCATCCACGCCTGTGTCAAGTTTGGCACAGGTAGAACCGATCATCGGAGGTTCGTTGCCATAGATCATGGAGATCAGATTGAGCGGATATACACCAAGATCAAGCAGTGCACCACCGGCAAGCTCCGGCTTGGTCAGCCGTTCTTCCTTCAGAAGAGGGTAGCCAAGGGAACAGGAGATATTATTGACACGCCCGATTGCACCCTTCTGGATGTACTCTGCCATCAGGCGGTACATTGGCATGAAACGAATCCACATTGCTTCGCCGCAGAACAGATTCTTCTCTCTGGAAAGTTTCAGGACTTCTTCGGTAGTAGCTGCATTATAAGAAAATGCTTTCTCGACAAGCACTGGTTTTCCGGTATTTAAACAAAGCTTAGCATGTTCTGCGTGATGGGAATGCGGGGTTGCGATGTAGATGAGTTCGACATCCGGATCCGCCACCAGTTCCTCATAAGAACCATAATATTTTGTAACACCATGCTCTTTGGCGAAAGCTTCTGCTTTCTCTGTATCGCGGGATGCAATGGCATATGCTTCAAATGCATCTAAATCTCTGAGGGTATCTGCAATCACACCGGCAATCTTTCCGGCCCCCATAATTCCAACTTTAAAATTAATCATATGAAACTCCTTCCGTGTCGTGTAATGACATATGCATATAAACATAGCATAATAATCACGTAATTATTATAGCAAAATAAACGGCATATGTCATTTCCTTTTTATAAAAATGGAGGTGCATGTTTTTTCGGATACGCATGGCAAAATATATTTATAACCGGCAGAAGTGACATAGTATAACTGTAGGAAGTGACATGCCAGGGTTTTATTGACATTTCCTTGGGTTATGCGTTATACTGAAAACTTGGATAGGTCTGTGAATCAGACGGAAATCTATTTTTATGACAGATACAGATATGCATGAAAATCAAACATAATAAGAAAGGAAATATAGAAGTATGTACGAAAAGGTTTCTACAAAGCTGGACTTCACCAGCCGGGAAGAAAAAGTACTCAAGTTCTGGAAAGAGAACGAGATCTTCGAGAAGAGTATCGAAGAGAAAAAGGACCTGCCGACCTATACATTTTATGACGGCCCTCCAACGGCAAACGGCAAGCCGCATATCGGCCATGTGCTGACACGTGTGATCAAGGATATGATTCCGCGATATCAGACAATGAAGGGACATAAGATTATCCGTAAGGCCGGATGGGACACACACGGTCTTCCGGTTGAGCTCGAGATCGAGAAAGAGCTTGGTATCGATGGCAAGGAGCAGATTGAGGCGTATGGCTTAGATCCGTTTATCCGCAAATGTAAAGAGTCCGTATGGAAATACAAAGGTATGTGGGAAGAATTCTCCAACAAGGTAGGATTCTGGGCAGATATGGATAATCCGTATGTCACATATCACAATACATTTATCGAGTCCGAATGGTGGGCATTGAAGAAGATCTGGGACGACGGACTTCTCTACAAGGGATTCAAGATCGTACCTTATTGTCCACGTTGTGGAACACCGCTTTCGTCACATGAGGTAGCACAGGGGTATAAGACAGTCAAGGAACGTTCCGCTGTGGTACGTTTCAAGGTGATTGGTGAGGATGCGTATTTCCTTGCATGGACGACAACACCTTGGACACTTCCAAGTAATGTGGCACTCTGTGTGAATCCGGATGAGAACTACTGCAAGGTAAAGGCAGCAGACGGCTATACTTACTACATGGCAGAGGCTCTGCTTGACAAGGTACTTGGCGGCATGGCAGAGAAGCTTGTCAAGGAAGAGAAGATTGCAGAGGGAACACCTGCATATGAAATCCTCGAGACCTATAAGGGTAAGGAATTAGAGGGCAAGGAATACGAGCCGCTTTTTGAGTGCACAAAGGAGTATGTTGCAAAGCTTCCACAGAAAGGACATTACATTACATGCGATTCCTATGTAACGATGTCCGATGGTACCGGTATCGTTCATATTGCACCGGCATTTGGTGAGGACGATGCAAACGTCGGAAGAAAATACGACCTTCCATTCGTACAGTTTGTCGATGGCAAGGGTGATATGACAAAGGAAACACCTTATGCAGGACTGTTTGTAAAGGATGCAGATAAGCCGGTACTGGTTGATCTGGAGAAGGCAGGACTTCTGTTCGACGCTCCGAAGTTCGAGCATGAGTATCCACACTGTTGGAGATGCGACACACCGCTTATCTACTATGCGAGAGATACATGGTTCATCAAGATGTCCGCAGTGAAGGACAGACTGGTGAAGAATAATAACACTGTAAACTGGATTCCGGAAGGTATCGGTAAGGGACGTTTCGGCGCATGGCTGGAAAATGTTCAGGATTGGGGATTATCCCGTAACCGTTACTGGGGAACTCCACTGAATATCTGGGAGTGCTCATGTGGTAAGCGTCACGCGATCGGTTCCATCGAGGAACTGAAATCCATGAGCAAGAACTGCCCGGATGATATCGAGCTGCACCGTCCATACATTGATGCGGTAACGATCAAGTGTCCGGACTGTGGCGGCGAGATGAAGCGTGTGCCGGAGGTTATCGACTGCTGGTTCGATTCCGGTGCGATGCCATTTGCACAGTGGCATTATCCGTTTGAGAATCAGGATATCTTCGAGGACAACTTCCCGGCTGACTTCATCAGTGAGGCGGTTGACCAGACAAGAGGATGGTTCTATTCCCTGATGGCAATCTCCACATTGCTCTTTGACAAGGCGCCTTACAAGAATGTTATCGTGCTTGGTCACGTACAGGATAAGGACGGACAGAAGATGAGTAAGTCCAAGGGTAACGCGGTTGATCCGATGGATGCCCTGAACAAATACGGCGCAGATGCAATCCGCTGGTACTTCTACAGCAACTCCGCACCTTGGCTTCCAAACCGCTTCCATGAGGATGCAGTGGTCGAAGGCCAGAGAAAGTTCATGGGTACACTCTGGAACACGTATGCATTCTATATATTGTATGCAAATATTGACGAGTTTGATCCAACGAAGTATACATTGGAGTATGACAAGCTGTCCGTGATGGACAAGTGGCTGTTGTCAAAGCTTAATTCTATGGTGAAGTCCGTGGATGATAACCTGGGCAACTACCGTATTCCGGAGGCAACTAAGGCACTCGCAGAGTTTGTCGATGATATGAGTAACTGGTATGTCAGACGTTGTCGTGAGCGTTACTGGGCAAAGGATATGCCACAGGATAAGATCAACGCATACATGACACTTTATACGGCTCTTGTGACACTCTGCAAGGCTGCAGCACCGATGATTCCGTTTTTGACAGAGGATATCTACCAGAACTTAGTTCGCACGGTAGATAAGAATGCACCGGAATCTATCCACCTATGTGACTTCCCAGAGGTGAACGAATCCATGATCGATCCGGAGCTTGAAGCAAGCATGGATGAAGTACTGAAGGTCGTTGTATTTGGACGTGCCGCAAGAAATACTGCGAACATCAAGTCCCGTCAGCCGATTGCAAATATGTACATCAAGGCTGCCAAGACACTGGATGATTATTTCGTAGATATCCTGCGCGATGAGCTGAATGTGAAGAATGTAGAGTTCAAGGAAGACCTGTCTGCATTTACCGCATATTCGTTCAAGCCACAGCTTCGTACCGTCGGACCAAAGTATGGCAAGCATCTGAACGCAATCAAGGAATACCTTGCAAATGTCGATGGCAACAAAGCGATGAGCGAGCTCAAGGCAGACGGTGTGATTAAGTTCACAGCAGATGACACAGAGATTGCACTCGCTGAGGAAGATCTGCTGATTGATGTAGCGAAGATGGAAGGCTATGTGACAGAGGGCGATAACTATGTAACCGTTGTTATCGACACAACCCTGACACCGGAGCTTATCGAGGAAGGCTATGTGCGTGAGGTGATCTCCAAGATCCAGACGATGCGTAAGGATTCTGACTTCCAGGTAACAGACCGCATCAAGGTCTATGTAACCGGCAATGCGAAGATCGCAGACGTGATGGAGAAGAACGCAGACGAGATCAAGCGTGTCGTACTTGCCGATGCATTTGTGATGGATGCAGCCTGTGACAACTCAAAAGAGTGGAACATCAACGGCGAGAAGGTTACGATCGGCGTGGAAGTAAGTAAATAATAAGTAAAGTTCTGCAAATCAAACAGAGGATTTGCAAGCAAATTGTATAAAATTTTTTGTCAATTCACACATTCATGGGCAGATGTAACGAAAAATACATTTTTCATTGTATCGTGTAATTATGTCTGCTACACTGAATGTGATGAAATGGAGGCAGAAATGCTTCGTATAACATGTCTCAATATAGATATATGACTGCAATGGGGTGGGACAGGAGACATGTTACGTAAGATAAGTGTGGGCATTTTCGGATGCACATACGCACATAAACAAGGAGGATTAATTCTATGAAGAAGATGGCTGATTTCGATAAGGAAAGCTTCAAGAAGGACGTCATTAACAACGTCAAAAACCTTTTCCGTAAGACAATCGATGAAGCAACACAGGAACAGGTATTTCAGGCAGTGTCCTACGCAGTGAAGGATCATATCATTGATCGCTGGATCGCTACGCAGAAGGCATACGAGGAGAAGAATGCAAAGACTGTTTACTACCTGTCTATGGAGTTCCTTATGGGCCGTGCACTTGGTAATAATATGATCAACCTCACATGCTATGAGCAGGTGAAGGAAGCATTGTCAGAGCTTGGTTTTGACCTGAACGTAATCGAGGATCAGGAGCCGGATGCAGCACTTGGTAATGGTGGTCTTGGTAGACTGGCTGCATGTTTCCTGGATTCCCTTGCTACATTAAACTACCCGGCATATGGCTGTGGTATCCGTTATCGTTACGGTATGTTCAAGCAGGCAATCGAGAATGGTTATCAGATTGAGAAGCCGGATAACTGGTTGAAGAACGGCAATCCATTTGAGGTAAAGCGTCCGGAGTATGAAGTAGAGGTTAAGTTCGGTGGCTATGTAGCGACAGAATGCAGAGAGGGAAAGAATTACTTCGTACACAAGGATTATCAGGCAGTTCGTGCGATTCCATATGATCTTCCAATCATTGGATATGGCAATAATGTTGTAAATACACTCCGTATCTGGGATGCAGAGCCGGTACAGGAGTTCAATCTTAATTCATTTGATAAGGGTGAGTATCAGAACGCAGTGGAGCAGGCAAACCTTGCCCGTAACATCGTTGAGGTACTTTATCCAAACGATAACCATTATTCAGGTAAGGAGCTTCGTCTGAAGCAGCAGTACTTCTTCGTATCTGCTTCTGTACAGAGAGCCATCCTGAAGTTCAAGGAGAACAACGCAGATATCCATGATCTTCCAAACAAGGTTACATTCCAGCTGAATGATACACATCCAACTGTAACAGTTGCAGAGCTTATGAGAATCCTTGTTGATGAGGAGAATCTTGAGTGGGATGATGCTTGGGATATCACATGCAGAACATGCGCATATACAAACCATACAATCATGGCTGAGGCACTTGAGAAGTGGCCAATCGACCTCTTCCAGAAGCTTCTTCCTAGAGTATATCAGATCGTGGATGAGATCAACCGTAGATTCGTTCTTAAGATCGAAGATATGTATCCGGGCAACCAGGATAAGGTACGCAGCATGGCTATCCTCTATGATGGTCAGGTTAAGATGGCACACCTTGCAATCGCCGGATCTTACTCCGTAAATGGTGTTGCTAAACTTCATACAGAGATCTTGAAGAAGCGTGAGCTTCGTGATTTCTACGAGATGCGTCCGGAGCAGTTCAACAACAAGACAAACGGTATTACACAGAGAAGATTCCTTCTCCATGCAAACCCATTGCTTGCTGACTGGGCTACAAAGAAGGTCGGCGACGGCTGGATCACAGATCTTCCGGTACTTGAAGGTCTGAAGAAGTACGCAACAGACAAGAAGGCTCAGAAGGAGTTCATGGACATTAAGTACAAGAACAAGGTTCGTCTGGCTGAGTACATCAAGGAGCACAATGGTATCGATGTAGATCCGAACTCTATCTTCGATGTTCAGGTTAAGAGACTTCATGAGTACAAGAGACAGCAGCTTAACATCCTTCATGTTATGCATCTGTACAATGAGTTGAAGGCAAATCCGAATATGGATTTTGAGCCAACAACATTCATCTTCGGTGCAAAGGCAGCTGCCGGTTACAAGACAGCAAAGCTTACAATCAAGCTGATCAACTCTGTAGCAGACGTGATCAACAACGATAAGTCTATCAAGGGCAAGATCAAGGTTGTATTCATCGAGAACTACCGTGTATCAAACGCAGAGATTATCTTTGCTGCAGCAGATGTATCGGAGCAGATCTCAACAGCTTCCCGTGAGGCTTCCGGTACAGGTAACATGAAGTTCATGTTGAACGGTGCTGTTACGCTTGGTACGATGGATGGTGCAAACGTAGAGATCGTAGAGGAAGTTGGTAAGGAGAACGCATTCATCTTCGGACTTTCAGCTGAGGAAGTAATGAAGTATGAGAAGGATGGCGGTTACTATCCAATGGACATCTACAATTCAAATCCAAAGGTTAAGAAGGTTCTTGACCAGCTGGTAGATGGTACTTACTCAAATGGTGATAAGGAATTGTTCCGTGACTTATATGATTCTCTTGTAATGAAGGACGTGTACTTCACATTGAAGGATTTCGATTCTTATGCAGATGCACAGAAGCGTGTAAACAAAGCATACAAGGATAAGGCCAATTGGGCTAAGATGGTTATGCTGAATACTGCTTGTGCCGGTAAGTTCTCTTCTGATAGAACAATCGAAGAGTATGCACAGGAGATCTGGAAGCTTGAGAAAGTAGAAGTTACATTGTAATTTTATAGATAGGAATATATGAGCGGCTGTGCGTGCATATGCCGGTTATATGGGAGAGGGCTGTCACTGTTTGGTGGCAGCCTTTTTTGGAGTAAAGCAAGCAGGATTGGGAAGCTTGCTCCAAGAGTGTAGATTGATGAAAAGCTGGAATTGGAGCAAAGCAAGCTGATTTGGGAAGCTTGCTCCAAGAGTGTAGATGGATGAAAAGCTGGAATTGGAGCAAAGCAAGCTGGTTAGGGAAGCTTGCTCCAAGAGTGTAGATGGATGAAAAGCTGTAGTTGGAGTAAAGCAAGCAGGATTGGGAAGCTTACTCCAAACGGGAAGATTGATGAAAAGCTGGAATTGGAGCAAAGCAAGCTGATTTGGGAAGCTTGCTCCAAGAGTGTAGATTGATGAAAAGCTG
>ERZ1026868.1550-NODE-1550-length-11744-cov-5.059030_pt1 | contig 11744 bp, 19 predicted proteins | sample MGYA00380164_ERZ1026868 | MGnify/ENA primary metagenome ERZ1026868 (study PRJEB33269, sample SAMEA4719800) | human gut metagenome | biome: human-associated habitat; feature: organic feature; material: feces | place: Cameroon | collected 2013-10 ... | reverse complement strand
CCTATACACTATGCAGCGAGCCCGGAGCATCGCTGCGGGCAAGCAATTTTACGGATGCTGGTATTGCCGGTGGCACGCACTGGACAGGGGAAAGAGACAGAGGGCAGCGAATCCCATCTGAAATGAAAAGGCGATGGGAGAAGGTAATAAAGGAGGGATGAAAGTGAGCTACATAGATTGGGAACTGGCCGAGTATCCGGAGCGCTACAAGCGATTGCGCTGCAATCGGGTGCTCGATGAGGTGACGCTGACGTATGTGATCTGCGATGTGGATTGCCCGGAGGGCGTGAAGCATGAAGATTTTGTAGAAGTAATAAACAAAGTCGCGGAGACGCTGCAGAAGGTGCCGTTTATCAAGATTGAGGTGCCAATCGACCTCAGAGGGAGGAATTATCATGAGTACTAAGCCAGCGCCGAGGTGCCCGGGGTGCGGGGCGGAAATGGAACTAACCGAAGTGAGCAAGCACACCTGGCGATATAGCTGCGACGATTGCGGCTGGAGGTCGCCTCTGGTGCGGGGACTGGGCAAAGAGGGCAAGAACGCGGCCTACGAAAAGGCCATGCAGCGGTACAGGCCGGAGTACGACGGGTATCAGGGCACGGCACACGAGCAGGGCTGGCCGGATCAGCGGATGCAGACGGTCTTTGGCGGCGGGGAAGTGAGATTTGACGCGCCGCCGAGCAGGTATCCGCTGGTATGCCAATCGACGCGAGAGACCGAACAAGGGTGCGGCGGTCAGTGGATCAGCGTCAGGGACAGGCTGCCGGAACCCGGGCAGAAGATCATTGCGGTATTTCGCGACAGCGGCGGATTGATGGTCGATCAGGCAAGATACAGAGATGATTTGTTCGATTTTTCGGGGTGGTGTAATGTGCAAATGGAGAGCGTTACCCATTGGATGCCGCTACCCAAGCCGCCGAAGGAGGGAGAATGACATGGGCGAAGACCTGATCAGCCGGAAGGCGCTGCTGGAAAAGGCAGAAAGGATATACACCGAGACGGACGATGTGCTTATGACGATGAGCGTGGTGACGCGGTATGATATCGTGATGGCACCCGCCGTGGACGCGGAACCGGTGAAATACGGACGAATTGTTGAGGACTGGAAAGACCGGAAGAAAGGCACGATAAAACGCGTGTTTACGTGCTGCAATACGGATTTTACGGATTTAACGCAATGGATGAGACCGCGGTACTGCCCAGATTGCGGAGCGAAGATAGAAGGGGAGACGGAAAGAAAATGGCTGAGCCAAGAATCCTGAGGAAAACGATATATATACCGAAAGCCACGCCGAAGGAGAGACGCAAGCAGCTTGCAAGGTTTCGGTGGCAGATGGAGGTACGCAAAGTATACGCGATAATGCAACGGCTGATGAGCTACTGCGGAGAAGGAGAAGAGGACGATGGCTGAGAAAGCCTGGATGCGGCGCTGGGACGGATGGCCGGTGAACAAGCGCAAGTGCAGGCGCAAGCAGCGAGTGCGCGCGACGTGGACAAGGTGGCTGAGAGAAAGGCGGGAGTATGTGAAGCATGGAAACCGTGCTGATTAGTGTGATCGTGGCGATTATCACATCGAGGGTTGTGTATTGGATATGGAGGAAAGAGAATGGCTGAGCCGGGATTTCTGCGCGGGCATGAGTGGTACAAAAAGCCGAAGGTGCAGGGACGCGGCAAGAAGCGCGTGAAGCAGTTGAAGAGGGCGTGGTGGCGCGTGTGGCGCGCGGAGACCGTGCTCATAGACATACAGGAGGGAAACTGGATCAGCCAGGTCATTGGATTAAAAACGCCGGGAGGCTCTGAGAGGAGAGATGAAGCGTGGAAATGGGTGATCTGATCAGCCGGAAGGCGCTGCTTGAGAAGGCAGAGGACGCACATTTTTTAGGAGAAATATACTACATAAACGTGGGAACAGATGTAGGCAAAACACAACTGGAACTGGACGAGCTGAGCAAGACGAAAAAAGCGGTAAGCGTGGAAGACATTTTTAAAGCGTCGTTGGTAAATGCAGAGCCGGTGAAGCATGGGAGGTGGAGACACCTGGGCGGCGACGAATGGCGCTGCACCATATGCGGAGAGGTGATCCATACGGAGGATCGCTGGGAGCGACCAAGCGATAAGTACTGCCGCGAGTGCGGCGCGAGGATGGATGGGGAGGCGAGAAAACAATGGAAGCTGAATGGATCAAACTCTCGGACAGATTGCCGGAAATCGGGCAAAAGGTAATCGCGCTCATGAACTTTGTGGACGATGAGTGGGTTGAAGACATGGCAACCCGCAATAAGGATGATACATTTGAATTTAATTGCTTTTTGAATATGAATAAAAAACATCTGAAGTACTGGATGCCGATACCGCCGCCCCCGGAAGGCGTGAAACTCAGAACGAAATTGCTTGGAATGGGAGAGGATGACAAATGATGATACAGATCAACCTGTGGTGGTTTCTGGCGGTGCTGCTGATGATGGGATTTATCGCGTATATCATCGGGCACTGCGCGGGGAGAGACGAGAGCCGGGAGCGCGCGGAGGTGCTCAGGACGGTGCAGATGCTCACGGAGAGAGGTTTCATTTCGCTGGATTCGGACGGCAAGCTGACCGTGGATGTGGAGGACGTTGAGAAGCTGCTGGAAGCAAGGAAGGAGTACAGCCGAAAGGATGAGAGCCGATGAGCAACGCGAACTATGACGAATACCGGCGAAGCCGAATGAGCAACGACGAGCGGCAGGGCATTATGACGCTGGACATGCTGAGCCGGAGCTTTGACGAAGCGACAGAAAAGCTGGCCGGAAGGCTGAAGAGCTATAAATACCTGAAACGAGACCTGGGCGCAATCAGGGGCGCGCTCCTGCGGATACGGACTGCGGCGCTGGACGGCGTACAGAAGGACATCGAGGAGACGATCCTGCGCCAGAGCTGGGATTACACGCTGACGATTGCGCGGGTAAGCCCGATCAAGCCGAGCGGAAACATCGTCATGCCGATGGAGCACGAGTGGCAGCTCATCAGCCTGGCGCTTGATGAACGATGCGGCGTATGCCTGAAAACGGACGCGGAGGCGCGAAAATGCGAACTGCGCAAGCTGCTGAGGCATTACCTGAACGAGCCTGAACCGGAGCTGTCGGCGTGCGGGTACATGGGGTGCGAACTGAATGACAAAGTGAAGAACATGAACAAGCAGAAGCTTGAGATATAGGAGGCGAGAACATGAAGGCGAAAGAGATTGCAAAGCGCGTGCTCAAGACCGGGTATGTAGGCATCCTGCAGGACGCGAGCGACCGGCAGTGGATCACAGACGGAAAGAACGCCTATCTGGCCGACGAGAGCCTGAGACTGAGCGACGAGAACCTGCTGGCGGCGCTTGATGTGGCGAAGGACAAGCGGGAGAAAATCCGCATTGGCAACGAAGGCAAAGACGAGACCATCGCGTACTGCATGCAGACGCTCGCGCCGTTTATCGGCATGGACAGGCGAATGGAGGAACACGACCTGAGGCCGGGCGTGAGCGTGTGCTACGCAGGGGACACGGTGACCAGCCTGAAGGACGAGGAAACGGGCGAGACGATCTGGGCGCGGCAGAGCTACATCCACCCGGCGGACGGTAAAGAGGGACTGGGCTTCGCGCGGCGCGGGCCGCTGGTGGCGCTGTATGAGGACATGTTCTGCTGCGCGGTCGTCACACCGGAGAACGACGGGGTGCAGAGCATCATTGAGGATAACATGCGCTGTGCGCTGGGCGACATCGAGACCGACGAGGAGCTGCGCAGGCGCGCGGAGGCGGCAGAGGCGAGAGCGGAAGCGGAGCACAGGCGCGCGGAGAAAGCTGTAAGGCGAGCAGTCGAAGCAATTGAACAGGCAAGACAGAAGGAGGAAAACGGAAATGAAGCTGAATGATCTGGCGAAGAGCATCCATGAGAACGCGGTGGAACACGGCTGGTGGGACGAGGACAGAAAGTTTCCCGAGATCGTGGCGCTGATCCACTCGGAGGTGTCCGAGGCGCTGGAAGAATACCGGAACGGACACAGGCCGGACGAGGTGTACTTCGGCGAAGGCGGGAAGCCGGAGGGCATTCCGGTTGAGCTGGCGGATGCGATCATCCGAATCCTTGACTACTGCGCGCACGAGGGAATCGACATCGAGAGTATTCTGCTGCGCAAGCACGAGTACAACCATGACAGGCCGTACAAGCACGGCGGTAAGAAGTGCTGAGCACATAAGCGGTTAGCCAACAGGCGAATCGAGAACGGCAGGCGGGGCCTGCCTGCCGTCCTCGTATGGGGTATTAAAAGATAGACAACAGGGGGAGCACAGCCGATATGTTTACCTGTAGCGCGGAGAAGTATGCATTTTTGTTCGACAAGGAAAATCGCGAAGAGCTGCTGATGAAGGGAGTGGGAAACCAGAGGGTGAAGACGGTGAGGGCGGGAGAACTGCTCTACATCGCGAGCTTCCCTGTCTGGAACACCCGGGCGCAGGCAGAGCAGGCGAAGAACGCGCCGAGGAATGCGGAGGCCGTCCGCTGGGTGAACGTGCGAAACCGCAGGACGAGGTTTGAGCAGATCGTGCATGCGAACTTTGGCCGGGACGACTATTACTTTACGGCGACATACACAGAAAGCCCGAAGGGTAACCGGAGACTGGACGAGGACTACTACAGGCACGAGCCGAAGGACGAGATCGAGGCGCAGAGCAACGTGCGCAAGTTCATCCGCGCGCTGCGGGCACTGGTCAGGCGCAAGGGTGGCGAGGTGAAGAAGCTCAAGTACCTGTACGTGACCGAGGAAACCTATACCCGGCATCCTGATCCGGCATACGACCGGGCGAGGTATCACCACCATATGCTGATTACGCGGGAGGTGGGCAACGGGGTGATCCTGACGCGGGACGAGATCGAGCAGCTCTGGCAGGACATGCCGTTTGCGAGCGGGCGCGTGAGGTGCGACAGGCTTCAGCCGGACACGAACAACGGCCTGTCAGCCGTTGCTCAGTACCTTGTGAAGCAGGAGAAGGGCGAGACCCTTGTGACCGAAAAGGGCGCGCGGAAGAACCAGCACCGATACGCCGGTAGCAAGAACCTGAAGAAGCCAAAGCCGACCGTGGCAGACCACAAGATTTCTAAAAGGCGCGTGCAGCACCTCGCAACCGACGTGCGCGCGAACGCGAAGGACATCTTTGAAAGCCTGTATCCGGGATACAGGCTGTGCGAGGAGCCGACCGTGCGCACGAGCGACTACGTGGAGGGCGCGTACATCTACGCGAAGATGATCCGCAAAGGAGGAAGAAATGAGCAGAAAAAAGGACGAACTGGGCAGGCCGCTGATGGAGCCGCCGGTACCGACTGAGAGCGTGGAGCAGCAGTCGTTATTTATGTGGGCAGAGTACAGCAAGACGAAATATCCTGAGCTGAAGTGGATGTATCACATACCCAACGAGGGGAAGCGGAGCTTTCAGCGCGGGGCGCAGATGCGCAAAGAGGGCCTGAAGAAGGGCGTGCCGGACATCTGCCTGCCGGTGGCCAGAGGGAACTACAGCGCGCTGTACATCGAGATGAAGCGCATACGCGGGGGGACGATGACTGCCGAGCAGAAGGAATGGGCGGAAGGTCTGCGCCGGTGCGGCAATCTGGTGATGCGGTGCAACGGCTGGGAGCAGGCGGCGCGGGTAATCGAGCAGTACTTGAACTGCTGGGAGGACTTTAAATGACCAACAAGGAGCGGCTGCGGGAGTACGGACGGCTCGAAGTGGACATAGAGGCCAAGATCGAGCAGCGGGCGCGCCTGAAGCAAATCCTGAAGCAGGCGGGCGACCGCGAGGAAATCCGAAAGCAATACGAGGCGGCGGACGAGAGCCTTTGCAGGCAGCTCGACCGTCTGTTTGTCGAGCAGCGCGCGATACGGGAGGCCATCGAGCGAATAGAGGACGAAACGCTGCGAAAGCTGCTTGAGTACAAATACATCAACGGATGGAGCCTGAAGAAGATCAGCCACAGGATGTACATCAGCTACGACTGGCTGCGCCACCTGCACGGGGAGGCGCTGACGAAGATACAATTCCGCGAGGCGAGACGGCGAAGGAACTGACCGAAAACTGAACAGCACAAGGCGCATGCAGACGGGAGAAACCGCTTGCATGCGCTAAATCTTAACACAAAACGGAAAAGACAGCACACCACAACACATTTTGGACGGCAAAATGTGAAGTGAGGCCCTTAGTGGAGGCGCCCACGGCGGCAGAAGAAGAGATCGCCCGGGCGGGATGCGGCGCGGCGGAGGGGACGCGCCGATTGAGGGAAAGGAGGGAGAGCGGATGGCTGCAAATCATCCATACCTGAATATCGACATGAGCGACGTATACGAGAAGCTCAATGAGATGAGGCAGGTCGTAGGCGAGAAGAACGCGGCGAAAATCCTGTACTGGACGGTAAAGGATTCGGCGGGACATATCCGCGCGAAGCTCTCTCCGATCCTGCAAAAGGAGTATCAGTCCAGGGCGATGACCATCCGGCGGAGCATCGGGAAGGCAATCATGACGGGCGAGATGAGCTGCGTAATCCCGATCGAGAATGCGCGAAACATCATCGGCGGAAGTGACTTTCCGCTGGACGGCTCGACAACGCGCGTAGTGAAGGGCAACGCAACGAGGCGCAAAAAAGCGCTTGAGGCGGGCAAGAAGCCGAAGCCGGGCAAAAAGTACAAGATCAGGGCGAAGATACTGAAAAAGGGCGTCAGCACGATGCCGGACGTCATGCCGGGCGCAGGCAGAAGCAGCTACGGCGACCAGCCGCCCTTCCTGATGCCGGTCAAGAGCAAGTCAGGGCCGACGGGGAAGCACATCGTCATGACGCGTAAGGGCAAAGAAAGACTGCCGATCATCAGTGTAGTGGGCATCGGCGTGCCGCAGATGCCGCTGAACCGGTCGCGCGCGGCGGTGGAAGACGACATTGCGGACTTCGCGATGGATCGCCTGGTACATCACTACGAGGTCGTGCTGAAAAAGTACGTGAAATAGCATGGCACAGGCGATGACAAAGAAGGAGCTTGCGGCGCTGGCAGGCTACACCTACAGGCGGCTGTACGACATCGACAAGACGCTGCCGGAGGACAAAAAGCTGTTTGTTCCGGCGGGCACAGGCGGGAAATGCGACGCGGCGGTGTTTGTGCAGCGGTGGGTGGACTACAGAGTGAGCGAGGACGGCGGCACGGACAAAGACCTGGACAAAGCGCGCGCGGAGCATGAGCGCATCAAGACGCGCAAGACCGAGCTTGAGGTGGCCAAGATGGAGGGCACGGTGGTACCGATCGACCAGGTGAGAGCGGAGTGGGCGAAGATCGCGCACACGGCGATGCAGGCGATGATGGTACTGCCGGGCAAACTGGCTCCAAGGCTGATTGAAATGGAGAACGCGGAGGCCATCGGCGGGATCATCGAGCAGGAGGTGCGCGCCGCGCTGGTGGCGCTGTCCGAGACGGGAGAGGAAATCGCCGCGCAGGCGGAAGAGGACGCGCCCGAAAGCGAGGATGAGGACGAATGAGCCTGATCGCCGAGGCGGTAAGGGACACCTACCGCATGTTCAGACCGCCGAGCAAGCGCACGGTGAGCGAGTGGGCGGATGAAAGGCGCGTGCTGACCAGCGAGACCAGCAGCGAAGTCGGCAAATGGAACACGAGCCGCGCGCCCTTTCAGAAGGAGATCATGGACGCGTTTACCCAGCCGGGCATATGGCAGATTGCCATCATGGCGAGCAGCCAGGTGGGCAAGACGGAGATGGAGCTGAACATGCTGGGGCGGCTGATCGACGAAGACCCGGGCAGCGTGCTGTTTGTGCAGCCGACGCTTTCGCTGGCGGAGGACTTTTCAAAGCGCCGCGTGTCGAGCATGATTTCGGCTTGCCCGTCGCTGGCGAGCAAGGTATACGAGGCCAAGGCGCGCGACGCGAACAACACGATTTTCATGAAACAATTTCCAGGCGGCAGCGTGACCTTTGCGGGCGCGAACAGTCCGCGCGAACTGGCCGGACGGCCGATCAGGTATCTGTTTATGGACGAGATTGACGGCTTCCCCAAGAGCGCGGGCACAGAAGGCGACCCGATCAAACTTGCGGAGCGCAGAACGGAGACGTTCAGGTACAACCGCAAGGTGGTGGTGACGAGCACGCCGACGATCAAGAACGGCCCGATTGAGAGCCACTACAAAAAGGGCACACAGGAGGAGTGGCACGTGCAGTGTCCGCACTGCGGAGAGTACAGCTTTATCCGGTTTGAGGACATCAAGTTCGACATCGTAGAAACCGAGGCGGGCGGCGAGAAGGAGAAGCAGGCGCAGAACATCCGCTGGATGTGCCCGAAATGCCGGAACGAAAGCCGGGAGCACCAGACCAAGCGTCAGCCGGGCAAGTGGATCAAGCGCAACCCGGACGCGGAGGCGGAGGGAATCCGCTCGTTCCGCCTGAGCGCGTTCATGTCGCCGTGGAGCGACTGGAAAGACATTGCGAAGAACTTTCTGGACGCGAAGGACGACCCGGAGCTGCTGAAGGTGTTTTACAACACGATGTTGGGCGAGAGCTGGGAAGTGCGCGACCGAAGCGGCGTGCCTGAAAGACTGTTTGCGCGGCGGGAGTACTATGACGCGGACGTGCCGGAGGGCGCGATACTGCTGACGATGGGCGTGGACACGCAGGACAACCGCCTTGAGTACGAGGTGGTGGGATGGAGCGCCGAGGAGGAGAGCTGGGGCATATCGCGGGGCATGATCCCGGGCAGGCCGGACGAGGAGCAAGTGTGGCAAGAGCTGGACGGCCTGCTGGAACGCGAGTGGAAGAGGCCGGACGGGCGGGGGATGCGAATCCTTGCAACCTTTGTCGATTCGGGCGGACACTACACGAGCCAGGTATACGACGAGTGCGCGGCGAGGGCCAAGCGCAGGGTGTGGGCCATCAAGGGCGAGGCGGGAGAGAACAAACAGTTTGTGCGCCTGATGAAGCAAAGCGCGAAGGGCGGCAGGGAGGCGATACGCTTCCTGATCGCCGTGGACGCGGGCAAGGAAGCGATACTCTACGAGACCGGCATTGAGCAGGTGGGCGCGAGGTACATGCATTTCCCGATGGAGCCGCGCGCAGGGTACACGATGGACTACTTCTACGGGCTGATTTCCGAACGGATGGTGGTGCACACCAAGGCGGGGCGCGGCTATGTGGTGTGGGAGAAAATCCACGAGCGCAACGAGCCGCTGGACTGTCGAAACTACGCGCTGGCCGCGTACAGGTTTTTCCACTGGGACTTCGAGCGCCTGGAAAAAGACCTGAAGACCGCGCCGGGCGAGAAGATCGTCGTGCAGCACGAGCAGGTGAAGGGGCAGAAAAAGAAGAGCCGGTACATGGTCAGTCAGGGGATTAAGGTCTGAATCCAATCGGCGCAAAATTGCGCCGATTGCGGGAGGATGGAAATCAGTGCAATTTTGCACCGATTGCAGAGCAAAAGAGGACGGCACAATTTTGCGCCGTCCTCGGGAACGGGAGGGATGAGCGAATGTCGGTGAGCACCAGCTACACGCTGACCGAGGCGCGGGAGATGCTGCGCCTGTGGAAGGACTGCGAAAGGGCGCTGGCGAGCGGCACGGCCAAGGCGTACAGGGTCGGCTCGCGGGAGTATACGGCGCTCGACCTTGCGGAGGTGCGCAAGGCGATTGAGCGGATGAGCGCGATTATCGACGGGCTGACGGGCAGCGCGCGCACGAGCAGGGTTGTGCGCATTGTGCCGAGAGACCTGTAAGGGAGTGAGACCGGATGGCGGAGAACAAGAAGCCCGCGAAGCCGAACCTGTGGGAACGGACGGTAAATGTCGTATCGCCGAAGCGAGCGCAGGAAGCGTTTGAGAAGCGCCTGAAGCGGCAGACAGGCGGCGGAGGCAAGAAGGACGGCGCAGGCGGCGCGAGGATGGCGGCGACCGGCTACGGCAACTCGGGCGCGAGCACGACGCTCAACAGCCTGATCGGCTGGATTGTGGGCGGGGGCAGCGCGGAGGATGACATTGACCTGCACGGCGCACTGCTGCGGAAGCGGGCGCGCGACCTGTACGCGGGCGGCGGTCTGGGGCGAAGCGGCCCGGCGACGCTCTCGACGAGCGTTGTGGGCTGGGGCATACAGCCCAAGCCCAAGATCGACGGAGAGGCGCTCCAAATGAGCGACGAGGCGTGCGACGAGTGGGAGCGGACGGCGCTGAAGGAATTCAAGCTGTGGGCCGAGAGCAAGATGTGCGACGCGCAGAGGCAGCAGACCTTTTACGAGATGCAGCAGCTTGCGTTTCTGTCGATGCTCATCAGCGGGGACGTGTTCGTGCTGTTTGGAATGAAAGAAAACAGCCGAACGCCCTATCAGACCACGCTGCGCCTGATCGAGGCGGACAGAGTATCCACCCCGGACGGCGAGCTGGGCGAGAGCGAGAGCAAGGAGCTGGACGGCGGCGGGCGCATTGTGGACGGCGTGGAGATGGACGCGGAGGGCGTTGTGGTACGGTATCACATCGCATCGCGCCATCCGCTGCTGGAAAACGCGACGGCGGATGTGACCTGGCAGGCCATTGACGCCATCGGCAAGGACACCGGCGAGCCGAATATCCTGCACATCATGACGCAGGAGCGGCCTGAGCAGCGGCGCGGGGTGCCGTTTGTGGCGGCGCAGATCGAGCTGCTGAAGCAGCTTGACCGGTACGTCAAGAGCGAGCTGGCGGCGAGCGTGGTATCGAGCATGCTTGCGGTGTTTATCACCTGCGACGAGGACGACGGCAACCTGGGCATACAGGACGCGGTGAACGAGGACGAGAAGGTCACCGACGACGAAATGAAGCTGGAGCTTGCGCCGGGCGCGGTGTATGCGCTGCCGCCGGGCAAGAAGGTGACGGAGGTCAACCCCATCCGCGCGACAAGCGGCCTGGACAGCTTTGTGACGACGATGGAGACGCTGGTCGGCGCGGGCCTGGAAATCCCGAAGGAAGTGCTGATCAAAAAGTACGACAGCAACTACACGGCGGCAAGAAGCGCGCTGCTGGACTTCTGGCGCACGGTGAGGGTTTACCGCACGCGGTTCAACGCGCAGTTTAACCAGCCGGTCTACGAAATGTGGCTGGCAGAGGCGGTGGCGCAGGGACGCGTGGAAGCGCCCGGGTTCTTCGACGACCCGGCAATCCGGCAGGCGTGGAGCGGCTGTATGTGGACGGGCGTGAGCATGGGCCACGTTGACCCGCTCAAGGAGGTCAAGGCGGCGGCTGAGCGCATCAACAACAACATCTCCACGCAGGAGCAAGAGGCCAGCGCCTACGACGGAGGCGATTGGAGCGCCATCGTGAGACAGCGCAGGCGGGAGAACGCGGAGCTTGTGCGGGAGAATGTGCCTGAAAATGGGCAGGCGGGCGGAAACGGAGGGACGAACGATGAAAAGTAATGCCATTGCGCTAAAGTACGAAATCCGCGCGCAGGCGGGCGAGGAACAGGCCGAGGCGATGCTCTACGGCGAAATCATCGAGAACACGAAGGAAGGATACAAGTGGGCGCAGGAAGACCAGAGCGCGTCCGACTTTGACAAGGCGATCAAAAAGGCGAGGTCGGGCGGCGCGAAGAAGCTGCTGCTGCGCATCAACAGCCCGGGCGGCATTGTGAGCGAGGCGGTGGCGATGCGCAGCGCGCTGGCGGCGGCGGGCTTTGACGAGATCACCATCCGCATTGAGGGCATGTGCGCGAGCGCGGCGACCATTCC
>ERZ1026868.1547-NODE-1547-length-11768-cov-7.878426_pt1 | contig 11768 bp, 9 predicted proteins | sample MGYA00380164_ERZ1026868 | MGnify/ENA primary metagenome ERZ1026868 (study PRJEB33269, sample SAMEA4719800) | human gut metagenome | biome: human-associated habitat; feature: organic feature; material: feces | place: Cameroon | collected 2013-10 ... | reverse complement strand
ATCTACACAGAGTAGATCGTCGGCAGCGTCAGATGTGTATAAGAGACAGTTTTTAATTATATTATTTAACTGCACACTGTGGTAAAAAACAAGCAAGTACACCAAGCACTGTACTTAACAGCACATAAACAAGTGCAAGCACAATATGCCCCGATTTAATAAGCCCGACAGTTTCAAGTGAAAAGGTCGAAAAAGTGGTGAAACCTCCGCATATACCTACTTTTAAAAACAGTATCAAGCGTGAATCCAAATTTGAATTTTTGCTCATCCACAGTGCTATAAGCCCAATGCAAAGCGAACCTATCACATTTATTAAAAGTGTAATTACAGGAAACGGCTGCGGATTTTTAGTAGGAATAAGGGTTAACACATATCGCAACACAGCGCCCAAAAATCCGCCTAAACCGACAAATATAAAATCGAGCAAAAAATCACCCCTTAATCATCACACAGTTCAACATCTTTTGCGATTTTTCCGTGATAAAGTGCATTTGAAATATTAACAGGAGATATGAATACTTTAGCCTGCTTTAAAAGCGTATCAATCTTATCCTTGCTGAATTTTATATCACTAAGGCTGTAAACAGTTATGCTTTCGGCAAGTTTGCGAAGTGACATTGAGCTATCCTTATAAATCGTCACTTTCTTACTTTCATTCGGCAAAATATCAAAGAAATTATCACTGAAAGGCAAAACGGAATCAGCGCTTTCAAGTTTAACAAGGCGGGCATATGCGTCACTTTTAACAGTAATATCAAGCCTATCCTCTTTTATTTCAATCCTTGTTTTAAGTTTCGCTTTCGGCAAATCAAGTTTCTTTTCTTTATCAAAAAGAACAGTTTTTTGTTGCAATAATTCGCCGTCTTTAAAAAGTTTAACCGCTACACCGGTGCGTTTTAAATCATACGCTTTTGCAAGTGATTTAACATCAAGTTCAAAAACGAGTTCATTTTTAACTGCGTCAATTGAAACATCTTTTTTATCACTTTGCTTTGTACCCGAAACAAAATCAAAAATATCGTAAGTAACGGTAACATCTTGTTTTTCTTTTAAATCATTTAAAACAAACAGCTTAATATATTCTTCGGTATTTTCAATTGATACACTGACAGGTGCGTTAAAATGCCTTGCACCGTATTGAAGAGCCTTGTAATTACCGTAATAATCAATACTTGACCAAGAGCAGACACCCCAGCAGTCATTAAGCTGCCAATACATTGAACCGTTACATCTGCCTTTATTTCTTCGCCAATGCTCCGTTGCATCTGCTATACATTCATTTTGAGTGACTTGAGAAAGATAAACCATATCCTTAAAATTCTTCGGCAAATTAAAGCGAGAAGCAACATAGTAAACCATTTTATCATTACCGTTTGCACATTTTTGGTGGGCATTAAACACCTTATCATTAAGCGAATAGTTACCCTTATGTTCGGCAAAAATATCAATTGATTTCATATCCGGCAAGCTTTCAAAACCGAATTCGCTGCAAAAACGAGTCATACGCTTGCGGTAATAATTCATAGGCTTTAAACCGTGCCAAACTGCCCACAGGTGAGTATCACCCACATTATCACTGCCCACACCGTAATTATGCTTTTCACCAACAGGCGAAGTAGGAGTATACGGTGTTGATTTATCATATTTTCTGATTTCAGCTTCAAGAATATGATAAAAGAATTTTTCAGTCCATTCAACATATTTAGTCATATACATCCAAGCAGAATGCATATCTTCAATTTCGTTATTACCGTTCCAAACGGCAAGCGACGGGTGATTGCAAAGCCTTTTTACATTGTATTCAACTTCCCTTTTAACATTTTCAAGAAAAGCATCATCAAAAAAAGGATAAGCCTGACAAGCAAACTGAAAATCCTGCCAAACAAGAATACCGCGTTCATCGCAAGCATCATAAAATTCATCACTTTCATAATATCCGCCGCCCCAAACACGAATCATATTCATATTTGAAAACTGAACAGCATCAAGCATATAATCAAGCTTTTGCTTATCAAAGCGAGTAATAAAGCTATCTGCCGGAATATAATTGGAACCCTTAATAAAGAGCGGAACACCGTTTAATATAAATTGAAAATTTCTGCCGTATTTATCACGCTCACGGTTAAGTTCAATAGTTCTTAATCCGATTTTCTTGCTTTGCTCGTCTAATACTTTCCCGTTTAATTTAAGTTTTGCACTAACGGTATAAAGCGGTTGATTTTTACTGCCTGAAAGTTCATAAGTCCACCAAAGTTCAGGATTATCAATAACAAATTCAGCATTTTCACCGCAAGCAGTCATAACCTCCCCACTCGGCGAAGTAATGTAAATTTCACATTCGTAATTGCCAAAAGATGTTACATCAGCTTTAACGCTTACAAATGCTTTTCCGTTTTCAAGCCTTTGAGTTATGCCGAGATAATCAATCTTGGCATTATTTACAAACTGAAGTTCAATATCCTTGGTTATACCTGAAAGCGGCAAAACCGGACCCCAGTCCCAGCCAAAATGGCTCTGCGGCTTGCGGATATGAACAATACCGTTTTGCCCATTTGAATTTATAGGAGTCGGGCATTTTTTATACTTATCGCGAACATAATTTACAGGTGATTTAAATACAATTCTTATTTCGTTTTCACCAATATTTAAAAATGATTTCACGCTTTTTGAATAGGCAACAAAACAGTTTTCCCCCGCAAAAAGAAGTCTTGAATTCACATACACATCGCAAATTGTATCAAGCATTTTGCAGTTTAAAAGTACATCGTCACAATCAAGTTCAGCTTCGCTTATCTCAAATATCCTTTTATATTCCCAATCCTTTTCACCTACAAAGCCTACCTCTTTTTCATAAGTTGAAATAAAAGGATTAGGTATATCACCGTTATTCATTAAATCAAGAAAATTACAACCCGGAACAGTTGCATTTTTCCATTCGTTTTCATCCACAGCTTTAAAAAGCCATGCGCCGTTTAATGTTTTAATCATAAATTCCCCTTAATTTGCCTTTTGTTTTTAAATCATTATAACTTATATAATCAGAATATTCAATAAAAAACAGCCACTTGAAATTAGGCACAAGTGACTGTATCGTTTTTTATTATTCAGCCTTTATATCCTGCGTATTTCTCTTTTCTACAAGAGTTTCAAGGATTTTTTGGTGTTCTTTATCACTCATCGCATATTTAAGTGTAGGAAGTGCTGAAAGAAGCATACCGATTGCAGGTGGAATTGAAATAAGGAAGAACATTGCTTCAGCATATTTGCCGGCGCCTGTACCACCGTCATATGTTATAAAGTTTGCACCTTTTTCAATAGCGCGGTTAAGTTTATCAACATTAGCACCGCTGTAACCTACAAATGCATATACTGCTGATGAAATGATTGTTGAAATACCTGCTGCAAGCTTTGTAATAAAGCTTTGGCCCGAGAAAAATACACCATCTGTACGAACACCGTTGTGATATTCTTCATAGTCAACACAGTCGGCAATCATTACTGACTGAAGTACATTGATACCGCCGAAAGCAGCACTTGCAACAAGCATACAAATACCAACAATGATTGACCAGAAAGTAGAAGTTAAATCACCGCCTGAAACTTTGTAAAATACAAAGATAAGTGCAAAAGGAAAAGCACCTGCAATTGAATAAATATTATAAAGTGTTTTCTTTTCAACTTTTTTGATGATTAACGGTGTAACACCCATTGCGATAAACTGGCCGGCAAAAAGGCCGATTGCCACACAGCCAAGGCCTACAAGTATTTTTACATTTAAGCCCGTAATCTTACCTGAAGCGTCTGTTGCAAGAATATTCATAATATTACCGTTTGCATAGTAATATGTAACAAGCGTCATTGCAACAATCATAAGAAGCTGAATAGGGCTTCTCAAAATACCTGAAATAAGAATTTGCCTAAATGGCTTGTTTCTGAACATAATTTGGAAATTTTCTTTGAAAGTATAACTCTTTTCACTTTTTTCAACTTTTTCTCTTGTGAAAAGGCCTGCAAATTCAAAAAGAACAGAAGCAATTACGGTCATAATAATTACTGTAACAATAAAGCCCTTTTGGTTTGCTTTTTGAACAAGAGTATCATAATCAACTGCGTTTTTATCAATTTTGCTTACGAATGCAGAGCCGAGAGCCTGCGCAATCTGAACAACAAGTACGCCGATACCGCCTATACCTGCAACCATACGCGCAAGACCGAGTATCTTGCTTCTGTCGCTTTCATCTTCCGTCATAAGAGATGTAATACCCCAAAGCGGAATATCACAAACAGTAAAGCACATACCCCAAGCAATATATGAAATAGCTGCCCAAGCAACAATAAGTACCTTTTGTGAAGTTGAACTTGCTGTGGCATAGTTACCGTTTATAAATGTTAAAATTGTAACTAAGCCTATAATTGCCGGAAATATAATAAGATAAGGCCTGCATTTGCCCCACTTTGATTTGGTTTTATCAACAATAGTACCCATCATCGGGTCATTTATTGCGTCCCAAATTCTTGCAATAGTCATAATCCAACCGAGAGCCATAGCCGGCAGGCAGATTACATTTTGAAAATAGAAGTAAAGACCTGTTGCAACGATATTGTAAATTAAGTTTTGGCCAAACATACCTACAAGATAGCCGACGAGTTCTTTACCCGTATAAGTGCGTTTTTCGCCCATAAAATCTCTCCCTTATTTTTGGCAAAGCCGTATTTGTATATATAATAACAATTTATAAACAAAAATGCAACAGAAATTTTAAAACAATTGTTAACATTGTACAAAATCCTGCTGCTATATAAAATATTCAGTTTTCATTTATGTGTGATAAGATTTCATTTTCTATCTTTTTCAGCTTTTTCATTGATGTTAAGCCTATGTCAACAGTTGTAACCTTACCGTCTTTCTCTTCAATAATAATTTGTGACTGCCTGTCATTAAAATTCTTTTTAAGGCTTGCTTTGGTGTCCTTATTTATTTTTATACTTGCAATATCATCATAATTAAAAATATTATTCTCATCAAGTGCAGTAAATTCAAACGAAGTTTCATTAAAAACAATGCCTTGGCTTATAACATATTTGCTTACAACCGCACCTACCCCTATTGCGAAAAGGTCGATTATTGCAAATATAACCGAATAAACGCTCAAATTTTCCAAAAGCTTTTTAACTGCGAATACCGCATATGCTATCACCGAAATATCAAGCACAAGCACCACAAGAAAGGTAACAGGTGAAATGATACGATAAAATTTGTTTTTCATTAAAATTTCCTTTCTTTATAATCATCAAGAAGTTTAATATCCCTTGCCTGAAATTCCCTGCCTGATAAATAAGACAGTTCATTTTCATCATCAAATGCAAATTTAAGCTTATAACTGTAAAGTGCCTGGCGAAATCTTCCCTCTTCAATGCCGTATTTTCCGTCACCGTAAAGCGGGTGGCCTATATGTGCAAGGTGCGCTCTGATTTGATGTGTTCTTCCCGTTAAAAGTTCTATTTCAAGCAGCGATGCATCATCATAATAATCAAGAACTTTATATTTGGTTATAATTTTTTTAGAACCTTCAATTTGATTATCGGTAACTTTAACAAGATTTTTCTTTTCGTTTTTTGTTAAAAAAGCGGTCAACACTTCTTCGCTTTTAGGCATTTTTCCGTGAACTACCGTTAAATAAAATTTTTCAATTTCCCTTGATTTAATCTTTGCATTAAGTATTTTAAGCGACTGCAAGTTTTTCGCCCCGATTACAAGGCCGCCTGTATTTCTGTCAATCCTATTTGCAAGAGACGGTGTAAAGCTTGAAGTTTCAGGTGACCACTCACCTTTTTGGTAAAGATATTTTTTTAGCCTTGCAACAAGATTGTCAATATATTCTTTGCCGTCAGGGTGGCACAAAACACCCACCTTTTTATTAAGGATAATTATATTTTCATCCTCATATACAATATCAAGTTCATCACACGCACGCATAAAATCAAGATGTTTAACTTTTAATTTTAAAACATCATCTTTTAGATAAAGTTCAAGAAGATCGCCCTCTTTTAACTTTTGGTCATTTGTACAACGCTTTTTATTAACCTTAATATTCTTTTTTCGTATTTCTTTATACATCAGTGATTTAGGCAGATTTTCAAAAGTTTTATCAATAAATCTATCTACTCTTGTGCCGGCATCACGATTAGATATAACAAAACTTTTCATTAGTTTTTCTTTCTGTTTTTCTTTTCTTCTTCAAGTTCCTGCTTTTCTTTATAAAACATATTAGCTTTAACATAAACCTGAATAAAGTCTTTCATAACCTCGGCAAGTTCGCCCTTTTGGTAATTTGCAAGAAGTATTCTTTCATCATCATCAATTACAAGCGGGCCTCTTTCATAATCATTAAAAGTAGGCATAAGTGAATATGTTTCCTTGGTTTTAACAATAGAAATAAGTGTATAATCCGCTGTTGCATTTACGAAACCGCTTTTTTTAGTATACTTTTCAATAGTTGAAAGCGGAGATGAATCATTATGTTTTTTGGTATAACAGTATGATATAACTTCCTCCACAAAATTTTCAATTTGCGAATCCGAATACGGTGCTTTGAGCAAAACAACTTTATCAATATCCGCAATACCGTACTTGTCGCTTTCACCGCAAGGAATACCAATCATATTTTCATCTTCATCAATATATACGCTTATAGTAGAGAACTCTTTTTCTTTAACATTGCTCATAACTGCACCTCACAGAAAATTAGTGAAATAATTATACATTATTTTAATCAAAATTACAACTTTATTTGAAAAACAGATTTAATAATGATATAATTATAAAAAACATTCAGGGGTGTTAACTTGAAAAAGGTTTTAATAACAGGCGGTGCAACAGGTATAGGCAAGGCAACAGCACTGCTTTTTAAACAAAAGGGTTATGATGTTTTTATCACATATAACCAAAGCGAACCGGATTTTGACGGGATAACCAAAATCAAATGTAATCTTGAAAACGAAAATGAAATAATTGAACTTTTTAATCAAATCACAAGCATAGATGTATTGGTGAACAATGCCGGCATAAGCCTTATTAAGCAGATAAATGACACAACAGCCGAAGAATATGATAAAGTCATGCGAATTAACGCAAGGTCATATTTTCTCTGCTCGCGCGAAGCGGTTAAACTTATGCTTAAAAGCCACAACGGTGCAATAGTAAATGTATCATCAATGTGGGGGCAGCTCGGTGCATCGTGTGAAATTGCATATTCAATGAGCAAAGCGGCAGTAATAGGATTAAGTCGTTCTCTTGCGCAGGAGCTTGCGCCAAGCGGCATAACCGTAAACTGCGTTTGCCCCGGAATAATTGATACAAGAATGAACTCAATGTTTGAAAAAAGCGAACTTGAAGAGGAAGTGCCTATCGGCAGGCTCGGTACAGCAGAAGAAGTGGCAGACGCGATTTACTTTTTATCACAAAACAAATACATTACATCACAAATTTTAGGTGTAAACGGAGGAATAGTATAATAAATAAGGTGCAATGGATAATTCGTAAAGAAAAATTATCCATTGCACCTTTTATTTAATTGAAAGTAAAACGCGTATTCCAAGGGATATTACGGTTAAATAACAGACATAACAGGTTTATTAACAGCTCTGTAATAGCCATAAAGCATAAGCAAAAGTACAAAAAGCCATAATTTAAGTTTTTATTTTTCCTGTTGTTAAATCTATTTGTTTCATATGTTATTGGGTAACTATTTTTGCAAAACTGCCGTTTTGCCTATCCTTTGTAACTATAATTTTATTATCTATTCTTGACGCCAAAGCATCAATATGAGAAATGATGCCTACAAGCCTTCCGCCCTGTGAAAGAGAATTCAGTGCAGAAAGCGCCCTGTCAAGTGCTTCATCATCAAGTGAGCCAAAGCCCTCATCCACAAACATAGTATCAAGCTTAATGCCGCCGCTTGAAGACTGAATTTCATCTGAAAGGCCGAGCGCAAGTGACAGAGAAGCCATAAATGATTCACCGCCTGAAAGCGTGCTTACACTTCTTGTTGAGCCGTTAAAATGGTCAAGCACATCAAGTGCCAAGCCCTCATTTTTCTTTAATGTTTCGGCATCGTGCCTGCGAATAAGTTCATACTGCCCATCGCTCATTGTAAGCAGGCGAAGATTTGCTTTTCTCAAAATCCTGTCAAAGTAAGTCATTTGAACAAAGGTTTCAAGCGTGATTTTCTCTTTTCCCGAAATATCACCGTTTGCCGTTTCACTGAGAGATTTCAGCCAAACATACTTTTTATCAAGCTGTGCTAAATCGCGGCTTCTGGCTCTTATCTCTTTAAGAAGTGATTTATTATTTTCTGTTCTGTAATAAACGAGCTTAGCCTTTTCGTTTTCTTCACTTTTGGTATTTTCAAGTTCTGCAAGCTTCTGTAAAAGCTTTTCAACATCATAATTTTCAAAATCTTTAATTGAATTTTCAAGGCTTAATTTTTTACCTAAAAGAGTATCCAATCGTGACTTTGATTTATCTAAATTTTCTTTTGCCTTTTCTATTTCGGCTTTGATAAGCTGCGCTTGTGCTTTATATTCATTTTGCTTTGCAAGGGCGTATGATTTGGTGTCAAAATCAAGTTCATTTTTCAGCTTCGTAACCGAACCCGACTTTTCATCAATCCTTGCTTTTAGAGAAGCGACTGCTGCTTTGCAAGCGGAAATTTCCTGTAATGTGAGAGTTGATTTTTCCTGCATTTTCGGAATATCTGTTTCCAATTTTTTGCGCATTATATCTTTGCTTTCAGCTTCTTCTAAAAGTGCTTTGGTATCTTCATATTCTTTCTTTAATTTACCATTTTGCAAATTAACATTTTCTATAATATTTTCACTTGTGTCAAAAAGTTTTTCGGCTTTTACTTTCACATTTTGAAGTAAAGTATCAATAACCGCCTTTTTGCACGAACATTCTTTTCCGGCTTCACTTGCGTATTCCTGCGATTTTTGCGCAAGTGCTTTGGCTTTTTCAACATCTGCCGCACTCGGTGCATTTTCGCTTATTACTGCCCTATTAGGATGATTTTTTGAGCCGCAAACAGGGCAAGGCTCACCGTCTTTAAGCTCGCTTGCCATAATACCTGCCTGCTCGCTTAAAAATGCGGTGTATTTCATACTGTATTCATCATTAAGATTGTTATATTTATCAAGCGCACTTTTCGCCTTTTCCTGAAGTAAAGAGTATTCTTCTTTTTCTTCTTTATATTTTTTTATTTCATTCTTTAATTCTTCTAAAGACTGCACTTTGTTTTTAATATCATTTAATTTCGAATTAAGTCTTTCAATATCAATTAAAGAATTTTTATAAATTTGAAGTTGCTTCGTTTTTTCTTCAATATCGCAAGTTAGTGAAGCATACTCGTTTTCTTTGATTTTTAAAAGTTTTTCATTTTCTTTAATAGTCTGAATATCAATATTTAACTCATTTTGAACTTTTTCAAATTCATCAAACTTCGGCATTTTATCTTCAATAAGATTTATTTTTTTGGATAAAACTTCCAAAGTTTCATTTTTGGCGGCGGAATTTGAATTTGCCTTTTTACTTTCGTTAAAGTTTTTATCGGCAATTTCAATTTCTTTCAAAATATTTGCATATTCTTTTTTTGATTCTTCCTGATTTTTTGCCACCGCCAAAGCAGAAGTCAATTTTGCTGTTTCTTTATCTGTTTTTTCAAGAAAGTCATTTAATTCATTATACCGTGCGCTGTCTTTTTCCACGATTTTATTCATCAGCGATATAACATCGTCGATTAAAACTTCGCCGTTTTTTGCACTTTCAAGCGACGGTGACAGCGTATCGTTTTCACCGCAGGAAAATTGAGAAATATATTGATTTATGCTTTGCTTTTCCCTTTCTCTCTGCTTTTTAAGCTCATTAAAAAGGCTTGATAGTTTATATTCAATTTGGCTGTACGGTTCGGTTTTAAATATTTTTCTGAAAATTTCCTTTCTCTCTTTGGTATCACAATTTAAGAGCTTTCTGAAATCACCTTGTGCTATCATTGCAATTTGCGAAAATTGGTTTTTATCAACACCCAAAATTTCTTCGATTTTAGCTGTTACTTCATTTGTTTTTGAAACAACTGTACCGTTTGGCAAAATAAGAGTTGCATTTGCACCTTCCTTTGCAAAACCCTCTCCCCTTTTGCTTTTACGCAAATATTCAGGATTTCTTGTAACTTTATACATTTCACCGTTATATTCAAATTCAAGTTCAACATATGTTTTTGTTTCATCATTGGCATATTTTGAACGAAAAGAAGATTTATCGCGAATATCTCCGCTTGCTTTACCGTAAAGTGCAAAGCAAACAGCATCAAAAATCGTGGTTTTGCCGGCACCTGTATCACCGCAAATAAGATAAATTCCGCCGTTTCCAAGCTTTCGCATATCAAGTGAAACTTCGCCGGCATAAGGGCCAAACGCCGACATAGTAAGTTTTAAAGGTCGCATTTTTCACCCTCCCATACTTCTTTCACAATATCTTTTAAAAGTTTGGTTTGCTCGTCATTTAAAGCAGACGCATTCTGCTTTTCATACAGATTTTCAAAAATTTCAATCGGTGATTTTTCTTTTACATTTTCTATTTTTTCAATTTCACCGCTTGCCCTTGTTCTTCTGTTATCATAATCAAGCTTCATTATATTTGTATAAACAGTTCTAAGCCTGCCGATTGCATCTACAACATCTTCTTCATCCGTAAGAGTGATATGAAAATAATCTTCTTTACTGTTAAGCTTTTCCCAATAGCTTTTTTGCATAAGTTCGTCGTATGTACCCTTTATTTCTACCAAATCACGCTTTGGTATAAGAGGAACAAGTGAAATTTCAACATCACCTTTTTCTTTCATTTCAACAACGGTAACGCTCTTGTTATGCCTGCATTCAGAAAATGAATATTTAAGCGGTGTACCGCAGTATCTGACAGTATCACGAACAAGCTTTTGCGGCGAATGGATATGCCCGAGTGCAACATAATCGAATTTATCATAAGCGCAAACATCAACATTATCTGTGCCGCCAAGGCTGATTTCTTCGCTGTCGCTCTTAATTGCTCCGGTCACAAATTGGTGGGATAAAATAACATTCCTCTCACTTTCATCAAGCGAAATATGGCCAAGTGCACAGCTTACAGCGTCGGTATAACTGTTTATTTCTTCATCAGGAAAAGCTTGGCGCACATTAACCGGCTTGATAAAAGGGAGCATAAAAACATTTACATTTCCCCATTCATCACTTAAAGTATGCTTTTCAATATTTCCGTCATAAACAGGTGACATAAAAATATTTCCGCTTTGCATAATTCTTGCACCAAAAGCAATTCTTTCTGCACTGTCGTGATTACCGCTGATGATAAAAACAGGCAATTTTAAAGATGAAAGCCTGAAAATAAAATCATCAAGCAGCCTTACCGCTTCGCCTGAAGGTTGGGTTTTATCATACACATCACCTGAAATCATTACAAAATCAGGCTTTTGCTTTTCAATTATTTCAATTATTTCAAGAAGTATATACTTTTGGTCATCAAGCATTGAAAATTCATTTACACGCTTGCCGATATGCAAATCGGAAAGATGAATAAACTTCATAATTTGTCCCCTTTAAATTCAATGATTCTATTATATAAAGGTATTCTATTTTAGTCAATATTCACTTTTTATAGTACAAAATGAGCAAAAATGCAAATACGCTTGCATTACCATATAAAAATAAGTATTATATAG
>ERZ1026868.1546-NODE-1546-length-11772-cov-3.729709_pt1 | contig 11772 bp, 6 predicted proteins | sample MGYA00380164_ERZ1026868 | MGnify/ENA primary metagenome ERZ1026868 (study PRJEB33269, sample SAMEA4719800) | human gut metagenome | biome: human-associated habitat; feature: organic feature; material: feces | place: Cameroon | collected 2013-10 ... | reverse complement strand
TAGCCAACACCTCATCAGCAATCTCATCATCACTCTTCAATTCAGGATAACGCTCCATAACCTCAGACCAAACAGAAGTACCCCTCATCAAACCAACAACATTCCCCCACTCCTTAGCATTAGCAGAACGCAAAGCCTCTGCCCACAAATGAGCATACTCATGAACAGCACTCTCACTCGAAGCAATACGAGGGTCAATATAAATCTTACCACCGACCACAAAACCATAAGCCTCCCCATCCTTAGTCTTGAAAAACTTCACCTTGTCCACAATCTCCGCATCACCCTCATTAAAGACAACATAATTCTTCGCACCATCCTTACGGCCACCACTCCTGTTCTCAGCAGGATATTTAATGCCCACAAAGCCACACTTTCTCAAGTGTTCGCTTGCCGCCTTGTCGCTGCCCAACTTTTGGGATAAGTATTTGTAAACATCTTCTCCGCTAACCATGTCGTTCTTTTCATACTCTTCCTCGCTTATGCCAACGCGGTCTATCAAGCGGTCAGCGCGTCCGTTCCAGTCTAAGTAGTTTTCGCCTGTGTCTTCGGGGATTTCTACGGTGTAGAGGTGATTTTCCCAAACGCTCTTAATGTCTGCTTTCGTATGGCTGTTTAATACGGCCAACACATCTGCCCATTTCTTACGATTTTTTTTGTTCTCAGCTTGCTCGGCCCATTTGTCCGCAAATCTTCTCGCTCCGCGCACGCCCCTGTCCTGTATCAGTTCAAATGCCTCACGCACAATTTCGTACTCTGGATTATGCTTGGTTATATCTTGCCAATAACCATTGTTACGTATTTGATAAGTAATGTCTTGGTGTGAATTTTTCGCATACGTCCTGCCGATACCCTCAACCTCAGTCACGTAAGTACCCCAGCCATAAGCCTGCGCACCCTCGCCCTCGCCCATGTGAGAATGGTCAAAACTATCAAAGTCAGCACCACTACCATGATAAACACGATGGTATGAAAATTTTTGTCCATCACCATCAGACATCTCAAAGAAATTTTTTAACTTTGCATCAACAATGCCGTCAGTGTTTGTGTTGCCCAATGTGTTATTGGTGTCAGTAGTCACATTCCTGACGGTATTGTTGTATAATGAAATGTCGGATACAAAGAAGTTGTGTGTACCCTGTTTTGCGTCTGTGCCTTCTTGCACCGTGAAACGAACATAATAGGGCTTATTCCCGATTATTACCTTTCCTACATAGTTATGGAACGCTTTGATGTTCGGATGCTTCTTGTGTATCGTTCCGTCTGGTTTTAGCTTTCCACCGAGATTATCTGTTTCGCTATATGCCAACACCGACGATTTGAATATCTCTCTAATCTTTGGTATAATTTTCCCAAAGAGACAGTCCTCACCGTGCCATGCTTTTCCAAAAGCAGAGTTGTAGAACTCAACCGTTGCACCGTCTTTCTCCACAGGTTTTAATTCCGCATATGCACTTCTTGCTTCTTTACGTGTCGTGGGCTTGTCTTCTACTCGTTCTGGGCTTATCTTGTTTATTTGCTCAATACGTTCTTTCCTCTCATCAACTGACATGAGTCTTGTTTCCTCTCCATTACCATTCGCCATGTCAAGCACACGCTGACCCTCAGACACATCACTAACAACATCAATACCACTCTTTCGCAACACCCCAACAACAGCATCACGCAAAGCAACCTCCGCTTTCGTAAGCTCCCCATTGCTCTCGCCTGCCTTGTGGAACGGAACATTACCATCGGGAACACCTCCTCCTAAAGGGTCATCCTCTGGGACGGAAATTCGCCTATCACCATCTGTATCTTGCGACTTGGACTTAGCAGCAGACGACAAAACCTCCTTACGGCGTTCAGGGTCTCTCATGTAAGTGTCATAATCCATTCCATACTCTGCCTCATAAGACATGTCACGCTCATATTTGTAGTGGTCAACAACTTTCTTAATCTCCTCTTCCAGATAACGTTTCTCATAGCCACGTGGATTACCTTCACGAAGAACGTCAAGCACAATATCACGCATCTCATAGAAATCTATTTCATAGCCATTCTCCTCATAGAACTCTAACGCAGCCAGCTCGCATGCCCTATCAATAGACACTCCACCATTTTCTTTTTTAGCAATAATCCCAACAAGTTTTGCCTGTTTGCTCTTTGAATAACCAGTATGCGCACGGTAACTTTCTGGTGTGATCTTAATACCGGAGAGCGCACGGGCGGCACATACTTCTGGAGGTGTAGCACCACCATAGTCATAGTAGCTGCCAATGTACTCTCTCGCCTTTTTGCGCAAATCCCTCTCATCTTTAGCTTTCCAGTCCAGATAAGCCTTTTCTTCCGCATCCGGCTCCTCATCAATCTTTTCACCCTTGCCTATCGGTTGAAGTGCTTCTTCCGTCTTTTCTTCGCCATTTTCAGAAGCACTCAAATCCTCTTTCTTTACCGACGAGTACTCACCAAAAGGCTTTGTCTTCCTCTTGCTCGACTCTACCCACTTCTCAAAATCTTCAAGGTTCACGGGCGTAACATCTATTCTTCGTCCATTCTCCCAACCTTTCTTATAGTTGGCAAGATAGTCACTCTTCGCCTCATCTACATCAATAAAACCAAGCATCACCTTGTGTTCATCAAACGTGCCATCAGGATTATATTGGTCTACCACAAAGACTTTGCGACCGTTCCACCCATCAATGTCGTTGGAGAGGAACACGTCTATGTGGTCTCCGTCTACGCCCTCCGTGCCACGGAAGTAGCCATAGGTGTTGTGCATCTTGCTTTCCCACTTCTTGCCATTTGCATCCTTGCCACGTCTGATGCTTCCCTGTGGCTGTTCAATAGTAATGTCAAACGTGCCAACCTGAACGTGGCCTTTTTTGAAGTTGCCGGCTTCTTTCTGTGCATCGGTGGGGTTGGTGTTCACTTCGGCAGACGCTGTTGAAATCTGTTCAGAAAGTGATGTCTCTTTACTTTCTTCCGATTTCTCTTGTCCCTCTGCCTTAGATTTAGTATCTTTGCTTTCTGGAGAATTGTCATTGGGGGCGACAGCCCTGCCCTCTTTATTGGTGTTAGGGGTTACTTGGGTAACATCAGATGACGATTCTCTTTTTTTACTGTTGCGTCCCCTCGAATTGTCAAAGGCAGTCACAACCCAATCCTTATTTTGTTCTATGATGTTTCCGTCTTTATCTCTTAGATTACGGCTGACAACAACTGAATATCCGTCTTTTTCAAATACGACTTTATCCCATTTACTTTTTTTCTCATTTATAGAACCATTCTTTATCACATCATCTATCACATCACGAACCTCCTCTACCGAGTTGAAGTCATTCTGCTCCTCTACGTGACGTTGGATTATGTGCGCCAATCCACCACCATTGTCACCCCACACCAAATCAATATCACCAAAACCATCACGGTGGAACACACCAAGCAAGTCTCCACTCTTGTGCTTCGTCAAGAAGTCGAAAGCCTCCTTAACCTTACCCTTAAACTGGTCATAGATATTTCCAAAGACACCCTTGCCTATCGGTTGAAGCATGTCCTCCGACTTTTCCTCACCATCAACACCACTTTCAGACTTCGTGTCAACAGCTGGCGTTTCGTCCGCCTCCTCGCTTCGTGATTTCTTCTCTGCCTGTCTCTCTTCACCACTCTGAATAATCTGCTGCCATCGCTCAATCTCACTCTCTATGCGCTCAATATTAGCCTTGTGCTCCTTGCGTGCCGCTATCTTCTCCGCAACACTCTTTCCCTCCTTGGGCTGTTGCTTCTGTGCTTCCTCGAGTTCAGCCACCTTGTCATTAAGCATGGATTGGGCCACCTCCCTTGCCATGTCAGCATCATCATCGGTCTGTTCCAAAAGAGCAGCCCAAGCCTTACTTGGCTCTGCTTGCATATAGTCATATTCTCCACTCTCGTCTTGTGGTATCTTCGATATAGCAGAAGCCTCATCAACCGCATTGTTTTCCTCGTTCGGTTTCTGTTCTTCTTGCGGTCTTATCTCGTCTGCGGGGTGCGTCTCGTTAAACTTGTCACCATCAAATGCCGGAAGCTCATCGGGAGACTTCTCTTCTTCGCCTGTCTCATTCTGCACCTCTGTCCCAGCTTCAGGAGTCTTGGGGCTTACCACATCGGCATTATCATTAGACTGCTGTGGTGGGGCTGTCAATGCGTCAAGTTCCTCACGAGTATATTGATTAATCAAATGACCATTCACACGCTCACTCGTCTGCACAACAACACCATCTACGTCCTCCGTCTGCACAACCTCTGCCTCGATGGGCTTGCCGTCAACATAAAACGTCATCTTGTCGCCAATGCCGAAATTGCCCTCATGCTCACTCGGCTTAACATAGGCCGTCTCCTGCGACTGCCCTTCTTCCTCTTGTTGTGTCGGCTGATTATGCACAAGCGAATTGTAGTACGCATCCTGCTCGTTGGCCGCATCTTCTTGACTCAACTCCCTCGTCTGTGACTTCGGGTCTCCGACATACTTGCCCTGACCCTCATCGAATTGTGCAGCACGTACTACAAGATTACCGTCAGCCTCGCCCACGACAATCATCTTCTCACCGTTAGGTGCAGTGTACGTGTCCCCGACGTTGAGTAGCTTCGTCTGCGGATTATGTCTCTGCGCAAAGTCGTGCTCCTGTCTTATGCCGTCTATCGTAATGCCACGTTGCTCCATCGCGTTATCAAGCATCTGTTCAATAGGGATAAATGCCCCTAAGTCCAAATCGGGGTCGTTAAGGTCAACAACTACCCTGTTGCCATTCTCGTCCTGCAACTTCACAGACTCAACATCACTACCTGTATTGTCAGGGGTGACATACCACTCTTTGCCTCGATATGTCATCTTCCATATTCCCTCCTGCCCGTCAGGAGCAACATACACAAGTCCTGCGTTGCGAACTCCGCTAAATAGCTCATCGCTCACCGACTGACGCTGATTGTCATACTCCGCCTGCGCTGGGTCTACTTGCTCTGTTTGAGCAGTCTCCTGTGTCGGTTGGATACCGCCCTCAACCGTGACGGTGGCATTGTCGTCTGCATCAACAACTCCCTGCCCCTGCCGGTTATTACCATTATCAACAACAGCTTCGCCCTCACTAGAATCCTGCTCGTCTGTATTCTCCTGTTGCGAGAAACCTTTATAATACTGCGACCTTGCAACATACTCCAAGATGGCACGCTTCTTCTTCTCGTCATAGTCGCTCACAAGAACGTCTGCTACCACCTCCTTTATGTCCTCATTCTTTCCGTTCTCAATCTTATAGCGCATAGCAATCCATTCCTCCTCGTTCTCGAACAGCTTTATAACTGCCCTGTCAGCTTTCTGCATCGCTTGCTTCGCCTCGTACTTCGGAGTCCTGTATCCTGCGGTTTTTACTGCGCTCATGAAACCGCCCATCAGTGCAACACCTAAGAACGTATCAATATTGTTGTCTAAGTTGAATATGCCCGTGTCCTTATCGGTATCGAATGTCTGGTCTCCTACAAGCAGACCGTTTAGCACATTACCGACCACTTCCTCTGCGTATTCTGGAATCGTACCGCTCCACTTCGCCCTCTTTTCGAAGTCGTTCATCGCCTTTGCGAACTTTGACTTGTCAATATTGCTGATGAACTCCTGCACGGCATCGAGCGATGTAGACAATGCACTCGGAATTTTACCCTTGACCTTGCTGACCCCCTTGGCTATTCCCTTACCTGCTGCACCAAGTATCGGCTTGAAGTACTCACCGAACATCTCCGAATAATTCTCTATCGTCCGCGAAGTGTATGCCTTGTACAATGCCTCTCCGAAACTCTCCTTGTTGATACGCCCGTCATATTCCACCTTGCCTGTCTCTATGTTGTGCTTGAACTGCACATCGCCAATCTGCCTGTGTAGGACGTCACTCGCAACATGGCCAATGCCAGTCGTGCCGGCCATCACCCCTGCGCCTACCACGTCACCTGCCACACGTGCCCCAATTTTTGCAGCAAGAAATTTCCCTGCTGATTTTTTCAATGCCGACTTTCCAAAACGCTTCAGGGCATACCTCGTCAACATCGACTGCCAGCTCCTGCCTATTGCCGAAGCGGGGTTTATCATCATCTCAAGCATAAACGGCAACGACTCGGCCGTCACCTGCCCAGCCTTGTAACCTCTGCCTACATAACTGCCGAAATAGGCGTTCGTGGCCATCTCTATAGATTTCGCATCTAACATCGCCTGTTCGGGTTGCGACAGTGGCAAACCCTTGTCTGCCTTATTCAGCACTCTTATCAGCTTCAGTCCTGTTGCGGTCTCGGTGAGTCCCATGTCCCATGTGCGCACATCGAACAACTTATCAATAAACCCTCGCCCGGCTCCCCTTAAAAATGCACCTATATCGTTACCCTCTTTGCGTGAGATGTCTGCCTCTTTTACAAGTTTTTTTGCGTCTTTTAAAAAAAGGCGTGCCGCGCCTAAGAGGGACATTGTATAGATATACTCTTTACTATCTTGTGTCCGCATCGGCCAAATACCACCTGACTGCACAGGCTGCAAGAAGCTGAAGTTGCCGTTTTTTTGTTTTTCATCCTCTGTTGCCAATTTTTCCATTTTGGAAATTTTGCCCTCCAACCCTTTGGCTTGTTCAACCGACATCGACTTCTTGTATGCGAATGCTCTGTCGTTGTTCTCTTTGGCGGTCTCGATTTCTTCCGCTGACGGCAGCTCTCCCTTTTGGGGGTCGATGTACTCCTTAATCGGTAACCAACCTTTTTCTGCCCCCCTGTGACCATATACCTCAACCTCTGCCCATGCAGGCGTAACAATATCTTCTTTCCACTTTGTAACTCTTTTCCCTGTTTGAGGGTCGATGACAACATCAAAAAAACGTTCTTTCGGTATATATTTTTCTCGTCCGCTTCTAAACCTAACACGGTAAGAATTGTTTCTTTGAAAGTTCTCGTCGTCTGACTCGTTGGCGAGGTTACGCAGCTCGTAACTATTTGCAATCTTATCAGCCCACGTTCCGTCTGGAGATTGCGTAACGAAGTCCATCATCGGCCCGAAATCTTGCACCTTGTACCCTTTCTGCCTGTATGTATTAAGCATATTCGCAACCGCCCCCTCGCTCGGATTAGACATTGCGTTAGCGAACTCTTGCGCACTCCTGTACGGTAGTCCGCTCTGTAAAGCATCATACACCTCATTCACGCCCTCTTGCCACTGTTGATTATATGACTTTTCTCTATTGGCGGTCACGACCATCTTAGGCTTATGCACATCAGGAGCGGCATTACCGTCCTGCTCTGCATGTTGAGGTTGCACTGCCGTCTGTGTCCTTGTTGCAGTAGTAACAGTATTGTTATTTGTGTCTGGCGCTGGCGCAACATCATCAACACTGCTGTTGTCTTGCACTACGGTATGTGCGTCCGCCTTGTCTGCTGTAGCCTTGTCCTTGTCTGCTGTAGCATCATTACGCCTCCTGTAGAGTTGTGAGAAATTGTCATAACTATCATCATACCCCTCGCTCTGCATATAGTCATACAGCCTCTTAGCATACTCCTCATCACTGTCGAGTGACGACGAGAACGATTGCTCGTTGTCAGGCAGATTATTTTTCTTAAAAAAATCGGTGTCTTGCAGTATCTTATATACCGCCCTCTTGTTATCGTCTATATAGTCTATCATGTCGCTACTATTGTTCTGTTGTCTTAGTTACACGACCCTTTGCGTCTCGTGTGTAAGTAGTTGTCTTTGTCTTGTTCTGATTGTTTATCCTTTGCTTCTGTACAGCAATGATGTTGTCAAGGTACTTGATGCGTGCTTCAATTAGTTTCTTGTTGTCCTCGTTCTTCTCTTTTTGCAAGTTTTGTTGCTCTTGCTTAAGGTCAACAAGAGCCTGCTTGTACGCCTCATCGGCAGACATCTTGCGCTGCTTGAGGCTATACTCATCTTGCCATTTTTTTGCCTCATTCTGCAACTTCGCTTGTCTCCACAGCAGATTGCCCTTGCGAGTGTCACTATCCTGTTGCTTGTACGCAATGTTATGCGCTCTCTGCAACCCCTCCCTGTAGTCTTTCCAACTTTTTACAAGTCGCTCGTAATTTTTGTTCTCGTCCTTGTCCGACTCCGCCTTGTCTGCTGCATAGTCGTATGTGCTAACTCCCCCGTGCGCGGTAGTGACTACATTAGCTATAGCCTTCAAGGCCCTCGTGATGCGCTCAACTCTGTCTCTGCGCTCACGCTCACGCTCATAATCCTCTACGCTCTTGCTCGGTCGTGATGCAAGGAAGTCTGCGATAGTGTTGACCTGCTCCCTCTCGTCTGCTCCCTGTCCTGCTTGTGCATCTGTCCCTGCGCCCTGCTGTGCAACCTCGTCTGCCTCCTGCGCTCCTGCGCTAACATCCTTGTAGCTCGGCACATGATAGAGAGAGGGCTTGTCGGGGTCTGCATTAGAGTAGTCAAGCCTCGGTGTTGTCTTGTCTTGTGTGTTGTTATTGTTGTACAATGACGGTTCAGGCGTCCGCCATTCGGGCGACACCTTCGGCTTCTGCGGTGCGCTCGTCTGCGGTTGTTGTTGCGTTGCCGCCTGTCCTGTCTGCTCTGTATTACCTGCACCCTGCGGTTGTGCAACACTCCACGCCTGCGCAAACGTCCGCCCCTGTGCAGGTGATGTCTGCGTGTTAGCACCGCCACCTGCGCCCTGCGCTGTGCCGGCAGAGGGAGTAGAGGGAGTAGAGGGTGTAGTAGTCGCTTGCGGTGTTTTTTGCTTTGCTCGCAACCCTGCAAACAACCCTCCCTGCTTCTTCTTGTCGTCTGTCCCCGTTATTGCTATACCTATCCCGCTCATGACTACTTCACTTTACCTTTTGAACCGAATTTAAGGCTGTCAACGGCCGACCCTACTGCCGACCCTGCTTGCTGCACCGCCCCTGCTAATGCTTGCGCCTGTGCAGCCTTGGCCTGTGCCTCCTGCTCGTTATAACGCTCTGTGTCCTTGTCAATCTGCGCTTGCAACGCATCCTTACGTGCGTCATCTTGCGCTACAATATTACTTGCCGTGCCTGCTAACGCCTGCGCGTTCGCCTCTTTCGTTGCTGCAACAGACGCTTCACTACCGCCCATCACCGCCTGCGCACCTTGTGCCTGCTTGTTACGTCTTGCAATGTAGTCCTGCACCCTGTTGAGCATAGCTTGTGCAGATGCTCTCTGTAGTCCGTTCTCGTTGTATCTGCGTATCTGCGAGTTGAGTTGTCTCTGCCTCGCCTCTCTCATCTCTTTACGCTGCTTGCGAGCCGCCTTGTTTGCCATTATTCCGCCTGCAATGCTTGTCGCAAGCCCTATAGCTGCACCAATCATTTTTTGTAAAAGTTAAAAATTATGTGACAAAAATAAGTAGTAACTTCGTCACGTTGTTTTTAAGTTTTACACGTTAGATTTTTACAAAATGAAAGGACTAAAAACAGGAGGACGAGTAAAAGGTACACCCAACAAGCCGAAACCTAACAAGGAGGTCATCGCTGCCGTGCTGGGTGCTTATTTCGCCGACACAAAAAAGGGGGTTAGTCAGTTCGCTGCTGACCTCGCAAACCTTACGCCAGCCGACCGCCTTACGCACGTAAAAGACTTTATGCCTTACATCTACCCACGCTTGCAAGCAATGCAAGTAGACACACGCATTGAGGTAGACACAACAATCGAGCACAAGATTATCAACCTAATCTAACCCCTCTCTCACCCTATCTACTTTTTACAATTCACCCTTTTCCTCTCCCACTTTCTTAATTAGTGTTAATTTCTTTGTTTTTCCTTAGTTTTTCTTGCTTTTCCTTTGTTTTTTCCAAAAAAAAGCGCTACCTTTGTAATGTAATTAAAAACAAACATAAACAACAAAACAATTCAGCCCTCGACATCACGGTTAAGTCAGCAATATGAAGATAAATGCAAAAGGTAGTGATATATTTCGTAACAAAATGGCTATTATGATGTACGATAATATGCGTGATAATAGCGATGTTTACGAAAGCGGAGTAGATAAATACGGGATGATATATTTCGCGTACCTTAATGGCGACATTAAACGATATAAGAGAAATGAATTTCTCAAAATAGCAAAAGAAACGATAAGGAAGAGTAAAACATTTAAGCCCTCGACATCACGGTTAAGTCAATAGATATGGCACAAGTTTTTTTTGAATGTGATAAGCATAATTCTAAAAATAGGAAAAAGGCTATTGGTGCAATGCCTTATGTTTGTGTAGTTGTCGCAGTTTGTGGCGGTTATATGGGTTTTGAGACTTGGAACGATTTCGAAATTTGGAAAAATCAGAAATAATTCGGGCGAATTTCACGCACCTTCAATTATCGCACCTCAATCCCAGAGGTGCTTTTTTTTATAAAATTAGCAACCGCCTCTAAGCATTGTCGTGCTTGCTCAACCCTAACCTTATTGTAATAAGATATTATCCCCCTGCTACTGTTAGAATGTCCGAGACAATAGTTGATAATATTGTCGCTATAACCTAAATCTAACGCAAATTGCGCAAACCCCTTACGGGCAGAATACAGCACAATACGCTTGTTCATCCCTATCTTGTCCATCAGCTTGCGCACGTTGGCAGAAATATAATGTGCGAGGTTGGCCGCCGTGAACCTATAGCCTAACCTCCAAACTCCCCGCTCATCTGTGTACTTGTCTAATATCTCTCTCGCCTCTTGTATTACAGGCAGCACTACCTCTTGTGTAGTAAGAGTCGTTCCGCTTGTCTTGCGCCTCACATACCTCACAACCTCGTCCCCCTTGCGATAAACAAGGTTGACAATATCTCCCACATTCATTCCCCCAAGAAATAACGTCAGAAAGAAAAAATCTTTAGCAAGCATTTCTTGCCTGCCTTGAGGCTCGTACTCTCGAATCGTCTTAATATCATCAAGCGTCAACGGCAGCTCACGCACCCGCCCACGTGGGGCGACAGTATTAACAAACGGATGCACCTTGTATGACACGTACTGATTTTTTATTGCATAATTGACAAGCGACTTAATAGTACGCAGCGTGATGGAGACCGTGTCAACACTGTAACGAGTGTTATTTTGTAAAAACGCACTGAAATCTCGAATTAGATTGGGCGTAATGTGAGCAACCTCAATATCGCAAGAGTACATCAGCCACCTTTTTATTGCTCCTGCAATCACCGTTGCCGTAGCTGGCCTACATTGCGCCTTTCGTTCCTCCGCTACTCCGCACAACGTAATCCGTTTTTCCGCACAATGCGACAACATAATATCTTTAAGTTGCACACACGTGTACCTCTTGATGTCTCCTAATTCTAACAGCACATCTCTATACCTCTCTAAAGTTGCCCCCAGCCTCATAGATTTGTTGATGTGGTCTCTCTCGCACCTCAGAAGCGACCCGACAAGGTGTTGTGGGTCGGTAACGTATATCCCAGTTGCGATATAACAAGTCACAGAGTGATGCGACAGGGCGACGGCCACCTGATACGTGCCATCTGACCTCTTATACGGTTTTACCGTTAATGATAGTGTTGCCATGATTTTTTTTTGGAAAGTTTTTGGAAAGTTTTTATATCTTTTCTCTATTTTTCGTGTTCGTTTACTTAATCTTAGGTTCGATTACGTAACCTCCCCGAACTCTCCAACCCTCTAAAAATGTGCTAATTGGCTGAAAACTAACTTGCGGTGCGTACGGGACTCGAACCCGTGACCCCATGCGTGACAGACAATTTTACAATAAATAAATTTTATTTTATAATTGGCTGTACAACAACGTTTTGCAC
>ERZ1026868.1541-NODE-1541-length-11786-cov-4.553576_pt1 | contig 11786 bp, 4 predicted proteins | sample MGYA00380164_ERZ1026868 | MGnify/ENA primary metagenome ERZ1026868 (study PRJEB33269, sample SAMEA4719800) | human gut metagenome | biome: human-associated habitat; feature: organic feature; material: feces | place: Cameroon | collected 2013-10 ... | reverse complement strand
CCTATCTCATCAGCGAGATACCTTATCAGCCCAGAAATTCGGTATGTCCGGATATCCATGTGCCTATCACTTCAGAAGCCTTTCGCCCACGTGTAAACAATGTGAACCAAATATCGGTGGTGAAGGTGGGTGATGGAGAACAGAACCTGGACAAGGGGGACAGGATTCAACACTATCTGTCGTTATCGGTATCGAAGGTGGCCAAGCCTGAGGTGTTCTTTTATGTGCCTCATGTCATGTCTGCCACCTATGATGTTTACATAGTTCTGGTTCCTTCTGACGTATTGAATGAGAATAAGGATGTGAAGAGCCTGCCGCAGCAGGTCCGACTCTTTGCCACTTACGCAGATGCCAGCGGCAGTGTGGGTAAGGCAACCTGCTCTACTGCATCTCCAACAGAGATAATAGGTACCGTTACCAGCAATCCTGCCAGAATCGATACCCTGAAGGTAGGTCAGATAACCTTCCCCGTGGCCTATGAGGGATTGGGATGCTATCCGGTTATTTCAGTAAAGAGTATGCAGCATAATGCTTCTGGTAAGTACGACAACAACCTTCGCATTGCTGATATCATTCTCAAGCAAGTAGAATAAAGTAAAAAATTGATTATCGTATGAAAAAAGAAAATATATTCATCTTTCTGTTTTCTGCAACTCTAGCTTCAGCCCATGCCAGTCTGCCATCGGGCTTGGATGCCCATGTGCAGAAGGTAGAAGTAATGCAGGATGATAAAGATTTGGTAGCTGTCAGTGGTATGGTGTATGATGAAGCAACCCGACAGCCTCTGGCAGGTGTACAGATACGCACCTTGCAAAGTAACCGATATGCAGCCATGACTGGTACTGATGGAAAGTTCAGCATTCGGGTTCCCCGCTCTTCGGCGGTTCTGTATGTCTCTGCGCCTCAATATCAGCCCCAGCAGGTTGCCATTGGCATGTGTTCGGAAATTTACATGCTGAGTGATGCCTTTCAGCCTCTGTATGGCGAGGGTACGGAGTTGGCTTCCAGCCGCATGGCCAGTCCTTCTTATGGTATGGCAACTACGGCAGATGACCCCATCTGCGGCATGCTGGGGGGTGATGTAAGGGGCATCGTGCGTTCGGGTGCTCCTGCTGCGGGTGCCAACTTCTTTGTAAGGGGACTTAATTCTCTCAATGCCAATGCGCAGCCGCTCATCATCGTAGATGGCGTAGAGCTCGACATGCAGCATGGGCGTTCGTCGCTTCACCAGGGCAGCGTGCTCAATATGCTTTCTTCCATCATGCCGTCGGACATCGAGAGGATTACCGTTCTCAAGAATGGTACTGCCCTCTATGGTGCACGTGGTGCCAATGGGGTTATTGTGATTACCACAAAGCGCAGCCACTCTATGGCCACCCGTATTGATGTGGATGTGGCTACGGGGCTGGTATTCAAGCCTTCCCTGCCTACCATGATGGATGCTTCGCAATATAGAATCTATACCACCCAGCTGGTTGGAACGATAGAGGGTGTGAAGCAGCAGACGCTAAACTTGCCATTCCTTAACGATGATCCTTCAAACTATTATTATCATACCTATCATAATGATACCGATTGGAAGAAGCAGGTATATCGCAATGCGCTGAGCCAGAACTACAGCGTGAATGTGCAGGGTGGCGATGATGTGGGCATGTACAACCTTTCTTTGGGATATACTGATGCCGCCAGTACTGCAAAAAAGAATGATTTCGGACGTATGAATGTGCGTTTCAATACGGATATCAATATTGTCAAAAATCTGGATGCGCTGTTCAATCTTTCGATAGCTAAAACTACCCAGAATCTTTTCGATGATGGCTTCGGAAGCAACCTGGCTTCTTCTGCCATCACCTCGCCCACGGTTCTGGGATTGATAAAGAGTCCGTTGCTCTATCCTTATCAGTACAATAATTACCTGGGTGGATTCAGCAATCTGCTGAGTCCTGCCGATGATCTTTTTTCTGGCATAGCCGGGAATACTTCATTGGCGAATCCGGTGGCTATTCTTGAGCAGGCTGAGGGTACTAACAAGAACTATCTGGAGAATACTTTCTTTCAGGCCAGTTTGCAGCCTGTTGTTACCCTGTCGGGGGATTGGAAACTGTCAGAGCTGTTCAGTTATTCGCTCAATCGCAATACGCAGCGATATACCCGCCCATCCACGGGCGTGCCATCGTTTGATGTATCAGAGTTAGGTAAGGTATATAACAAGTTTGCCACTGCGAGCTCTAAGGAGAATCATATCTACAGCAACACGGCTCTGTCATACAGCCATCTCTTTGGTGCTCATTCTTTGGCAGGAAAGATAGGATTCTCTTACAATGTATTCAATTATGATTCTGATGTGCTGAGCTCTGATTTCACGAGTGCCCAGGATGACAAGAATCCTCATATATCAGCCTCTGCCGACAATTACAACCAGCAGGATGGTGCCAACGAACAGTGGAAGCAGATGCAGTGGTATGGCAATGTGGATTACTGCTACAGGAACACCTACTATCTTTCGCTGGCATTGCTGGGTGAGGCAAACAGTCGTTTTGGCAGCCACTGCGACGGCTTGTCGCTGATGGGAGTAAAGTGGGCTTTGTTTCCCAGCGTGCAGCTTGGATGGGTGATGAGTGCAGAACCGTGGTTCCCCAAGACACCCGTGGTGAACTATCTGAAACTCACAGCCGGTTATGACCTTAGCGGTAATGATGATATTTCCAACTATGCAGCCATGACGGTACACACCATGGTGAAGTTCAACCATGTGGCAAATGGTCTCCAGATGACCAACATCGGCAATGAGGACATCAAGGATTACTATGTTCATAAGACTGATGACCTGCTGACATTGAGCAATTTCCCTACTCCGGTTCTAGGCATAAACAAGTACTGGACCAATGGCGGCAAGTTAGAGAACAAGGGTTTTGAATTGTCGGTGAGTGGCATTCCGGTGGTTACCAGGGATTGGCGTCTTGAGGTGGGTGTTTCTGCCGGTCATTACAAGAATAAGCTGCTGTCTCTGGTTGATGGTGATTATACTACTTCCATTTATGGCGAAGATAACATACTTATCCGCGTAGGTAGTCCTCTGGGCTTATTCTATGGCTACAAGACCGAAGGCATCTTTACTTCAGATGCAGAGGCTAAGGCAGCCAACCTATACTTTGCAGATGATACCGGAGCGAAGCATTATTTCCAGGGTGGTGATGTTCACTTTGCCGATATTCATCAGGATGGAGTTATCGATGCGAAGGATAAGACGGTTATCGGCGACCCGAATCCTGATATCTATGGTAATTTCCACCTGTCTCTGGGCTGGAAGAATCTGAGCCTGAGTGCCGGCTTCAATTATTCGTTGGGTAACGACATCTACAATTACCAGCGTTCCATTCTCAATTCTGGTGCCACATTCTACAACCAGCAGGTGGCGGTAACCAACGCCTGGCAGGTGGATGGGCAGACAACCAGCATGCCTCGCATCGCCTATGGTGACCCCATGGGAAACAATCGCTTTTCCGACCGCTGGATAGAGGATGGCAGTTATCTGAGGCTCAAGACGCTCCGCCTGTCTTATCGCATTCCGGTAAATACTTCCTGGCTCCAGGGACTTACCGTCTGGGCTGAGGCAGCCAATCTTTTCACGGTAACGAAATATACGGGTGCCGACCCAGAGGTGAGCTGCACTTCGGCAGTCTTGGGGCAAGGCATCGATGTAGGCAGCATAGCTCAGGGAAAAGCTGTAAATTTTGGTTTAAAAATTAATTTATAAATGTATGAAAAAGTTTGTATATATGGCATTGGCATTTGCCATGCTGCTGTCTTCGTGCGAGGATATGATTAGCGTGGATTCCGACCGTGCACTCCATTTGCCCGAAATCAACCAGAAGTCGGATTCCCTGTTCTATGCATGGGGAATCATGCAGGCCATGCAGCAGGCGGCCGACATGTATGTGTTGCAGAATGAGATGCGTGGCGACCTGGTGAAAACCACCCCGGCATCTCATGTTGATCTGCGCAGCCTTGCCGATTATTCGGCAACTGCTGCAAACAGCTATGATTCTGTATATGTGTATTATAAGGTAATCAATAACTGCAATTATTATCTGGCACATCGTGATACCACATTGTATAATGGTTCTTATCACGTAACGCAACAGGAGTATGCAGCGGTGCTTGCCTTCCGTGCCTGGGCCTATCTGCAGGCTGCCAGAACTTATGGCAAGGTGCGCTTCTATACAGAGCCAAAGACTAACATTGGCTCTGCACTCAACGACCAGTCGCCCATGCTGGGCATGGCCGACATAGTTCGGAATCTGGCTCCGCAGCTGGAGCAATATACGGGTACCGCTGTTCCCAGCTATGCCAACATAGATGCTGGCCTTACCAATCAGGGAAAGCCTAAGACCATCATATCCAGTCAGCTGTATATCCCCGTGGATGTAATACTTGGCGAGATGTATCTTGAAACAGGTGAATGGCAGAAGGCTGCAGAGCACTATGCCAAGTATCTGGTGGCTAACGACATGAACTCTTCTCTGGCTACAAGTAGATTTGCCTATCAGGGTGACGTATATCGAAAACCGGCAGATTATGTTCGTCCTTCCGATTTGCTGCAGGATGAAGATGAAAGCAGCATGACCGGGGTAAACTGGAAAGATGTAGTGTATTCCAAAGACGAGATCATTACCTATATTCCTATGGCTGTAAACAGGTTGAACGGTAAAACCACACAGCTTCCGCGACTGTTCGGTTACAATTATTATGCCACAGCTGACCAGGCCGGCCAGGCGTGGCTGAAGCCACAGATAGAGCCTTCGGAGGAGTATAACAACCTGGCAGATTCCGCCCATTATTACTATTATAATAAGGTGTCAGGAAAATATGGTGAGACGCAGGCTGGCGATATGCGCCGCAATGCCCGCATGACCAGTCATACGGATGTTTCTGCCAATGAACAGATGTTTTATCCATCTCTTTATGTGGGCAGCAATGATATCATCTTGTACCGCAAGTCAACAGTATGGCTTCATCTGGCAGAAGCCTTAAACCGTATGGGCTATCCTGATGCTGCGTTTATGATTCTTAAGGATGGCGTAAATGCCAGGGGGTTTGCTCCCGGCACTTTGGATGGCTACTCCTATTTAGGTAGAGATGCCAAGGAGTTCCTCACCTCCCCATCCATGCGCTTGGTGAATGCCGTCAAGACCATCAGCAGCAAGACGGGCAATGACACCATCGTCTATAGTTCCATGTTCAGCAATCCTAATTATGGCATTCATGCACATGGATGTGCCGATGAGCACGGACTGGCCTCTTCCAAGTCGCTATATACCTATGATAGGGTAATGGCACGCAAGCTGGCAGAACTGGCGGCTAAGTTCCAGATTCAGGCGGCTTCGGACGCATCTGGTGGCGAATACTCACTGAAGGATTCTATTAACGCCATGGAAGATATTCTCTGTGATGAGTATGCCATGGAATTTGCCTTCGAGGGTACACGTGCCGGCGATCTGTTGCGAATGGCCCGCCATAAAAACGAATCGGGTATCTACGGAGGAGGCTTCGGATCTCGATGGTTGGCCTACAAGTTCCGGAATCGTCAGTTGGCTAAGGATTTGGCAGATGAGTCTAGCTGGTACCTGCCTTTCGAATAAGTGAACACTCAGAATTTTAACATAAACAAAACTATATCAGATGAAACATCAAATATTATTGTCAGCAGCTGTTATGTGGGCTGCGATTCCTGCAGCCGTTCAGGCACAGCAGATGAACCTGCAGCCATCGGTACAGCGCAGTGCCTCTACTTTCCAGCTTGGTACCTCGGTGGCACCGGATGGAAGTTCGGTTACCTGCGATTCCAAAAGCCTGCTTCTCAATGGAACGCCGTGGCTTCCGGTGATGGGAGAGTTTCATTTCTCCAGAGTGCCACGCCAGGACTGGCATCGCGAACTGTTGAAAATGAAGGCTGGCGGAGTAAATGTGGTTGCTACTTATATCTTCTGGATTCACCATGAGGAAGAGGAGGGTATCTACGACTGGAGTGGACAGCGCGATCTTCATGCCTTTGTGGAAGAATGCAAAAAGGTAGATTTGCCGGTAGTACTGCGTGTGGGACCTTTCTGTCATGGCGAGGTTCGAAATGGCGGTTTCCCCGACTGGGTTATCAGGAGCGGATGCAGAATGCGCTCAACCGACCAGGCTTACCTGAACAAGGTGGCCCACTGGTTTAACCAGATATTTGCCCAGGTTAATGGGCTGCAGTGGAAGGATGGGGGCCCTATCGTCGGCATCCAGGTAGAAAATGAATGCCGTGGACCTTGGCCTTACATGATGGCATTGAAGGGATTGCTCGACAAGACTGGTTTCGATGCTCCAATCTATACGCGCACGGGATGGCCTCAGATGCAGGGAAAGGTGACCTTTGGACAGTTATTGCCTCTTTATGGTGACTATGCCGACGGTTTTTGGGACCGCTCCCTGAAAGACATGCCGGGCGACTATCCGGGAGGATTCACATTCCGTGCCTCCCGACTCTCTACGGTAATAGCCAATGAGCAGTTGGGTGAGCAGAGCACTGCCATGTCAAAGTCTGATCTGGCATATCCTTATTTCACTTGCGAGTTGGGTGGTGGCATGATGACGAGCTATTCCCGCCGCATCAATATTTTCCCTCAGGATGCTCTTGCCCTGGCGGTATGCAAGGTGGGCAGCGGCAGCAATTTGCCAGGCTACTATATGTATCATGGTGGAACCAATCCCGACGGAAAGCACATGAGGCTCAATGAAGACCAGTCGAGCCTGCTGGTAAATTACAATGAGTTGCCGGTGAAGACCTACGATTTCCAGGCTCCTCTGGGCGAGATGGGACAACCTGGTGGCAGCTATGCGCCATTGCGTAGGTTTCATCAGCTGTTGGCAGATTTTGGAGATAAGATGAGCGGTATGGATGCACAGATTCCGGCCCAGAAGGATGGGCTGCGATGGAGTGTAAGGTCAGACGGCAAGTCGGGCTTCATCTTTGTCAACAACTATGAGCGATTGAAGAAGCTGGGCGATAAGCAGAATGTAAGCTTCTCGCTGACCAAGACCGACGGAAGCAAGGTGAAGTTTCCTAAGCTGAAGGTTCTTGACGGCGAATCGTTCGTGATGCCGTTTGGCCTGCAGGTGGGAGAGGCTGTTGTGGATTATGCCACAGCGCAGCCTTTCTGTATTCTTCGGGGCGAGAAACCTACTCTGGTGTTGTCTGCCATCAGGGGTATCAAGCCGGTGGTGAAGTTTGCCAAAGGGCAGAAGACAATCAGCGTGCGTATTCTTTCGGCAGAAGAATCATTGATGGCTCAGAAGATAGACTTGGGCAACCGTGATACACTCATCGTTTCGCCGGATATAGTTTATCGTGATGGTGAAAAGCTGATTCATGAGCAGTGGAAGGAAGGAGAGGCGATAGGCTTCTCGCTGGTCAAGGCGCAAGATGCCAAGCGTGAATTGAAAAATGGAGAAAGGGGAGTGCCGCTACAGCCTTCTGACCAGGACTTCGAGGCAGCCTCTGTATGGAAATTGACTATTCCTGAGAATATGAATGCAGATGGCTTATCACACCATGAAGATGCCTTTGTGCGTATCAGCTATGAGGGGGATGTGGCTCGTGTATATGCCGACGGCAAGCTGATAGAGGATAATTTCTGGAATGGCAAGCCTATGTATGTAAGATTGTCGGAACTTCGCGGGCACAAGGTGGAACTGCGCATCTTGCCTTTCCACAAGGATTATCCGGTTTATCTGCAGCCTGCCCAGCGGGAACTCCTGCAGAAGCGTGGAGGCAGTTTGCTGAAGGTGAATGATATCACGATAGTAAGAAGAATCACTGATGGTATTTAAATGCAATGGAAATGAAGAATTTAATTGGTAAAAGCATTTTTGCTTCTCTGCTGCTGGCTGCATCTTGCATGCCGGCAGCAGCAAAAGATGTTTATCTGTTCTCTTATTTTGTAGGGCAGTATGATGGCTTGCACCTGGCTTACAGCTATGATGGCAAGCAATGGACAGCCCTTAACGGCAACAAGTCGTTTTTAAGACCTGAGGTGGGCAAAGACCGGCTGATGCGCGATCCGAGCATCGTGCAGGGACCTGATGGCGTTTTCCACATGGTTTGGACTTCAAGCTGGTACGACCGCATCATAGGTTATGCCTCTTCCAGAGACCTGATTCACTGGAGTGAGCAGAAGGCAATACCCGTAATGATGGACGAACCCACTGCCGAGAACTGCTGGGCTCCCGAGCTGTTCTACGATGAACCTTCGCACACCTATTATATATTCTGGGCAACAACCATTCCTGGCCGTCATACTCCCGTGGCATCAACAGAGGAGGAAAAACGCTGGAATCACCGTATCTATTATACGACCACCCAAGACTTCCAGACCTTTTCGAAGACTGCGCTGTTCTTTAACCCCGATTTCAACGTCATAGATGCCGCAATAGTCAGGAATCCCAAGAAAAAGAAGCAGCTGATGATGGTAGTCAAGAACGAGAATTCCCTGCCTGCCGAGAAGAACCTGCGCGTTACTTTTTCCAGGAATATCAGAAAGGGTTTCTCTACCCATGTCTCCCCGTCTATCACGAGCAAGGATTTCTGGGTAGAAGGACCGGCACCTCTTTATGTGGGTGATTCTCTCTACGTCTATTACGACATGTATCAGAAAGGACGCTTTGGTGCAGTGATGAGTACCGACAACGGTAAGAACTGGAAGGATGTTTCCGACGAAATCCGTTTCCCTAGAGGTGCTCGCCATGGCACAGCCTTTAAGGTTGACGAGAAATATCTCAAGGCTCTTCTGGAGCATGAGCAGAAATAATTAGCATAGTTTGTGTAGTTGTGTTTGTGGCAAATCATGTTGTATATGACCTGTTTTATGGCATATGCAACAGATTTGCCCCTTTCATGAAACCAATTTTTAGCCAGTTGCAACAAATTAGATATATCTTTGCGGCTGGAAATAACAATTAACAATCTTAGATTATGAACAAGAAATCTATGCAAATCCGCAGCCGATGCCTTATGCTCTTAGCCGCATCGGCATTGCTCCTTCCTGCGCAGGCTCAGCGTAAGATGGACAAGTTAGATAGAGGGCTGGTAGCAGTGCCTGCCAATTCCAATGGTGGCACTGGCAAGGGAAACTTTGTGAGCTGGCGTATCTTCGGCGAAGAGTATTATGATGTAACATATAATCTTTATTGCGATGGCACCTGCATAGCCAGAGGTTTGCGTGTAAGCAACTTTTCGCATGCAGATGGAACTGCGGCAAGCCGCTATCAGGTGGCCGCCGTAGTAAAAGGTGTGGAACAGAAAAAAAGTTCTGAAGTAGCAAGATGGACAGATGGCTGCCTGGAGGTTCCGATGCAGCCGGCATCCGACCGTGACGGCATCGATGTATCTGACTCCTATGCTCTGAATGATGTATCTCTGGGTGATGTGAACGGAGATGGAGTGGCAGAATTGATAGTGAAGAGAAACTATACAGGAAACATTCTAGATGCTGCCAACAAGACCCGATTCAACCGCTATGAGTGTTATGATATGAAAGGTAAAAGATTGTGGTGGATAGATTTGGGACCGAACCTGATGGCGGGTCCTGATGAACAGTGGGATCTGATTAGTTTTGACTGGGATGAGGATGGAAAGGCTGAGTGCATCATGCGAGGTGCCGACAATATGATTATCCATACCTCTACCGGACGTGCCATCAAGATTGGTAACATGGATTACATTGCTCCGAGAACAGAATATACACGTGATGGAGCTGAGTATCTTCTGTACCTTAACGGAGAGACTGGTGAACCATATGGTTGGGACAAGTCGTCAGACGCATTCTCGCCGATGGTTTATCCTCTCCCTCGTTTCGAGAATGGAGAGACCGATTATGCTGCCGCATGGGGAGCTAATGATACGGGTCACAGATCTTGCAAGCATTACTTTGGTGCACCTTATCTGGACGGACGCCATCCCAGCATCTTCTTGGGCCGTGGCTGCTATACCCGCCACAAGATGTGTGCCCTGGATGTGAATCCAGAAAACCATCAGTTAACCCAGCGATGGCGCTGGAATGATCTGGGTGGTGCATGGTTTGGCAATGGATATCATAATTTTGCCATTGCCGATGTAGATATGGACGGAAGAGACGAAATCGTCTTTGGACAGATGGTGATAGATGATAACGGCAAGGGACTTTGTACCACAGGATTGGGACATGGTGATTCGCAGCATTGTGCTGATTTCGACCCTTACCGAAAGGGATTGGAACAGTTTGCCTGCAACGAAACCCATCCTGCCTGTACCTATTATAATGCTACTACTGGCAAGATTTATTATCGCTTGCAGACTTCTGGCGATGACGGACGTGCCCTTTGTGGCAATTTCACCAACGACTATCCTGGCTCGGTGGGCAGATCCACCCAGTCGGGCATCATCTCTTGTACCAAGGATAAGCCTACACCGCTTGTTGACGGTGGTATCCAGGATGGAGTGTACTGGAGCCATCTTAACCAGCGCATTTACTGGGATGGTGACTTGCTCGACGAGGTGATGGATTCTCCAGGTGCCAGCGGTAAAAGTGCTGCTATCTATAAAGCTTTCGGTGGCAGAATTCTCACACTTGCCGGAGTTACCAACAATTCTTCCAAGAACAATCCTTCTGCCTTGGGTGATATTTTCGGCGATTGGCGTGAGGAACTTGTACTGCGAAAGTGGGACAACAAGAGCCTGCTCATCTACACAACAGCCATACCTACCGAACACCGTATTTATACGCTATGGCATGATCATCAATATCGCAATGCAATGGTATGGCAGTGCGTGGGGTATAACCAGACTCCTCACAAGAGCTATTTCCTGGGCGAGATGGAGGGCATTACCGTGGCTCCGCCTCCTTTGACTACCGTGGGACGTGTGGAGATTGCCAATGGAGGTACCATCGGAAATGCACATAAAGACAAGCATGTCTTGGTCTGCGAAACCAATGATACCCAAATCAATGTTTCTGGTCAGGCTGCTCCGGATATCGCTACATTCAATGTTCCATCATGGGTTCAGGGAAAGAACAGCGACGTGATTAATGGTGAAGCCGATTCCGACAAGAAATACTATGTATGCTATGTGAAGGGCGGCGCGTTCTCCGGACCGATGCGACTGGTAAAGCAGGGTGATGGTATTCTTAACTTGCCGGCTGTGGAGGAAAACTATACCGGACCTACTGATATTTGGGCTGGTACGCTCAACTTCGATGGAAAAATGTTGAACTCTCCTGTATGGCTCAACCGTTTTGCTGCCTTGAATTCCAATGGCGGACAGTTCCGCAGTATCAAGATGGACTATGCTTCCATACTCCGTCCGGGTGCTGAGGGTGCAGGAACCATCCAGACAGATTCGCTGAAGTTAGGGTTCGGCTCACGTGTCGTCTTCGATATATATAATAAGGTGGATGGTTCGGCTGAATGTGACAAGGTTTCTGCGAAATTATTGTCTATAGAGAACAGGCAGCAGGGCAATTGGGTTGACTATGGACCTGAGTATCTTACACCTGTAGTTCAGATAAATGCTCATGGTGAGATGGAAGAAGGAAAGTATCTCCTGTTTGATGGCTTGCAGAAGGTAGAGGGTAAGCTCTCCGACCTGGTGATAGAAGGTGTGGATAACACCTTCAAGGTGCAGCTTGAGCAGGAAGATGATAAAGTATATCTCGTTCTCAGCAAGATGCGTGCTGCTGCCGATGTCTTCTGGAATGGAAACGTGAGTGATAAAT
>ERZ1026868.1540-NODE-1540-length-11790-cov-9.182872_pt1 | contig 11790 bp, 8 predicted proteins | sample MGYA00380164_ERZ1026868 | MGnify/ENA primary metagenome ERZ1026868 (study PRJEB33269, sample SAMEA4719800) | human gut metagenome | biome: human-associated habitat; feature: organic feature; material: feces | place: Cameroon | collected 2013-10 ... | reverse complement strand
CCGAGGTTCCGGGCTGGGGCTGGTTCGACACCGCCAAGCAGCAGTACGCCTGGCTTATCTTCCTGATCCTTGCGGTGATGTACGTGATCCTTGCGATGACATTCGAGTCGTTCCGCTACCCGCTCGCCGTGATCTTTATGGTTCCGGTCTCTTTCATCGGCCTATTCCTCGCCTTCGGTCTCTCGGACTTTTCCTTCGATCAGGGCGGTTTCGCCGCCTTCGTGATGCTAAGCGGCATAGTTGTCAATGCCGGCATCTACCTCATCACAACCTACCAGTCCCTCCTCCGTGAGCGTACCCACCCGCTCCCTGTGGTTCGGCAATCTCACCAACCAGCCGAATCAGCCAGCATCCGCCTCTATGTCAAGGCCTACTCCCGCAAGATCAACCCGATCACCCTCACCATAGTCTCCACTATCCTCGGCCTCCTTCCGTTCCTGACCGACGGCCCTGAGGAAGTCTTCTGGTTCGACTTCGCTGTAGGCACCATCTCCGGAATGCTCTTCTCCATCCTCGCCGTGATCTTCATCCTCCCCGTCTTCTGCGTCAGCCTCAGACCGAATCGAAATAAATGACCGACAGAAAATATTTGGGTACAGAACGTTGCAGGTCGCGAGGCAAACGATAGGGATCTGCTGATTCTGAAATCATCAACAGTTGCATTTATCTATGAATATTGTTACATTGCGACACAAAATTATCCCGGTCAGATGAAGACAACAAAATTAGGATTGGCCTTGGGGGGCTTATTGTTTATGGGGGTTGTGCTCGGCTTTTGCGTAAATGACAAAAAGATGGCACCGGAAGCCCTCCGTTGCGAGTATCAGGAAGGGAATGGCATCCTCATTGACACACAGACGCCAAGGCTCTCGTGGATAAACAACACCACCCAAACCGCCTGGCAGATTCTCGTGGCCACCGACAGGAAGGCTCTCAAGGAAGGTAAGGCGGACATCTGGGATTCGGGAAAGATGGCAGGAAGCGAGTCCCATCTGGTCGCATATTCGGGACCGGAGATGGATTCTATGGAGGACTATTGGTGGACTGTCAGAATCTGGAATGCGGATGGTAAAGTGTCAGCGTGGGCGGAACCTGCTCACTGGACTACGGGAATGTTCAGAGAAAGCGACTGGAAGGCTCAGTGGATCGGCGCTTCCTGGCAGGATGACAGCGACCCGACAGCGGATAACTCCGCTCCCATATTCAGAAAAGAGTTCACGGTCAGGGATGGTCTCGTCCGCGCAAAAGCTTTTGTCTGTGGACTTGGTTGGTTCGAGATGTCCGTCAACGGCGGCAAGGTCGGAGATGACTACTTCGTTCCCGGGCTGACCGACTACACGGCAAGGCCGGCGCTTCTCACCAATCCGAGAATCCCTCTGGAGCCGGAAGTCACAGCCTATCGGACCCTGTACCTCGCCTACGACATCACTGATATGCTCGATAAGGGCGCGAATGCTGTCTCGATGCTTCTTGGAAGCGGGTATTTCCACGAAGGATTGTTCAACAACAACACCATAGCGAACTACGGCTACCCGAGATTCATCCTGCAGATGAAACTTGAATATTCAGATGGGCACATTGAATATGTCTGCTCGGACACCACTTGGAAGGAAGCGCATTCTCCGATAATATTCAGCAATCTCTATCAGGGAGAGGTCTATGACGCCAACCTTGAGATTCCGGGATGGAGCAAGCCAGGATTGGATGACTCCTCGTTAGGGTACGCTGCCGTTAAGGAGGCTCCTCAGGGCAGACTTGTAGCCAATATGGGGCCGACAGACAAGGTAGTGGAAGTCTTGAATCCGGTCTCTTTCGAGAAACTCGAAGATGGAACATTCAAGGTCGATTTCGGCAAGGTCATTTCGGGCTGGGTCAAATTGGATGGTGTCAATGTTAGCAAGGGTGACACTCTTAAGGTCAACCATCTGTCTGAGTATCCTGCCGGCAGGTGTGAATATGTCTGTGCGTCCGATGGGAAGGTCTCGTTGAATCCGAAGTTCACTTGGTATGTTTTCAGAGAGGCCATCATTTCCGGGATCAAAGATCTTGATGCTTCGCGGATAGTCGCCGAGGCGGTCGGCTCCGATGTGAAACCCAACGCTGAGTTCGACTGTTCGAATCCGCTGTTCTGTCAGATCGAAAAGATCTGGAGACAGTCTCAGGTGGACAATATGCACGCAGGGGTGGCCTCCGATTGTCCTCATAGAGAAAGACTTCCATACACGGGTGACGGTGAGGTCGCGATGCCTATGGTCCTTGCCAATTTTGACGCCGCCTCATTCTACAACAAATGGATCGGTGATGTCAAAGGCAGTCAGAATCCAGAGTCGGGTTATGTGCCGAACGGCGCTCCTTGGGAACCTTGCTGCGGAGGCGGTCCGGCTTGGGGTGCGGCCATCTGCGTTATGCCGTGGGAGTTCTACAACCGCTACGGTGACAAGGATCTTCTCGCAAGCTGTCTTGGCCCGATGAAGGCGTTTATGCGTTTCTATGACACCTGGCGGACAGAGGACGGAACGTCGTCGTTCCATAAGCCTACACCACAGGGAACGCCACTCTATTGGTACAACCTCGGAGATTGGGCGCCGGCTTTCGGCCTGCCGAAGGATGAACTTGTCCACACATTCTTCTACTGGTTGTGTGCGGACATCACAGCGAAGACAGCCAAGGTACTTGGTGACGAGAAATGTGCCGCAGAGTATTCGGAAAAGGCTGACGGAATCAGGGATGCGTTCAACAGAAGTTACTACGATCCGGAAGCCAAGAGCTACGGAGACTTCGGAGGCAACGTCTATGCTCTGTATATGGGTGTACCTCAGGAACGACTTGAGGATGTCCGCGCCACACTCCGTGAAGAGTTGATGGGCAAATACAACGGCCACGTCAATGTCGGCTTCGTCGCGCACAGATTCCTTTACGAGACTCTTGCCCTCAATGGTATGAACGATGTGGCGTGGACCCTGCTGAACCAAAAGGATTTTCCGAGTTTCGGATGGTGGCTTGAACAAGGCGCTACAACCACGTGGGAGCAATGGGACGGAACCGATTCGCGGAACCACCCAATGTTCGGTGGCGGCCTCGTTTGGTTCTACAAGATGCTCGCTGGAGTTCAGACAGATCCTGATGAGCCTGGTTTCAAGCACATCATCATCCGTCCTATTCCCGTGAAGGAGCTTGAGGATGTCTCCTACATGACCCGGACTCCTTACGGGACACTTGTGTCCAAAGTCAAGGTGAACGGTGACAAGGTGCGTATGGAAGGCCGTGTCCCTTTCGGAACCCGCGCCACGGTCTATGTCCCGAAAAGCACGGACGCCGCGATTCTCAGACCGCTTGATGACAGTAGTTACGAAATCTATGAGATCGGTCCGGGGGAGTACTCATTCTGAGAACCGTGCTGGCATAGGTGAGCTGACTTGTTGATTTTAAAGGAAGAACCCACCTCGAAAAAAATTTGCATTCTGAAAGGTTTTGTGTAAATTTACCGGATTTGTTTTTAACAGGTTTGGAACACGACTATGGGAGGCAGGAAAAAAGTGATCATATTCGCTGGCCTTGGCGGGCTGGCGATTGGTGTATGTGCTATGCTGGCGGTGGGAGGGGCGATGACACGCACTTCCACCAATGAGTATTGTATGAGCTGCCACTACCACGAGCAGGCTGACGCGGACTGGAAGAAGTCCGAGCACTACAACAGCGAGAGTGGTGTCGTGACCGACTGCGCCGCCTGCCATCTTCCTCCGAAAGAGAACGGCTACCTTCGCTATTATATGGTCAAGGCACGGATCGGTGCAAAGGATCTGTGGGCCAAGATGACCAAGGACAAGGACGAAATCGATTGGAATTCAAAGAGAACGCTTGAGCACGGAACGAAGATCGTCTATAACGAATCCTGCGAGAAATGCCACGTCAATCTTTTCCCTTCAGGAATATCCGATGACGGGATCACCGCCCATCTCTACTATGAAGAGAACGCCAAGAAACTGAATCTCCAGTGCATAAGCTGCCACCTGAACACAGGGCACGATATGCCCGGCTACGAGCATAAGAGGCTGGAAGGCAAGGTGATGGACACTGGCGGAGGCGAGAAATATGACAGTGCCGCCGTGGTGACTTCTTTCACGAACTTCACGGAGACGGTACCCGGCACGACGGCGGCGATCAAAATGGTCGCGGTTCCCGGAGGTGAGTTCACGATCGGCAGTCCGGACAACGAGCCGTTCCGCTCGGCGGACGAGGGCCCTCAGAAAAAGGTCCGGATCTCTCCGTTCTTTATGGGTGAGGTCGAGGTGACCTGGCATCAGTTCTGGGCGTTTTACAACGAGACGATGTCCGAGGGCAGAACCCCTCCTGAGAAGATCTACGCCAACAACAACCGTCCGGATGTGGATGCCGTAAGCGGTCCTACCCCTCCGTTCGGATTCCCGGACCAAGGCTGGGGAATGGGCGAGAGGCCTGCGATCACGATGACGCATTACGCGGCGGAGACCTTCTGCCAGTGGCTTTCCATCAAAACCGGACGAAACTACCGTCTTCCGACCGAGGCGGAATGGGAATATGCAGCTCGTGGCGGCACCCAGACTCCGTACTTCTTCGAAGGAAGCCCGAAGAAATATTCAAAGGAAACATTCTGGAACAGGCTCTTCGGGGCGGACACCACCTCGATCGCAAGTTATGTGGTATATTCAGAAGACAGTTTCGGCAAGACTCAGGAGCCTTCCGAGGTGAAGGCCAACCCGTTCGGACTCAAGAATATGCTGGGTAACGTGATGGAATATTGCTCCGATCGGTATGCCGCGGACGCATATTCAAAGATAGCTGACGGGGCTTTGGATCCGCGGGGGCCGGAGAGCGGCGAGGAGTTTGTGGTACGCGGAGGATCATATTCAGATGACGCGTCGCTGGTTCGCTGCGCCGCCAGAAGCCACACCCGGAATGATGATTGGCTCCGCACCGATCCGCAGAATCCGAAGAGCATCTGGTGGTACTCCGATGTCAAGGGTATCGGTTTCAGAGTCGTGTGCGACGTTCCTGAAGGAATTACTGTTAATAATTAAATAACATAAAGACTATTAATAAAATGAGCAACAAAATGGACAGAAGATCCTTTCTTGGCAAGAGCGCCAAGATAGGTGTAGGTCTGGTAGGAGGCAGCGTCCTGCTGTCAGCCTGCGCGGGCGGTGACAAATCCGGCAAGATGACTCCCCTCAGGCAGCCGGGCGAGTACTATGTGCCTGAACTTCCTGACAAAGCCATTGACGGCAAGGAACTTAAGGTTGGCGTAATCGGTTGCGGCGGCCGTGGTAGCGGTGCTGTCAATGACCTTCTTAACGCCGCCAATGGGATCAAGGTCACAGCCTTGGGCGATGTCTTCGCTGACCGTCTGAACGGCCTTCGTGAGAACATCAAGAACCAATGGAACCAGGAAGTTCCTGAGGATCACTGCTTCACCGGCTTCGATGCCTACAAGCAGGTCATTGACTCAGGTGTGGATATGGTGATTGTCGCCACTCCTCCGGTCTTCCGTCCGGCTCATTTCCAGTATGCCACCGAGAAAGGTGTCCACTCATTCCTTGAGAAGCCTATCGCTGTGGATGCCAAGGGCTACCGTCAGATTATGGCGACCGCCAAGCAGGCCGAGGCCAAGGGGCTCAGCGTCGTGACAGGAACTCAGCGTCACCACCAGAGACCTTACGTCGAGTCCTTCAAGAAGATCCAGGAAGGAATGATCGGCGAGATCACTGGCGGCAACGTTTACTGGAATCAGGGAATGCTTTGGTACAAGGAGCGTCAGCAGGGCTGGAGCGATATGGAATGGATGATCCGTGACTGGGTCAACTGGAAGTGGCTCTCCGGCGACCACATCGTCGAGCAGCACGTGCACAACATCGATGTGTTCAACTGGATGATCGGCAAACACCCGATCAAGGCTACGGGCTTCGGAAGCCGTCAGCGCAGAATCACCGGCGACCAGTACGACAACTTCAGCATTGACTTTGAATATGAGAACGGAGTCCATCTGCACAGTATGTCCCGCCAGATCGACGGCTGCTCCAACAATGTCAGTGAATATGTCCGTGGAACCAAAGGCTATTGGAGTTCGACGGATTTCGCCATCCGTGACCTTCAGGGGAATATTCTTTGGCAGTTCGATGGTGAGGCCGAGAAGGCTCAGTTCCAGCAGACCAATCCGTATGTGCTTGAGCACGTGGATTGGGTGAACCACATCCGCAAAGGTGAGGCTCACGTTGAGGCAGGCGAGTGTGGCATTTCATCTCTCTGCGGCGTGATGGGTCGTGAGGCCGCCTACACCGGCAAGACCATCATCTGGGACGAGATCAGCGCCTCCGACCTGGATTACCTCCCGGAGAAGCTTGAGCTCGGCAAGATGGATATGAGCAAGTACACCGTCCCTGTCCCGGGAGCAGAAAAGTAACCGAATATGAACAGAAGAAATTTTCTGGCGACAGCGGCGGCGGGGTCGGCGGCATTGGCCGCGGCATCGGTGCTGCCGGGGTGCGTCGCCGCATCGGACGATAAGAAAAAGTCGGGGAGTGACCTTGAACTGAAGATTTCGTTTCAGGAGGGGATAGCTCCGGGCGAGAGTCTGGCCGAGAAGCTGGACTTTATGGAGAGCCTTGGAGTCGTCGGTTTCGAGCCGGGAGGCCGTGGACTGGCTTCCCGTGTGAAGGAGATTCAGGATGCACTTAACGGACGAAACATCAAGGTGTCGGCGATCTGCGCCGGCTTTGACGGCTTCATCCTTGCCGAGGATCCTGCCGTTAAGGAGTTGTTTGACAAGACAATGCGCGAGATCGTGGCCGCTGCCGGAGAGCTTGGCTCGACGGGAGTCATTATGGTTCCGGCCTTCAATCACCAGACTCCGTGCAAGCCTCACACGATGGACACCCGCAATTACCTTTGCGAGCAGCTTCACGACCTTGGAGAGTTCGCCCTTGAGCACGGCACGACCGTGATCCTTGAGCCGCTTAACAGGAACGAGGCCTTCTATATGCGTCAGGTGGCCGATGCCGCTGCGATCGCACGTGACTCAGACAGCAAGGGAGTCAAGGCTATGGGTGATTTCTGGCATATGTCCGAGGAGACTTCCGACTACGGCGCGTTGATGTCTGCCGGCAAGGAATACCTCCAGCACGTCCACATCGCCAGCCGCGGCCGCAGGGTTATGCCGGGCGAGGACGGTGAGAAGGACTATTACGTTGACGGATTCAGAGCCCTCAAGGAGATCGGCTACGACAAGTATGTCAGCTTCGAGTGCGGCACCAAAGGGGACCGTGCCACGACTGTCGCCGCTGCCGTTGACCTTCTGCGCAAGCAGTGGGCTGAGGCGTAATGTCAGCATTCAACCATTCGTTCGGGCTTGTCGCGGCCTTGGTCTATGTCTGCATTCTGGCAGGCGTTTACGCCTTGCGTGGGCGTTGGTCGCTGTACAGGTTTCTCGCCGGACGGAAGGCCTGCATAATTTCGATTTCAATTGTACTGTTCCTGCTTCTCATCTTCGGACTTGTTCCACAGGATGGAAGCAGGGACGGTTTTTTCGGCGTTCTCGGTTTCAGGAATATGAGCCGGTCGCCGATCTTCATCCTCGCGTTGCTTCTTTTGGCGACAAGCGTCACACTGAACACGATCGAGGATATTCATAGATTCAGCAAGCATCGCCTCGGGGTGACCTGCGCCCATCTGGGCCTGTCGGTGATTCTGATCGCCGGACTTTTCGGCTCCGGCGGCACCGTCCGGACGGTTATGATCGCGATGCCGAATGTCCCGGACCATCAAGCGCGGAACGAAGTCACTTATGAATATGTCAAGCTCCCTTTTGAGCTGACACTCAGGGATTTCTCTGTCTATGAATATTCATCAGAAGTTACCTTGACCCTTCCGGACGGCCGCTCTTACGACACGAAGATCGCCGTGAACCATCCAGCCAAGATCGGGTCGTGGTGGATCTATCAGTCGGATTACTTGTCGGACACGGAGCGAGGGGAGTTCGCGAGCATATTCAAGTGTGTTCATTCGCCGATGTCGGAGGTCTTCCGTGTCGCCTTGTGGCTGCTGCTCGTCTCCGCCGCGGCGATGGTGTTCTTCGCCGGGTTCAAGCCTCGTTTCAGGAAGAAGGCTTTTTCTTCGGGACCAGATTCTTCCGAAGGAATATTCAATAAAAAGGAGGAACGACAATGAGTTGGGATTCATTTGTTTGGTTCGCTTTGGCCGCATCCGCGTTGTGGCTCTCCGGTGCCGTGATGTCGGTGGTCTCAAAGCGTCGGATGCCGGCGGTCCTTCTGACGGGAGCAGGCTCGATTATATTCATAACATTCATTGTCGGGGTCTGGGTAACGCTCGGCCGTCCGCCGCTCCGCACGATGGGGGAGACCCGCCTCTGGTTCAGCCTCTTCCTTTCGCTGATCGGCCTCGGGGTCTATCTTCGTTGGCGTTACCGCTGGGTCCTGCCGTTCGGCTGCCTGATGGCAGTGATGTTCGCGTGCATAAACATATTCAAGCCAGAGATTCACACTGAGGAACTTATGCCCGCCCTCCGCAGCCCGTGGTTCGTCCCGCACGTCATCGTCTATATGTTCGCCTACGCCGTGATGGGCATTGCCACCATCCTTGCTGTGCGCATCCTTTGGCTTGCACGAAAGCCGGTCACTGAGCCTGTCGAACTACAGCGACCGCTCGAAACCGACCTCCGTCTCTGCGACACCCTCGTCCGCATAGGCTGGGGTTTCCTGACGATGGGCATAGTGATGGGTGCCCTTTGGGCCAAGCAGGCCTGGGGCGACTATTGGACCTGGGATCCCAAGGAGACTTGGGCCGCCGCCACCTGGCTCAGCTATCTCCTGTACCTGCATCTGCGTCAGGGACAAGCCAATGCTTTGTCTTCGGTCACTTCGACAAGCTCAGTGACCGACTCCTCCAACAAAGCCCTTCGCTTCGCTCTTCTCATCCTGATTTTCTCCTTCCTTCTCCTCCAGATGTGCTGGTGGGGCGTAAACTACCTCCCCTCCGCCCAAGGCTTCAGCCTGCACACCTATTGATTTTTAGTTCATGACAAAAACAATTCATATATTTGAACAAATTATGACGCACGATGCTGCTACTTATTTTATTCTGTAAATCGGTGAAATGAGAATCGCGATTGATTGTGATTTTGATTTTTAAATTATTATTTTATATCTTTACCAAAATGGAATACTGTAGGTATGAAGAAACTGTTATTGTTGATATATATTATTTTCGTTGGTTAGCTGTACTTATGTAAAGACTTATATAGATGTCCGTAATTTCGAAAAGCAGGTGATAAATTTCCCCGAAGTTATAACATCTATAGAATATGGTGAAATCAAGGATGTTCATTGCTCTTTCACTGGGCCAATTTTCATTGTGTATTTTGGCCCAGAAGACTGTCTTGATTGCAAATTGGCTCATTTGTCTGATTATTACCCGCTTTTTGCTTTATCTGATGAATTTGCGTTTAATATAATGTTGTTAGTCTCTCCTTCTGTTGATGAGCATTCCAGAGTAATGTCTATAATTAAAGACGGTAAATATCAGTTCCCGGTATTCATAGATTCTGGCAATGCCTTTTCTTTGCAAAATCGCAATATTTTAAACGATTCTCGTTTCAATCATTTTCTCATTGATGATAACAGACATCCTGTTTTTGTTGGCAATCCATTGAGTAATCGTAGATTGTATAGGCAGTTTATTAAACAATTATAATATGAAATCTAAAAAAGTATCTTTGTTGGCTTTGATTGTAGCCTTGTTATCGGTTGCTGCTTTTTGTGTGTCGCAAGTGGATGTTGTCGCGAACACGAAGGCTCTATGTTCAGAGGAAGAACAGAAAAGTGTTACTTGTTTTAAGACAATTACGAAAGACACTTCGACTGATCCGTTACTAACCCTTTATGCGTGCGATGACTGTAAGCAATATGGAATATTGTATGCAACATCCAGTGGTCGTTGTTTTATCAAAGCTCAAACCGGAGGAACTGAACTTCTTTGAGCGTATGAATAAATTCATCGTTATTCTTGCTGTTCTGTCTTGTTTGGCAGCATGTCATAAAGTGGACGAGGCGGTGGTCTACATTGGGCCAGGAGAGGCGTTGTCTGTGACTGACACAGTGGAGATGAGTCGCGTCAAAAGCACGATGCCTGTCTTGATGCCCGTAAGATTCATTGTGACGGGAAAGTATCTTGTCCTTTATCAAAAGAATGTTGACAGAATCTTTCAGTTCTATGACTTGCCGTTGACAGGTAAAAGTTTTTCTGCCGGAATGATAGGCCGTGGCCCGGACGAGTTTATCAATCCGGATCCAGGAAGTATGCTGGGAACAAAGAACGGCTTTTGTCTTGCGGATCTTGATGCTTACAAAACGGTGGAGGTGATAGATCGTTCAATTAAGATTGTGTCGAAAGAGCCGCTTATTACTGGTGGTGTGCCGCATAATGGAGTGGTAAGGATCGGTGACAAATTCTTAAACCTTGATGTCAGTTCTATGATTACAACACGGCCAGAGGACGAAGCGAAGCAATTTCAAGTGATTGGAGAGAGCGGTGTGGAAAAGCACATTTGTGACGTTCCGGATTGGGATGACAATAATGCGAACATGATCCGATACATTTCCCACGTGGTAACAAATCAGGAACGGAAAGTTTTTGCCGCTTTTTATTGTGGTTTCAGGAAGATAAGGTATTACTCGTATAAAGGAGAGTTGCTTAAAGAGATTTCTGTTGATTTTCCGGATTCCTCTGTCCATATCGAAGACGGATTCTATGAGACTTATACCCGTCCGGTGGCTTCTTTAGACAGAATTGTGGTTCGTTGCGGTAATTATAATCGATTGGTGCAGGATGCTATTCCGAATCAGACAGAGTTACAGATCTGGGATTGGGATGGTCGTTTGATCCATAGGCTCATCGTCCCGATGTGGCTTGAACTTTATACCATTGACTTTTCCACAGGCTTTCTTTACGCCGCAAACAGCGAGTTTGAGGATGAGATTTTTTATTCGGACATATCGGAATATTTATAATAAGCCTTTCAGCCATCGATTTGAACAATAGTGGCATAACCTTTTTGAATATAATCAAATAAAAGCAGGAAACGCGCTCTGGTGATGATCAGGGCGCATTTTTTTATGGCGTTTTTTATATAACCTATTGCTTGTTTATGAAAATTTTTGCCTATCTTGTGGGCCCACTTAAACGATATGGAAAGGCGTTTTTTACGATATTCATCAGCGAAATTCCTTTTTTGCGGAAAACTTCGATAGTGATTTAGAGGCGGTTGGATTATTTTTTACTAAACGCGGAGTTTAACAAAACCAAATTTTATGAGTAAAAAAATCTTTATGGTCTTGGTCTTCCTACTGACAGCGGCAGGACTGCTGTCGGCCCAGACGAGAACCGTCAAAGGAAATGTCATCTTCTCTGAAGACGGACAGCCGGCGATCGGGGCGTACGTCTCGGTGGAAGGAACCAAAATCGGTGGAATCACCGATGCCGACGGAAATTTCCAGATTACTGGAGTTCCAGCAAGCGCGAAATTCGTTGTTGTGACCTACCTTGGAGCCAAGGAAAAGAAGGTCGCGATCGCCGACGTGATGAAAATCACCGTTGAGCCGGATTCCGAAGTCCTTGAAGGAGTTGTGGTTACCGGTATGCAGAAAATGGACAAACGAATGTTCACCGGATCTGCTACGAAGATCAGCGCCAATGACGCCAAGTTGGATGGTATGGCCGACATCAGCCGTTCCCTTGAAGGAA
>ERZ1026868.1539-NODE-1539-length-11791-cov-9.925954_pt1 | contig 11791 bp, 9 predicted proteins | sample MGYA00380164_ERZ1026868 | MGnify/ENA primary metagenome ERZ1026868 (study PRJEB33269, sample SAMEA4719800) | human gut metagenome | biome: human-associated habitat; feature: organic feature; material: feces | place: Cameroon | collected 2013-10 ... | reverse complement strand
CTTTTCGGGCTGCTGTTATGAACGGTATTGTGGTTTGATCTGGTCGCTGAGCTTGCCGAAGCGCCCGCCGAACCGTCCGGGATTTTATGTCGTTATCGCTGCATTGTAGAGGGCTTGATGTCAATTAATTATCTTAAAATTTGCGATTTTGTAAAATATATTTTATAAATTTGTAAAACACAATTTATAAAATTGCTATGTATCAAAGGAGACATCTGAATATCCTTACATCACGAATGGCTGAGCCACGGCGTCGGATGCAGATAGTGATGGGGCCTCGTCAGGTCGGCAAATCCACATTGGTAGGACAGTTTACGGAAGCGACTTCGGTTCCGTTTGATTTTTTCGCTGCGGATAGTGTCAATCGTTTTGACACTTCGTGGATACCAAACAAATGGCAGCAGGTGCGTATGCGGATGGATATTCATTCTGAGCAAGAACATATCCTGATCATTGATGAAGTCCAGAAAATCAGAGGTTGGAGCGAGCAGGTTAAGAAGGAATGGGACGAGGATTCCAGAAGTCACCGTAATCTGAAGGTGATTTTACTCGGTTCTTCCCGCCTTCTGTTGCAGAAAGGACTTGAAGAATCCCTTGAGGGGCGCTTTGAGACCATAAAAATGGGCTATTGGGATTGGCAGGAAATGCACGAGGCCTTTGGTTTTTCGATGGATGAATATGTTTACTTTGGGGGATTCCCAGGACTTGCGCCGGATATTCAGGATGAAGGTAGGTGGCGTAATCTTATGGAGGATTCCATAATATCTCCGATTCTGACACGGGATATTCTTGAGATCGAGGAGATCCGCAACCCGGCTCTTCTAAGGCAAGTGTTTGAACTCGCCTGCATCGAATCCGCCAAGGAATTGTCTCTTACGAAGATGCAAGGAACGATGAACAGCGGTACCGTTCCTACAATCAAAAATTATCTTGACATACTCAACAAGTCAATGACAGTACAACCTCTTCAGAATTACTCTGCATCGAGAATAAAAGAGAAACTGTCTGTTCCCAAAATGCAAGTGTTCAACAATGCGTTCCGCAACAGATTCGGATCATTCTCTTTCGACGAGGCGCGTGTGGATCCTGCGGAGTGGGGGCGTCAGATTGAGTCGGCTGTAGGGGCACATTTGGCTAATAGGTCGATGATGGATGACTATGAACTGTTTTATTGGAGAAATGAAAGACGGCAGGAGTGTGATTATGTCCTGAGAAAAGGACATGCACTGGTTGCTATAGAAGTCAAAAGTGGCAGCGTTGATAAGACCGTAGGCTTTGAAAAATTCAAAGAACAATTTGCAGACAAAGTCACAGCCGCATTCATCGTTGGCCCCCATGCCCTGCCTCTGGACGATTTCTTCATAATGGATTTGACGTCACTGTTCAAAAAGGGTTAGCTCAAGCCATTGCTGTAATTAGTATTGCGGTTATCATCCTATCTATGGATTGTCCTTCTGTGACAAATCATCCGGAATCGATGACCTCTTTGTTACAATGTCTGTCCTGAGCGGTGATGCTCGGCGACACTTGAAGCCTTTTTCGTTGCCGAAGAGTGTCAAATGACACCCTCAAGCGACATCTTAAGCCATTTTTGTCGCTTGAGAGTGCTATCAAGTCAATAAGAAAGGCCCTAGCCAAGTCCCACTGGTCAAGAATGGTATAGAAGCTTGATCCATGAAATCAACGTGACCGTCGCCCGAGACCATTGCCGAGACAATCTCCACAAAAAGTGCTATCGAATCCGGAAATATTCTTACCTTTGTAACGTTTTGGTGCGAATGCCCAAAACATACATATTGATGAAAGTGTTTTCGCACTATCCTTCAAAGAAAATCTGGCAGTTTTCAAAGACAGAAGGGAAGACGACAGCACCGTCATCTGTATCCGATTGCGTGTACTCTACACCCAACGATACAGGTGTGGGGATTGTTTCAGTCTATTTTCTGTCAGGTTTTGCCAGAACCTTCTTTGAGATAGACGGAATCGGCTCCACACTTTCTTATATTTATGAAAAAACATCCTGGCGGGAGTCGGACAGGAACGGAACCAATAACAGAACGAAATGAAAAAAGTATTTTCATTGGGAACGTTGCTTGTTCTGGCCTTGTTTGTGACGGGCTGCCACAAAGGTCTCAAGAGAGACATCCGCAACATCAACGGAAGGCTTGACCAGATCGAGAACGTCGAGATCAAGAGCATCAACCAGCAGATCACTCAGATCAACTCGTCAATCCCGAAACTTGAGCAGACGGACAAGGAGCTGAGAGGCTACATTGATGTGCTGCAGAAATCAGCTGGTGACCTGAAAACGACCATCGAGGAGATTGACGGTAAAATCAAGACCTTGAAAGAGGAACTAAGTTCATCAAACGCCGAGATCTTGTCAAAATTGGAGTCCGTCAAGTCTGATCTTGAGGGACGACTTGACAAGATCAACCAGACCATCGCTACCCTGAAATCCAAGGACACCGAACTGGAGGGCAAGATTAACGATCTGAAATCTTATGTTGATGAGAAGGACTCCGGTGCTAGAGACTGGGCATTGACGACTTTCGCCACCATCGACCAGTACAACGCCGTCGTGCAGAACATTAGCTCCATCCAAAAGAGCATCGAGAGCCTCAATTCATCCGTGGAAACCCTGGAGAAAGATCTTAAAGAAAGGGTAAGTCAGGAGATAGAGAAGGCCCTTGAGCCTATCCGTGACCAGATCGCCGCTGACGTTGTCAAATCCATAACAGAGTCTATTAACACGACCATCACAAAGGTCAGGACTGAGATCGAGGTTGCCTACAAGGCTGAGATAAAAGCCTCAATAGAAGGACTTGAGAAGTCACTAAAAGAGTGGGTGAACAGTGCGCTGACCGGTTACTATACGATCTCCCAGACGGACGCGAAACTGGAGGCCCTGAAGGCCGAACTCGAAGGACGCTTGTCTTCACAGAAAACCTATCTCGAAGGACTCATCAGCGCGTTGTCCACAGACCTCACGACAAAGATCACGAACAACACGACCCTCATCACCAACCTCAGCAATGAGCTGACCACCGTCAACGAGGAGATCAAGAAATATTCGCAGACCGTGATCGAGAACACGAACAGGATCTCCGAGATCTCGCAGACCATCGTCAACAACACCACGCAGATCACCGACAACACAAAGATTGTCGAGGAACTGAAGAACCAGATCAGCATCCTCCAGACAGAACTGACCACAAAGGTGAGTGAATTGGAGAGCAAAATATCCACATCCACTGTCGAGAAGGAGACCATACTCAAGGAAATCGAGACCGTCAAGACTGAATATTCAGAGAAGATCTCCAACCTTCAGACTGTGCTTGAGGGCAAGATAGCAGAGAACAAGGTCCAGATTGACAACAACAAGGCTCAGATCGAGGCCAACAAGAAGGCCATCGAAGAGAACGCAAAAGCGATCGCTGAGATGAAGGCGAATGCCGCCGGCGTCGAGGCCGTAGCCAAGAATACGGAAAGAATTGCGGAGAACGCCAAGGCCATCGCTGAGCAGGCCAAGTTGATTGCTGGGAATGCGTCCGCCATCACGGATAACGCCGCAGCCATAGCCGAGAACACGAAGCGCATCACCGCCCTTGAGAAAAGCCTTCTCGACACCAAGTCCGAGATTACCAACGCCTACAAGGACGCCATCAAGGTAGCGATAGATGAACTTGACGGCAAACTGACCGATGAGGTAGCTGAGAGGGTTATTGAGACCAACGGCCGTATCACTGACGAGGTCAAGGCGATCAACGACGCGATGGATGCCCTTACGAAAAGGGTCAAGACATTGGAGGACGAGGTGGCGGCCTTGAAGGAGAGGATGTCCGGCTACGACATCTCAATCAAGGACCTCGGCGACAGGATAACCACCGTCACCGAGCAGATCACCGCTATCAATGCCACGATAGAGAACCTCCAGAAGACCAATGAGGAGATCAAGGAATATATCAAGAATATTCAGGCTCCGTCCGAGGAGTTGAAGGAGTCCATCGCCGCCGCCGACAAGAAGATCGACGAGGTGAAGGCCGCCCTTGACAAGGCGATCGAGGACGCCAAGGCGAGTGACAGCGCGATGAGGGACGAGCTGGTCAAGTCCATCGGGGACGCCAAGGCCGACGTCATCTCCCAGCTCACCTCGCTGCGGACCGAGATGACGGAGAAGCTCACCCTGCTCAACGAGACAATCTCGACCCTTGAGACAAAGAGCAAGGAGATCGAATCCAAGGTCACCGAACTGAGGACATTCGTCACCGAGCAGATCTCCTCCACAAAGGACTGGGCATCGGCCACATTTGTAACTCTGGAGGAATATTCAAAGGTAGTCTCCGACGTGACCTCTATAAAGGAGACGATCGCCAACCTGACGAACTCCCTCTCGGAGATGGAAACTAAACTCAAGACGCAGTGGCAGTCCGACATCGAGACCGCCATCGCCCCCGTCAGGAAGCAGATCGAGGATGCCATAACCTCCATCACCAATGAATATACCAACGCCATCTCCGCCGCGAAGGCCGAAGTGACCGAGGCCTACCGTGCCGAGATGAGGGTGGAGATCGGCAAACTGGAGGAATCCCTCAAGGCGTGGGTGAACTCCAGGTTCGACTCCTACTGGACCATCGCCGAGACCCAGGCCAAGCTCGACGCCCAGAAGTCCGACCTTGAGTCTCAGCTGAAAGCCCAGAAGGAATACCTCGAAGGCCTCATCAACAATCTCAAACCAGGCGCTTCCGAGAGCGAGAACCGCACCCTGATCGACAATCTGACCAAGGAGTTGGAGACCGTCAAGAAGACCGCCTCCGACAACGCCTCCGCCATCGAGGCTCTCCGCTCCGACCTCACCAAGGCGACCGAGGACATCACCAAGGCCTACAAGGAGGCCATCACCTCCGCCATCAATGAATATGACGGCACGATCACCACTAAGATCGACACAAAGGTCCGCGAGCTGAACTCCACAATCGATACCAAAGTCTCCGAGATCAACACCCGCATCGACGCCCTCGACGCCCGCGTGAAGACCCTCGAGGACTCACTCTCCGCCATCAAGTCCCAGATCAGCGCCCTCCAGAATGAGATCAACGCCCTGAAGGACAGACTATCCAACATTATCGGCCGTATGGTCTCCATCTCCCACATCCCGACCTACGCCGACGGAATAGAGAACGTTTCCTACACAATGTCCGGCACCACCATCACCCCTGGCTCCTTCACCCTGCGCTTCGAGATCCAACCCGCCAGCCTCGCCGAGGACCTCGCCGCCAACTGGAACACCGCTCTCTCCGTCAAAGCCGTCTATACCATGACACGCGCCTCCGCCGGAGACTTCGCCCCGCTGACCATCGAGTCCGCCACCGCCTCCGACGGAATCCTCTCCGTCAACGTCTCCGCCGCCGGCCTTGATGATGCCTTCTTCCAAGGTGAACTAACCGCCAGAGCACGCCTCAAGATCTCTGACGGCACAAAAGAAGTCCTCTCCGAATATATTCCATTGAAAAAGAGCAACGGAACTCCTTCCGACATAGATTACATCGACCGCTACGGCACCAACTTTGGCCCGGGAGTCGAGATCGATGGTACAATCTGGGCTCCGGTCAATTGTGGCTCAAAGGTCAACGAGGATGGAGAGTATCGCTACAATGAGTATGGTGACCATTATTCTTATGAAGATATGAAAACCAAAACGACTTGTCCAAATGGATGGAGAATTCCGACTTCCAATGAAGTAAATACCCTAATTGAAAATTATTCCGAGTTTACTACATACAAGAAAATGCAAGGATACTGGTTCTCAGGTACTACTCCATATTCGGAAAATACTCCGGCTGTTTTTCTACCATTAGCTGGAGCTCCTCAATATGATAAAGATGGTTATCTAACCAGCAGATATGCATCAGCAAAATATTGGTTTGTTTCTCGTTATAGTTTTACGGGACCGTTTTTTGACGGGATAACTGTTCTGATTTTTACAACATCAGAAACTCCTCATACTCAATCTTTGACACCAACTGATTTCTTTGCTTCTTTACGTTGCGTAAAAGAATAATATAATCCAAATAGGTGTTTCATACTACTTATTGTTTAACTTAAAAACCGTTTTGTTATGGTAGTTATCACTAACAACAAAGACAAAAGTCTGTCTTACAAGGTCATCCAGTTCAATTATGACGGTGACGGAACGGCTCTGGTTATCATGGATGATGGCAAGAGCATCGACACTTTGAGTAAATCCACAATAAAGGATTATATCTCAGGGAAAACAGGTGAAGAGAAAGAATGGACCGTGTCCCTTGAAGACTAATAATAACATCTCTGGTCTGGCAACAACACGTGCCAGACCAGAAATTCTAAACATTGCAGAAAAATGAGAAATCAACTGTTCATTATAGGAAACGGTTTTGATCTATTTCATGGTCTAAAAACAAATTATTCGTTTTTTAAGGAGTATTGTAAAAGTGTTCCTACGATGTCTCCTTGGTGTAAATACAAAACTCTAAAGGATCTCTTGGAATCTCTTTATACAATAAATGGAGAATGTTCTCTTTGGTCTGACTTTGAAGCCGCATTAAGCCGGCCAAATATTGCGGTGTTGAAAGAGCTTTGGGATGAAATTGGATCTGAGAAATTCAGAAAAGCGTTTGAATCCTTATCGCTTCAAATTCAAAATGCGTTTAATCAGTGGATCATTGAGCTTGGCAAAGAATTAAAGGACACTTCACCGAATGTTAAACTCAATCTTCCACATCAAGCGAATTTCATCACCTTCAACTATACTAACACGCTGGAATCGTTTTATGGAATAAACTGCCTTCATATACATGACATAGCAGAAGATTTAAACAATGGTGTCGAGTATCAAGGGGCTGTTTTCGGTTGGGATCGGAAGGGACTCGATCGGAGTTACGCGATGCAGGAGCAAGATCTCTTTAAGGAAGATTGTCGTGAATTCATTGACGGCTTGAGAAAGAACACAAGAGAAAATGTGTTTGTGAAACAAATTGGGGCCAAAGATTTTGATGACATATTTATTCTTGGTTGGTCAATGGGAGACTCTGACTGTAAGTACGTTGAACATCTTCTGACAAATCCACATACGGCTGGTGCGAAGTGGCATTTTTCGTGTTACCCAAGTGTTGAGGCAGAAGAAGAAAAGTATAATTCAAAAGTCGGTAATATCGCAGATAAGCATTGTTTTACCCTTGATAACTTTGATCAGGAATTGCAAGGTTAAAGGTAGCTTAGCGATTGCAAATGAGTATCTTAACACCTTTTCTTTGGTTGGATTCGCTAAGGGAAAGGCGTTAAGTTGCTAATAGATAAATCCTTACTCGCCACTGCTTATGTGTCAGCGAGTGGTAAGCAAGTGACTCATGTATAGCCATATACGTATCCATCTTCTGGATAAATCAGCGATAGGAAAGAGCCTTGTATGCTGAAAATCAACTTGTTACGCCGCACGTCAGTGATTATGGATATATGTGGGATTCGCTCAAAACTTCAAGAGTTATCCTGCTTTTCAGAAATGCCGCTTGAAGTCCATTCTCTCGTGCAGGATGCGGACAATCAGGATGTCGCCTTGCGGGCGGAGCGAAAAGAAGATTATGTGATGTCCGCAATGGAGTCCATACAGATCAGGCATAATTTCTTCATACTTTTTGGACGTTACAACTGACTTGGATGACAGGAGGTTGCAGGCGGATATCAACATATTGTAATATTCATCAGCCTGCTTTTCCGACCAGGTCTTTACCGTGTACCGCCATATTGAGGTCAAGTCTTCTACGGCTTTGTTGGAATATACAAGTTCCCTTTCCATTTTAGAGTTCTGCCTTAAGCGATTTCAGATGAGCCTTAGGGTCAAATCCTTCATTTATGCCACTGTCAATCCCTTCACTGATAGCTGATTTCAGAGCCATAAGTTGACTCTCATCTTCTTCCAACAGGCGAAGTCCTGCCCGAATGACTTCACTGGCATTGTTGTACCTTCCTTGTGCTATCTGCGTCTTGATAAAATCCTCGAAGTACCCCCCGAGAGCGACTGATGTAGTTTTCATATTCATTGCCTTTTCCGCAAAGTTACCAAATATTAATAATTGCGCAAGGCCTTTTATGAAAGATTAAATATTCGTGGAGAATCATCCGAAGAGGCAATCCATAGTGAGGTCGTTCTGGACAAGGTTGCGATACTTGTTGTGGGAGACACCAAATGTGGTTATGAGTGCGAGGTGCAGTGCCTTGCGTGTTCCGGACACGGTTCTGAACACAGACAGTTTTGACTCAAGTGCCTTGGCGTAGGATGCGTCAATCACAAAAATGTCTTTTGAATATTTCATCTCGCAGACAGTTACGACATTGTCGCCTCTGTCAATCAGAAGGTCAATCTGCGCTCCAGCGTGCGTTTCCGTCTGCGATGCTCTCCAGGAAGCCACGTTAGATAGGATCCCGGATATTCCCAGTTCCTTTTTGATTTGTGGAATATGCTGGAGGCAAACCCTTTCGAACGCTAGTCCCGCCCAAGAGTTGTGCTCGCTTGTCAGGTAAGTGTGGGACCAATAGTTCTCATCTGCAAACCTATCCTTGAGAATGCAATGGTAGTAGAACAGCGTATAATTGTCTATCAATTGATAGATTGCATCTTTCTCTTTCTTCCCGAAGGATGTATAGTGTCTGATAAAACCACATTCCTCAAGATCTTCCAGAATAGCCTTGAATGTGCCACCGTCTTCGATTCCCGTCTTGGCCAGAATTTCCTGACGGCTCAGACCTGCTTTCTTTCCGTTCAAGGCCTCAATTACTTTGATGAATTTCTCCGGTCTGTTGAACAGAACCTGGTACAGCGCTCCAAATTCATCCCTCAACTTGGCGTTTTCGGAAAAGAACAGCTCATCTACATTCTGAGCTACACTCAAACCTCGCCTTAGGAAACTCCAATAATAAGGTATTCCACCAAGGATCATATACATCTCCAACACATCCTTGCGAACCATTGAAAGTCCGGCCGCGGAAGCATATTGCTCACATTCCGACAATGTGAAAGGTGCGACCTTTATCTTCTCGGTAATTCTACCCCGAAGCCCATCCTTGTTCTTCAGAAGCTTTTTCGTTATCCAAGAAGTGGCGCTTCCGCACACAATCAACACGATGTCTTTCTGCGGCCTTGCCGTGGCCCATCCATTCCAAAAATGCTCCAAGGCACTGACCATTTTAGATTTGGGAGTGTCCATCCACGGAAGCTCATCAATGAATATCACCTTTTTGCCGGCAGGTGCGGAATCAATCAACTGTTTAAGCTTATCAAATGCCTCGAACCAGGTCTTTGGGACGGGACACTGGCTTAATCCGGCATTCCTGAGGGAATCCCTGAAAGCTACAAGCTGATTCCTCAGATCACCCTTTGCGACCCCCGTATGCTGGAATGTGAACTGATAGTTGAATGCCTCGCGGATCAGATAGGTTTTGCCGACACGCCGTCTGCCATAGACAGCGCAAAACTGAGAATCCTTCTTTTCCAGTAGTCCCCAAAGGGTTCCGCATTCTTTCTTACGTCCGATAATCATAATAGTCAAAAATAGAGTTTCCGCTGCAAATATAACAAAAATACGCCTATAATCAGCGGAATCTTATGAATTTTATAGACATTCCGCTAGATATAGGGCATTATTTGTTTTGATGGGTGCTGGTGTTGTTATTATCTTTGGGTAAGTTAGTCCATAGAACAAGGTTATGAAATGGAAAACGTCGGGCGCTTTATCCGTTGACCTCCCAGTGGCCGCCTTTGTCGGGACCGATGCGGCGGATGAGGCCGGAGGCTTTCAGATTGGCGAGATGCTTTTCAACGGCTTTCGGGGATATTCCTATCCTTTGGGCCAAAGAGGCGGAGGTGAGGGAGCCGTCCTTCGACAGCATATTCAGAATTATATCCCTACTTTTCGGCTTTTTCCCATTGCGGGCAGAATAGGCCGGGCCTTCCTCTTCGAGCAGGCCGGTTGATTGCAGGTAGTTGTCGATGTCGCGGCGGAGGACCTTTGCCGTGGTGCTGAACATAAAATCTCTGAATATATTCAAGTCTTCGCTTTCCCGCGCCGCGATGAGCGATTTGATGTAGTCCTCCTTGTCTTCCTTTAATATGATCGAAGGGATAAGGCCGAACTCGAACTGGAGTTGGTTCATCAGCAGGCGGGCCATTCTCCCGTTCCCGTCTGCCCAAGGATGGATGGTGACCAAGTTGAAATGAGCGTCAAAACTTATTGAATATAACTGGTTGATGTTTTTGCTTTTGCTGTTCCGTCTCGCTTCGTTGATCCGCTCGCATAGCTCGGCCAGTCTCACGGGAACCTTATTGTAATTCATATAGGATTTTCCTCCGAATCCGGCTGTGACATTCAGCAGCCGCAGCTGGCCTTTCGCCGATGAAAACTCTCCTAACGCGGTTTTGTAATCTTTCCCGGTGTTCTTCATTACCAAGGAGGATAGTTCCATAAGCATGTCCGTCGTTATCGGTGTATGAGCCCATGCATATTCAATAGACCTCTCATAGGCTGCCTTGAGGTCAAGGTTCATATTCTGTTCCTCAATGCTTTTGCCCTTGATGCTGACACCTTGGTCGAACATAATCTGGTTCTCGACCTCCGTGATTGTCGAACCCTCCATCGCCGTGGAATGCGTGATGAGGGAGTACAGATAGAACTTGTCGTAATCTATCTGCTGGTCGATGCCCAGTCGCCGATATTCATTGATGATGTTTTCAAGATCAGCCGCCATTGTTTTCTACCTACTTTTCTGCAAAGATAGTGATTTTTTCTCCCTATTATTCTGCTTTTCTTCCTACTTTTGAGCTTAGCAGCGATGAAATCTGCTCTGTAGTCATCAATATATCAGATGCTCAAGCAGGGTTGTATTTACGGCAAGGTTTCCATACTCCACAATGCTGAGATATTTCTGCAAATCGCTTTCTGGGTAATATGCCTCGGAGCAGTATGAAATGGCGGTATGCCTGAAAAAGTAAAGTGACCGGAGGTTGGATATTCATAACATGGTGGTCTGTAGATGGTTCTGCCGCCGATTGGACTGATGGCGTTTTGTAAAAGAGGTATCGTTGAAACTCATAGTGCATTGACCTTGCAAATGTAGTTCTCGTTGGCCATATGTTCCAAAATGGAACACGTGCTGTTCCTGTCCAATTCTCCGCTGACATTTTTCTTTTGGATAAGGAATCGAAATTTCTGTTTCTTATCATAATCATTAGCACAAAATGTAGTTTCCGCTGAATATGTAATAAAAATATGCCTATAACCAGCGGAATCTAGTAATTTTTGCCCACATTCCGCTAAATATAGCGGTGTTTTGCTGTGAAAGCGTCTTTCCGCTAATATGAGTTGCGTGGAAGGTAAGGTCTTGAGAATCAGTGAATATGATAATTCCCTTCAGCCGATGCCAACTGAAGGGAATCCACGATTGTATTAATTTGTAATAAGTTAGGCTCCACGGCCATCTATAGGTTGCTTAGACCGGAACTGTATCCGTTGGATGCCGCCTTGTGTATCGGTGTAAAACCGCTACTTGCTCTGTGCCTCGTAGTCGGCCTTGACCTGCTCAAGGAGTTTGTCGGCTTTGGCGTAGCCGTCGGCAGGGGCTTTCCAGATGATGGCGAAGAGGATCACGCCGACAATGCCGAGGGCGATGGCGACTTCGAAGACAGAGTTCCAGCCGAACTTGTCGGCGAGGGCTCCGAAGACGAGACCGGAGATCGCGGTGCTGGCGTAGCCGAGGATGCCGG
>ERZ1026868.1538-NODE-1538-length-11796-cov-5.051358_pt1 | contig 11796 bp, 9 predicted proteins | sample MGYA00380164_ERZ1026868 | MGnify/ENA primary metagenome ERZ1026868 (study PRJEB33269, sample SAMEA4719800) | human gut metagenome | biome: human-associated habitat; feature: organic feature; material: feces | place: Cameroon | collected 2013-10 ... | reverse complement strand
ATGTACGTGAGTGGGGTGAGAAGAGGAGTCTTTCAATTACACAGGTCTGCGTAGTTTTTGTTTCTATTTTCTATCATTCCGTGTTTCTCTTTGCTTGTAAGCCAAAAAATATAGTCAGAATCCTTCTGTATAATTTTTCATCTATAGGCGTTACTTAACTGTGATAAAATATTTCCCAGTTAGGAATTTTTTTTTTTCTCAGTTGGGTAGATCCTTTTTTCCAGTTAGTCCATGGTTTGGGGGCAATTATTGAATAAATATGCTGTATAATTATTCTTTTGTTTGCTTGGTTACTTAACATACTTACGATAGTTAAGTAATGAGTCCACTTTAAAAGTCAATTTTATGAAAATCGGCTATTAATTCTCAAAAAGTTACAAAGACATAAAATGCGATTTTCGACTTTTTCAAGTGGGCTCAGTTCGGTAATAATAAAAAAGAGGTAGCTTTATTGAAAGCTGTTGATAGTTTCCGCTATATACTTAGTTTCTTCCGAAGTCATCATCTGATGGCAGGGCAGACTGAGTTCCTGTTGGTGGATGCGTTCGGTGATGGGCAGGGAAAGCCTGTTCCATGATTTGTAGCAGGCTTGCTGATGGGGCGGGATGGGGTAATGAATCATCGTACCTATGCCATGCTGGCTTAGGTAAGTCTGCAGTTCGTCGCGCTTCTTGCAGAAGACGGGGAAGATGTGAACCACGTTTCGGCTCCAGTCGTCATACATCTGATGGGGAACCATGACCTTGGGATTGTTGATGAGCGAGAGATACTCTTTGGCACGTTGGCGGCGAGCCTCGTTGAGTAAGTCGAGGTGGCGAAGCTTTGCCGTAAGGACGGCAGCCTGCATCTCGTCCATGCGCGAGTTGGTGCCCACGTATGGAAAGACATATTTACGGCTGCTGCCATAGTTGCCCAAGGCTCTCACAACCTCAGCCAACTCATGGTCGTCGGTAGTCACAGCTCCTGCATCGCCCAAGGCACCAAGGTTCTTGCCAGGATAGAAACTGTGGGCTGCCGCATTGCCTAAAGACCCTGTCTTTCTGTTGCCATACATGCATCCATGCGCCTGTGCGTTGTCCTCGAAGAGCAACAGGTTATGCTGCTGACAGAAACGCTCTATCGCCTCGGTCATGGCACATCTGCCGTACAGATGGACTGTCATTACCGCCTTGGTGCGAGGTGTAAGAACCTGATGGAGCAGACGGTCGTCGATCTGTAAGGTCTCCCATCTCGGTTCTACGAGTATGGGGTTCAACCGGCATTCTGTGATGGCAAGAATGGTGGCGATATAGGTGTTGGCAGGTACGATGATCTCGTCGCCCTCATGCAGTCGGCCCAGTTCCATTTCGCCTCTGAGCATCAGTTTCAGAGCATCCAGTCCGTTTCCGCACGGTATGCAGTACTGCGTGCCGATGTACTGGGCGTAAGCCTCAGCAAACTGCTGGTTGGCTTTGCCCTGCAGATACCATCCGCTCTCCACCACCTGATGGATGGCATCAAGTATGTCTTGTTGTAAAGGACTGTTGATGTCCTTGAGGTTGAGATAATCGATGTGTTGCATAGATATTTTTGTTGACTTTGCAAAGATATTGCAAAGATACATATTTTCTTTGAGTTGCGGGCATTGTTTGCCATAAAAAATCAGATGTTTTTATGGCTTGTGTATGGCTGGTTGAAAACTTTTGCTTATCTTTGCGCCTATGAAGCATAAAAATCTTTTCAGCCTCTTGTGCCGTATGGTGTGGCTATGGGTGGCAGGTGTGATAGCCATACCAGTCGTGGCACAGCGTCATGTGATTTATAATCAGCGTATTGCCAGTCTGCAGGTAGTGGCAGGACAGCGATGGCAGGAAATGCCCGTTGCCCAGCTTGGCGAGCCTGTGCACATCGATTTCGATGACATGACCCACGACTATGAGCGTTATTCCTACAAGATAGAACATTGTGAAGCCGACTGGTCGGAGTCGCGTGAGATCTTTACCAGCGATTTCCTACAGGGATTCAATGGCGAACTAACCATCGACAACTACGAACAGTCGCTCAACACCAATCATCTCTATACGCACTACAGTCTTACCATTCCCAACGAGCATTGCCGGCTGACGATGAGCGGCAACTACAAGCTGTCGGTCTTTGCCGATGCTGATGACAGCCATCCTGTCTTCACTGCCTGCTTTATGTTGGTGGACCCACAGATGAAGGTTTCTATGTCGGTGACGGGAAACACAGATATTGATATTTATCACAGTCATCAGCAGGTGGCGATGGCGATAGACTATGGTGAGGTGAGAGTGACCGATCCTGCCCGACAGCTGAAGACCATCGTACTGCAGAACGGCAGATGGGATAATGCTGTGACAGCACCGCGTGCGGAGTATGTGAATACCGAAGGGCAGAGTTGGAAGCATTGCCGACAGTTGATATTCGACGGTGGCAACGAGTGTCACAAGTTCGAGATGCTGGACCTCAGTCATACCACCATGGGGCTCGACAGCATCTTCTGGGACGGAAGCGAGGCACATGCCTATGTGATGGCAGACCTGCCGCGTCCCAACTATGTATACGACGAATCGGCGAACGGAGCTTTCTATATTCGCAACAGTGACAACATTGACAACACCTTTACTTCGGATTACGCCTGGGTGCACTTCTTGTTGCAGGCGCCTCGTCAGCAGGGTGATGTGTATCTGAACGGAGCTTGGACTCAGGACAGTTTTCTGCCTCCTTACCGAATGGAATACAACGAAGCAGCTAAGGCATACGAGGGTGCCGTCCTGTTGAAGCAGGGCTACTACAGTTATCGCTATGTGGTGGTGAATGCCGATGGTACTACAAAACCCGTAACCACTGAGGGCTGTTTCTATCAAACGAGAAACAAGTATCAGGTGTTAGTATATTATAAAGGTGTAGGCGACCGTACCGACCGCTTGTTAGGATACGGCGAAGTAATGGTAAAAGTAGAAAGTTAAAGGAGATTTCTTAGAAGTCAAAGGAGTTAAAGGAGTTAACTCCTTTGACTTCTATTACTCCTTGTCTTTAGTTCTTGAAACTGTGGATAGGTGCAGGAATGCGTCCGACACGATTGACGAATGCAGAACAGCTGAACGAGTTGACAGGCATGATAGGTGCATGACCTAACAAACCACCAAAGTCAACACAGTCGCCCACCTTCATTCCTATGACAGGAATGACACGTACGGCAGTAGTCTTCTGGTTGATCATACCGATAGCAGCCTCGTCGGCGATAATTCCTGAAATCGTTGTAGCAGGCGTGTCGCCAGGAATAGCTATCATGTCAAGACCCACAGAGCAGACACAAGTCATCGCCTCCAGTTTCTCGATGGTAAGGGCACCTGCCTCTACAGCATCGATCATACCCTGATCCTCGCTGACAGGGATAAAGGCACCGCTCAGACCGCCTACGTACGAAGATGCCATGATGCCGCCCTTCTTCACCTGGTCGTTGAGCAGGGCAAGAGCAGCAGTAGTGCCAGGAGCACCAGGATGCTCAAGACCAATCTCCTTCAGAATATCTGCCACGCTGTCGCCAATGGCAGGAGTAGGAGCCAATGAGAGGTCGATGATGCCGAAAGGAACACCCAGTCGATGAGAAGCCTCTTTGGCTACTAATTGTCCTACACGTGTAATCTTGAAGGCAGTTCGCTTGATGGTTTCGCAAAGCACCTCGAAACTCTCACCACGAACACTCTCCAAGGCATATTTCACTACACCAGGTCCGCTGACTCCCACGCTTACTACAGCATCAGCCTCGCTCACGCCGTGGAAGGCACCAGCCATAAAGGGGTTGTCGTCTGGAGCATTGCAGAGTACAACGAGTTTGGCACAACCCAAAGAACCCTTTTCCTTGGTATTCTCGGCAGTATCCTTTACGATTTCACCCATCAGGCGAACCGCATCCATATTAATACCGGTCTTGGTAGAGCCCACATTGATAGAACTGCATACAAAATCGGTCTGCGCCAAAGCCTGAGGAATAGAGCGTATCAAGAGTTCATCGCTCTTGCTCATTCCCTTGGAAACGATGGCAGAGTAACCACCCAGGAAGTTGACACCCAACTCTTTGGCACACTTGTCCAAAGTCTTGGCAATCTTCACGTAGTCGTCTGTTGTCTTGCAGGCAGAGCCACCCACCAGGGCAATAGGAGTAACAGAGATGCGCTTGTTGACGATAGGCACACCAAACTCCTTGGAAATATCCTCGCCCGTCTTCACCAAGTTCTTGGCCAGTCGGGTAATCTTCTTGTATATGTTGTCGCAGAGTACGTCCACCTCAGTCGCAGCACAGTCCAACAGGTTGATACCCATTGTGATGGTGCGCACGTCGAGATTTTCCTTCTCTATCATCTTGTTGGTTTCAATAACCTCAGAAATATTGATCATCTTATTATAGTCTTATTTCACTTAGATACATTAAATTTTCCTTTGACGAAGAAAAGTCCTTTCTTCACAGAATAGTCTGTCGTCTTACCGCTTAGCATCGGCAGACTTAGATAGCAATTAGATTCTGTGCATCATGTCGAAGATTTCCTCGCGCTGGCATTTCACCTGAACGCCCATGTCTTCGCCAATCTTTTTGAGTTCGTCGGCAATGTCTTCGAAAGATTTCTTCATTTTAGTCATATCGACAATCATCATCATGTTGAAATAATCCTGCACGATGGTCTGTGAGATGTCGAGAATGTTGATGTCGTTTTCTGCAAGATAAGTACACACTTTGGCAATGATACCTACTGTATCCTTACCTACCACTGTAATAATCGTTCTGTTCATGAATGAATTCCTTTTTTTAAATGGGTTTAAATTGTCTGGCAAAAGTACAATATTCTTGCCAAATAACCAAATAAATGGTAGAAAATCAATAAAAACGAGCTCGTTTTGCCATAAAAAATGTTTTTATCTTCGTCAAATCGGATATTTCATTTATCTTTGCAGAATCTATGCATTAAGATTATGAAACGACGACTATACATATTCTCCATTTGGATTGCCACGATGGGTATGCTTCTCTCGACGGTGATGCTTCATCATCATCATTATGAGCGTATCTGTATGGTTGTGGAGGTGTGTAGTCAGGACGGAAGTCTGAATGATGAGCATACTGAGCATCATGATACTGAGCACGAAGGCTGCCAGGTGAAGCAGATGCATCATTTCATAGTCAAGAACCGGGTGGTGAAGTCTGCCGTCAAAAAGCTTCTTGATGCCCATCATCTGCTGGTCTTTGTTCTTCCTGCAGAAGCGTGTTTCTTCTGTCTTTCTGCCTGTGTGGCAACAGAGTGGCAGGCTCTCACCTTGCCTTTGTCCGAAGAATCTTGTTCTGCTTTCAGCAGGCGCGGACCTCCCTTGTTCTCTTAATTGTTTTTCATATACAGACCCATGTTGCCCTTTGCTGATTGAAGTAAAGGTATGATAGGGGCTTGTGTTGATGTCTTTGCTGCATGCAAGGGCATATTAAAGTTCAATCATTAACAAGCAATTCAAGAGAAATGATAAAAAGAATTTTGATAGTAGTGGCAGCTACCGCTGTCGCCATCTTGTGCTTCACCCTATGGCAGAAGTCGCAAGTGGAGAATCCACATGCCGACGAGCATGAACATGAGGAACATGTGGATGTGGAAAATATCCTGTTGAACGAGAAACAGATCAAGGCCGTCGACCTGAAGTGGGGGAATGTGGAAACACGAGAGCTTGATGCCACGATACAGGTCAATGGAGCTCTGGTGCTTCGTGCTCAAAACATCGGAATGGTTACCTCACTGATGGGTGGCGTGGTGAAGAATGTTTACGTGAAGGAAGGACAGCAAGTCGCTAAAGGCCAGATTGTTGCTGCGATAGAGAATACTGATGTTCTTTCTTTGCAGCGGGAATACTTTACCACTTATCAGGAGTGTGAGTCTGCCCGACAGGAGATGGAACGCCAGAAGTTGTTGGCTTCCAATGGCGCTGGGGTGAAGAAGAATATGCAGATGGCACGGAAAGATTATCAAGTGGCTCGTGCCAGTATGGTGGGTATTGCCCGTCAGTTGCAGCAGATTGGCATTTCTGCACCATCGGTAGCCAAGGGCCATTTCACTTCTGTCTTCCCCTTGCGTGCTCCGGTGAGCGGTACGGTGAGTGAGCTGACAGCCTCGTTGGGAAGTTATGCCGACATGCAGACTCCTCTGATGAAGATCAGCAACAACAAGGCTGTGGAATGCGACCTCAACGTATTTGAGAAAGACCTGGGCAAGATAAAGAATGGCAACCGCGTGTTCCTTTCCCTTACCAATCAGCCAGGAGTGAAGTTGACAGGCAAGGTATACGGCATGAACGAAAGCTTCAACAAGGGCACGAAGAGTGTGGCGGTGCATGTAAAACTCGATGCGGCACCAGGCGCCAAACTCTTTGACGGCATGTATGTGTCGGGACAGATAGCCACCGGGCGACAGATGTGTTTTGCCTTGCCCAATAAAGCTATCGTGAGTGCAGAAGGCAAGCAGTATGTTTTTGCCCTCAATCATGAACCTAAGAACGGAGAGTACAGTTTCTCGCGCCATGAGGTGACGACAGGTGTCAGCACGGATGGATATACAGAGGTAGCCCTCTGCAAGCATATCAAGGAAGGACTGAAGATAGTTACCGACAATGCTTTCTATCTGGCTTCGATGACGGGTGAGCATGGTGATGAACACTAAGTATGATAGAATAAACACACATCACTATGTTTCAGAAACTTATCACATATTCGATACACCATAAGATGGTGGTCGGAATCCTGACTGTGGCTTTGGCAATATGGGGCATCTGGTCGTTGGTGCATCTGCCTTTCGACTCTACCCCCGATATTACCAATAATCAGGTGCAGGTCATCACGCAGGCCCCTTCGCTTGGAGCCCAGGAGGTGGAACAGTATATTACCAGTCCGATAGAGATGGCGCTTGCCAACATTCCCCGTCAGGAAGAACGCAGAAGTATTTCGCGCAGCGGCTTGTCGGTAGTGACACTTGTCTTTGATGATGGTGCCGATATCTATTGGGCGCGTTCGCAAATCAGTCAGGTGCTCGAGGCTGTTGCCAAGGAGTTGCCTGCCAATGCCGATACCGAATTAGGGCCTATAGCTACAGGCTTGGGTGAGATATTCCACTATACTGTACGACCCGAGAAAGGTTATGAGGACCGCTATTCTCTCACCCAGTTGCGCACCATTCAGGACTGGATAGTACGCAAGCAGTTGGCAGGAACGCCAGGTGTGGCAGAGGTCAGCGGATGGGGAGGCTACGTTAAGCAGTATGAGGTGGCTGTAGACACAGACCAGTTGAATGCCAACGGCCTTACTATCAGCGACCTGTTTGATGCCCTGCAGCGCAACAATGCCAATACCGGCGGAAGCTATATCGAGCAGAACTCCAATCAGTATTACATCCGTGGACTGGGTGTGGTAAAATCGTTCGACGATATTGACAATATCACCGTCAAGACAATAGAAGGAACTCCTGTCAGAATCAAGGATGTGGCAAAGGTGCAGGAAGGACACGCCACCCGTTTCGGAGCCGTGACAAGAAACGGCGAGGGTGAAGTGGTGGCAGGTATCGCCATCATGCTGAAGGGTGAGAACTTCCAGCAGGTCATCAAGAACGTGAAGGAGCGTATCGATCAGATACAGAAGTCTCTGCCCGAAGGTGTGGTGATAGAACCCTTTATCGACCGCACCAACTTGGTGGAGCGAGTGGAGGGAACCATTGCCCATAACCTGATAGCAGGCGGACTCATCGTCATCTTCGTATTGGTTCTCTTCTTGGGCAACTGGCGTGCCGGTCTGGTAGTGGCGAGTGTCATTCCGCTGAGTATGCTCTTTGCCTTTGCTCTGATGAAAGCCTTCGGTGTGGATGGCAACCTGATGAGTCTGGGAGCCATCGACTTCGGAATGATAGTCGATTCGGCGGTTATCATCGTCGAGGCTGTGGTGACACATATCAACAGGGGCGATTTCTCGCAGCCTGGTGTGCGTGCTGCCTATATAGCCCGACATACGGCAGGAGGTGGTTTCTTCCTTACCCAGGCAGAGATGGATGCAGAGGTGCATTATTCCGCCTCGCGTATCAGACAGAGTGCAGCTTTTGGTGAGATTATCATCATGATCGTGTACATTCCGCTGATGACGCTTGTCGGTATCGAGGGAAAGATGTTCCGTCCCATGGCGTTCACCGTGTTTTTTGCCATCTTGGGTGCTTTCATCCTTTCGCTTACCTATGTGCCCATGGCGAGCAGTCTGTTCCTGAGTCGTAAGGTACACATGAAGGCTACTTTCTCCGACCGGATGATCAGTCGGCTTCAGACCTGGTATCGTCCTGTGTTGGAATGGGTGTTGCGCCGTCGTAAGGATGTGATTACCGCTGCCGTGGCACTTTGTTGTGTGAGTGTGGTGGGACTCAAGTTCTTGGGAGGTGAGTTTATTCCAAGTCTCGACGAGGGCGACTTTGCTGTGGAGATGAGTATGGCGCAGGGTACGTCGCTCTCTCAGATGGTGGAAACCTGCACCAAGGCAGAGAAACTCCTGAAGTCTGAATATCCCGAGGTGAAGCAGGTGGTGAGTCGAATCGGTAGTGCGGAGATTCCTACCGACCCGATGCCCGTGGAGCGTGCCGACATCATGGTGGCTCTGAAGCCCAAGGCGGAATGGACTTCGGCAACGACCACCAGCGAACTGATGGAGAAGATGGAGGCCACGCTGAAGAATATTCCCGGTATGGAGGCTGAGTTCTCACAACCCATACAGATGCGCAACAATGAGCTGCTTACGGGTATCAAGCAAGATGTGGCCATCAAGATTTTCGGCGACGACCTCAATACGCTTATCCAGCAGGCTGAGAAGGTGGGTAAGATGATAAGTAATGTGAGAGGTGTGAGTGGAGTTATGGTGGAACAGGTGGCAGGCTTGCCTCAGATACAGGTGAGGTGCAACCATGAGCGCATGGCGGAGTATGGTGTCAGCGTGGACGATGTGAACCAGGTGCTCGAGACTGCTTTTGCCGGTGGAACAGCAGGAGTTGTGTTTGAGGGCGAGAGGAAGTTTGACATCGTGTTGCGACTCGACAAGGATGTACGTACCATAGAGGCTTTGCAGGCACTTGCCATCCCTGTGAGTACAGGTCAAGAGGAAGGCTCAGCTGCCGTTACAGTTCCTTTGAGCCAGTTGGCTGATATCGTCTACGAGACAGCTCCTGCTCAGGTTTCTCATGAGGACGGAGCCCGTCGCATCTACGTGGGATTCAACGTGAAGGGACGCGATGTACAGAGTACCGTCGACGAGATTCAGCATTTGCTCGACAGCAAGTTGCAGTTGCCCGACGGTTATTATTACACCTATAGTGGCGAGTTCAAGAACCTTCAGAGTGCCGTCAACCGTCTGATGATAGTTGTCCCATTGGCGCTTGTCATCATTCTCTTGTTGCTCTATGCCACGGTGAAGAGTGTCCGCGAGTCGCTCTTTGTTTTCTCTGCCATTCCTTTTGCAGCCATTGGTGGTGTGTGGGCGCTGTGGTTGCGCGACATGCCTTTCTCTATCTCGGCAGGAGTGGGCTTTATAGCCCTCTTTGGTGTGTCGGTGCTTAACGGCATCGTACTTATCGGCCAGATGAATCAGATGCAACGGGAGGGCGTGACCGATGTTCAGAAGCGCATCATAGACAGTTGTATGATCCGTCTTCGTCCTGTACTCATGACGGCGTTGGTGGCTTCCATGGGTTTCCTGCCTATGGCGCTCTCGCAAGGTGATGGAGCTGAGGTGCAGCGACCTTTAGCTACTGTGGTTATTGGTGGACTTATCACCTCCACTTTGCTCACGCTCCTTGTCCTGCCTGCCATCTATAAGACGTTTACGAAGGGAAGTGAAGAATTAATGAAATGAAGAGTGAAAACTTCAAAATCCAGCGAAAGTTGAGTAAAATAAAAAATATGAAACGAATAAATATGATGATAATAGGACTCTGTGGTTTGGCTTTGCTGCCACAGACAGTCCTTTCGCAGACCCGAAAGGTGAGTCTGCAGGAATGTATTAATATGGCTCTGGAGAAGAATCCGCAGATGCAGGTTGCCAATAAGTCGGTAGAACGTGCCAAGGCTCTGCAGGGGACGGCATGGGAGATGGACAAGACCGAACTCTCGCTGTCGCAAGATCCTACATCGGGCGGCAGTCCTGACAATGCTCTTTCCCTGTCGCAGAGTATCGAGTTTCCTACTTATTATATAGCACGCCACAAACAGTTGAAGGCCGAGACGCAAGCAGAGAGAAGCAAGGCTGCTGTGGTTCGCCTGTCGCTCGAGAATGATGTGAAGGCTGCTTATTATCAGGCTGTCTATCAGGCAGAAAAACTTCGCGTGTTAGAGAGTCAGGACAGTTTGCTGGCACAGTATCGCTCGTTGGCAGAGAAGCGATACAAGGCAGGAGAGACTCGACAGTTGGAACTGCTTTCAGCAGAACGTCTGCAGCGCGAGAACAAGATGGAAGTGCTGGCGGCTCACAACGAACTGGAGACAGCCCAGCTCTTGCTCTCACGTCTTGTGGGAAGCGTCGAGACGGTGGAGCCAAAGGAAGATTCGTTGCTTCCGCTCGACTGGAAGCAGACCTCCTATAACTATAGTCAGACTCCTGAGGGGCAATATTCTCTTGACCGTCTGAAAGCTTCCGATCAGGCTGTACGTGTGGCAAAGAATGGTTTTGCCCCATCGCTGAGTCTCTCATTGCGCAACCAACTCGTCATCAGTTCCTGGAATCCCTATGACCAGAACAGAAGCCGTTTTGACGGAGGCAACTTCATGGGCTTTGAGGTGGGAGTGGGCATTCCGCTCTTCTATGGTGCCACCCGTGCCAAGCTGAAGGCAGCCAGGAAGGAACGCGAGATAGTGGCCTTGGAGATAAAAGAACAGGAACAACTTCGACAACAGGAATATCTCTCAGCCTTGAGCCGAATGAATGCAGCCTATGTGAGATACACCTATTATAATGAGGAAGGCAGAGAGAGGTCGGACAAGATGGCAGAGCAGGGACTCTTGGAATACAGCCAGGGTGAGATTTCCTATCTGGAATACATGAATGTCATGCAGGAAAGCATCGACCTGCGGCTCAAGCGTGCCTCAGCTCTCAACGATTACAACCAGTGTGTCCTGGTCATGGAGAAACTCTGTGGCAGACAGTGACACACTTTGTGCCAACTGGTGCTGCAAAACTTGCTTCGTGGGGATGTTTTTCGTTCAATCGTGTAAAGCTTATCGTTCAATATGATGAAAAATCTATTGAAATGCGATAAAAATTTGGTTGTTACGAAATCTTTTATTACTTTTGCCCTCAGAAATGTTTTGAAAAATTCAGCAAAAACAATAGCGATGAAACAAACAATTTTGGTGACTGGTGGTACAGGCTTTATAGGAAGCCACACCACAGTGGAGTTGCAGCAGGCAGGCTACAACGTAGTGATAGTAGACAATCTGTCCAATTCTAAGATAGAAGTACTGGACGGTATTGAGAAGATAACAGGTGTGCGTCCTGCTTTCGAGCAGGTAGACTTGCGCGACAAGGCTGCCACTGAGGCTGTGTTCCAGAAATATCCCGACATACAAGGCATCATTCATTTTGCTGCCAGCAAGGCAGTGGGAGAGAGTGTGCAGAAACCTTTGCTCTATTATCGCAACAATGTGGTTTCGCTCATCAATCTGCTTGAGCTCATGCCTCAGTATCATGTCAAGGGTATCATCTTCTCATCTTCCTGCACGGTATATGGACAGCCCAAGCCAGAGAAC
>ERZ1026868.1537-NODE-1537-length-11798-cov-5.321979_pt1 | contig 11798 bp, 9 predicted proteins | sample MGYA00380164_ERZ1026868 | MGnify/ENA primary metagenome ERZ1026868 (study PRJEB33269, sample SAMEA4719800) | human gut metagenome | biome: human-associated habitat; feature: organic feature; material: feces | place: Cameroon | collected 2013-10 ... | reverse complement strand
GCCGTTCAGCCCGCAGTTGCTCATGGCTCGCATTCTGCAGTTGCTCAACCAGCGTGAGATACTTCGTCAGAAGTTTGGCAAGGAGCCACAGGAGATTCGTTCTGCCATGCTCAGCAACGAGCAGGACAGCTTGTTTGTCAAGCGTCTTGACAGTATCGTCTATTCTCGCCTTGGCGAACAAGATCTTTCTGTCGACAAGGTGGCAGGACTGTTGCACTTGGGACGCACCATCTTCTATAAAAAGGTAAGGGGAACTACGGGTTATACACCTAATGAGTATATCCGTGTCATCCGACTGAGAAAAGCCGCCGAACTGTTGAAGGAGGGCGAGAAGAATGTGTCGGAGGTGGCTTATGCTGTAGGTTTCGACAATCCGTACTACTTCAGCAAGTGCTTCAAGGAGCAGTTTGGTATGCCGCCATCGCAGTACAGAAGTTAAGGGGGCTTCTTTGAGAATGTTTCTTTAGGAGATTTTCTTTAGGAGATTTTTTCAGGAGTTAAAGGAGTTAAGGAGTTAAAGGAGTTAAGACAAATGCTTAGTGGGTAACGTCTATTTCTGTAGGTAAGGGACTAATGTCCTGCGTCTTATCCAAATAGACTGTTGTCTTAACTCCTTTAACTCCTTAACTCCTTTAATTTAAAAAGAACTACTTGATGGCTTTACCATTAAGTTTTACTTTGTTGAGCTTGCAACTGCCCAATACCGATGTGTCCATAATTCCTACAGGGTCGGTGACATCGATGTTTTCGAATGAGAAACTACCCAAGTCGTAGTTTTCTGAAGGTATCATTGTGTAGAACTGTTTGGTGCTCTTCACCTTGATATTCTTCATCTTCACGTTGTTGATGACTGAACGGGGCATGTCGTCTCTGTCTTTCTTGTCGTAGAACTGGGTCCAAATACGGGTTCTGATGCCGAAGGTAACTACTCCTGTGCAGTTTTCTGCCAGTACATCCTCGTATCTCTGTGGTGTGTCGGGGCGCATCTTGAAGAGAAGGATGTTGCTGGTTCCGTTGAACTGGCAGTCTCTTATAATCACATTCTTGGCATCATAGCACTCGCTTCCGAAGGTGACACCTCCACCGGCTTTCTTGAAATAGCAGTTCTCTACGATGACGTTGCGGCAGGGAGCATTGGTGCTGTCCTTGTCTACGAAGGTTCCCTTGCCGCCTTTCAGACACACACCGTCATCGTTCACGTTTACCCAACAGCCTCTTATCAGCATATCCTCGCATCCATCGATGTCTATGGCGTCGGTGCTGGGACCTTTGGGGTAGCCACTTGTGGGTGCGTAGATATACAGGTTGAGGTATTTCACGCGCTTGCACTTGTACAGATGGTTGGTCCAGAAACCAGAGTTCACCATTCTGATGCCGCTTACCTTCACGTCGTTGGAGTTGGAGATGTAGACCAGTCTTGGGCGGAGAGCCTCCAAGTTGGTACACTTCTTGATGACTTTTCGGCGCAGCCAGAACTCATCGTAGAATTTATGTCCGTTGCCGTTGAGGGTTCCCTTGCCTGCAATGGTGAAACCATCGTGATGATCGGCATTGATGAGTGCTGCAAAATAGTCTAAGGTCTGACCTTCCAGTCGAGTCTTCACTATCTGATAATGGGTGATGGCATCGCTTCCTTTCAGTGTGGCGTTCTCTTCCAAATACAGGTTGCAGCCTGGTTTGAAGAATAGTGAGCCTGTAAGATAAGTGCCTGCAGGTACCACGATGACTCCGCCACCATTGGCATGACAGCGGTCTATGACTTCCTGAATCTTCTGGGTCTGAATGATGGTTGAGTCATTTACCACTCCATAATCGGTAATGATGTAGGGCTTGCCCATGTCCTTCAGTTCCACACCAGTGGTGTCGGCAAACCATGAAGAGATAGGTGTGCCGTCGGGGAAAGTGCTCGTCTGCTTCTTGGCTGAGCAGCCGAGCGAGATAGCGATAGCTGATAAAAGAATACAAATCTTTTGTTTCATAATGGGTTTTGATTAGTTTTGTTTGCAAAATTACTGATTTCATCGTCCATTTATCCTATAGTTTCATACGTAATCCTAAAAAATAATCCATCAAGATTTGTTGGAGTCAGTTATTTGTACTACTTTTGCATCAAATAGTTTTTATTATTCAGTAAAACACCATTTAGAAGATGTTGGAAAGTCATTATTATAAGGACCTTATAGAGGCCGGCTGCGATGAGGCTGGTCGTGGTTGTCTGGCTGGCAGTGTTTATGCAGCTGCTGTCATTCTGCCTCCTGGTTATCAGAATGAAGCACTCAACGACAGCAAGCAACTTACAGACAAGAGGCGCAAGGCTCTTCGCGTGCAGATAGAGCGTGATGCCGTGGCATGGGCTGTAGGAATCGTTACTCCCGAGGAGATAGATAAGATCAATATCCTCAATGCCAGTATCTTGGCGATGCACAGGGCACTCGATCAGCTCAAGGTTCGTCCAGAGGCGATTATTGTGGATGGCAATCGTTTCAAGCCATACCATGATCTGCCTCACACCACGATAGTGAAAGGCGACGGCAAGTATATGGCGATAGCTGCAGCAAGCATTCTGGCCAAGACCTATCGTGACGACTATATGGATGCCCTTGCCGAGGAATATCCTCAGTACGACTGGAAGAGCAACAAGGGTTATCCCACCAAGAAGCACCGGGCAGCCATCAGGGAGTATGGGGTTACGCCTTATCACCGCATGAGCTACAATCTCTTGGGTTCGGGCGAACTTTCACTTGAGTTCAAGGATTAAGTGACGGTTAATGAAATCAATTTATATTTCCTCTTGAAAACTCTTCTTGCACAGATGCAGGCAGAAGGCGAAACTGCCCAAGAAAGCGGCTCTTAATGCCAGATTGATGTCGGCAGGCAGGATGCCCAGTACGAATGTAAACTGGGTGGCGATGAGGAGGAGGGTCTGCTTCATGCTCACTTCCTTTTCCATGATGATGGAATAGTAGCTTTGCAGCCATTCTATGGGTTGTTTGCCGCTTTGCAGCAAACTCTTGATACTGCTTATCAGGTTCTTACTGCCGTCCACAACGCTCTTGCTGCCGTTGCTGATGCTGTTTACTACGAAGTTGATGTCGGCTGAAGTGCCCAATGTGATATTCTTTTCCATAATTCTTTATAGTTTTATAGTTTCCTTATTGTATGAAAGCCCTTTTACAGGTCTTTCTTTGTTTCTGAGGGCAAAATTAGGAGGCTTTTGTGCAATATATGTTCACTTTCTGAGTTCTTATGTTAAAAGTGAGTGGCTGTTAAGCTCTATTAACACAAAAAGCAGTCTTCAGCCTCTTGCCGACTCATCAACTTATCACATTCAGGCTTTATGCGACACGACAAACTGGAAAAAGAAATGAACCTGATGCTTCTCCTTACCGAGAACCATCGTTATGACGTGGATACTCTTTGCGAGCGTGCGGGCATTTCGCGGCGTATGCTGTATTATTATTTGGAGAGTTTCCGCGACTGGGGCTTCAAGGTGGAGAAGAATGGCAGGATATACAGTCTTGACAGGGAGTCGCCATTCTTCAAGCATCTCTTCGAAACCATCAACTTCACCGAGGAGGAAGCCCTCACCATGCTCTCTATATTAAATAAGGTGGAAGACAATAATGCCATCGTGGAGCGACTGCGCCGCAAGTTGGATCGTTTCTATGACCTCAACATCCTTGCCAATCCTCAGTTGCGCGAGCAGGCTGCCCATCATGTCGGCGTGCTCTACGATGCCATCAAGCGTCATCGGCTTGTCAAGATAGAAGGTTATTCCTCGCCTCACAGCAAGAGTTGTACCGACCGGGTGGTGGAGCCTTTCCTTATGATGAACAACAATAATGATGTGCGCTGCTATGAACTTAGTTCCAAGATGAACAAGACGTTCAAGGTGTCGCGTATGGGCAATGTTATCCTGCTCGATCTGGAGTGGGGCAACGAGGCCAAGCATCGCCAGATGTTTACCGATCTCTTTATGTTTAGTGGTGATGAGCGGTTGCCTGTCAGGTTGAAACTCGACCGTCTGGCATATAGTCTGATGATTGAGGAATATCCAAAATCAGCCGAATTCATCGTTGAATTGCCCGATGAAACCGATAATAATGAAGGAAAAGCTCCCAAGTACTGGCTGTTGTCTATGGATGTGGCAAGCTACTTGGGTATTGCCCGTTTTGTCTTGGGACTGTACAGCCATATCGAGATTATCGACAGTCCTGGTTTTCAAGATTTCATAAACGAAGAAATCAGGAAGATGTACCACCGCAGTCTTTAATGAAACAGGCCGATGGCTGGTTGCTGTCGGCTTTTTCCTGCAGACAGGCTTTTATATTAGAAGTCTGTTCTGTCTTCCTGCTGGTTGGTTTTGTCGGCTGTCTGTTCTCTGATCTGTTGTGGTGTCTTTCCTGTATGTTTTTTAAAGTAGCGGCAGAAGAAACTTGAGTCAGAGAAATGATATTCCCATGCTATTTCCTTGATGCTTTGCTGGCTGCGATGCAACTGCATCTTGATTTGCAGTATGACATACTGGTCGATGATGGTCTTCGGAGTATGTCCTGTCACCTGTCGCACGATGTTGGTGAGATATTTGGGCGTGATGTTCATCAGGTCGGCATAATAGTTGACATCCCTTGACGACTTGTAGTCTCTTTCCATCAGGTGCATGAAGTGGTTGAAGAGTTCTCTTACCCGATACGACTTGACTTCATCGGGGCGATATTGTGGATTTCGCAGCAAGTATTCGTTGAATCCTATGAAGAAAGCTTTCAGCTGGCATAGCACCAACTGCGTAAGACAGGTACATGCTGCTTGTTCGAAGTACACCCTGAGCAGGGCAAACATGTGGTTGATGATACGAGTGACGACAGGAGAGTCCTGTCTGCAGCGGTCCTCGCGCAAGGCTGAATAGACAGTTTGCTCCAACTGCAGACTTGCCTCACGCAGCAAGGAGGCGTTGTATTTCAGCATTTCCACCTCGAAGTCGTTCCCGTTATCCTTGGTCAGCAACACCACATCATTTGGGAAAATTGTAATCACAGCTCCTTCGTGCATTTCCCATTCCTTGAAGTTTACTTTCAGTCTTGCCTTTCCTTTTCGGCAAATCAGTATGCCGCCATAGGTAATTACCTGTGGTTCAAAGGTCCATTCGTCAAGTGTGGTAACGAAAAGCCTGGCTTCCTGTCGGCTGTCTAATTCATTAATCATCGGTTTTGTTCTCTTTTTGTGTGCAAAGATACGTATTTTATGAGAGATAAGAGAAGAATTGTTCCCTAAAAGTCCATCTACGGGGTGATATTTAAAACTGTCGTTAGCAGAAAACTCAGTACCTTTGCACCCAGATTTATAAAAGGTAAAATTCTGATGACAAAACAATTCATGTTTGTAGGCCTCCTTTTGCTGGGAGGCTGTTTGTGGGTGCATGCCCAGACAGACAGTTCGGGAAGTATCAATCAAAGTATTCCCATGACTGTAGGTCAACTTTTCGAAAAGGTAGAGGATAACAGCAAGAGTCTGCGTGCCCAGAAAACGGGCGTAGCTGCAGCCGGCTTGGGTGTGGAGGCAGCCCGGAGCAAGCGCCTTCCTGATATTGATGCCTCACTGTCGTTCAGTTATTTGGGCAACGTATTGATGACCGACCGCGATTTCTCCGATGTTCATGGACTTCATTCGCCGCATTATGCCAACAGCTTTGCCGTTGATGCCCAGCAGGTGGTTTATGCCGGTGGAGCCATCGATGCTGGCATTCGTCTTGCCGAATTGGGCAAGCTGCAGGCGGAAGTGGGCGTAAAACTTACCCGGCAGCAAGAGCGTTTCATGGCGTTGGGGCAGTATTTAGACCTTTGCAAGATAGACAACCGTATCAAGGTATACGAGAAAAATATCGAACTCACCGAACAGCTCATCGCTGATATCAAGGCTAAACAGAAGGAGGGAATGGCGCTGAAGAACGACATTACCCGCTATGAGTTGCAGATGCAGTCGCTCAGGCTGGGTCTTACGTCGCTTCGTAACAATCGCAGCATTCTGAACTATCAGCTTTGCAACACCTTGGGTTTGCCAGTATCGCAGACTATTATTCCCGATGCAACCATAGCCGACAAGACCTATGCCCAGGATGGAGAAGGTTATTGGCAGACAGAAAGTGCGATGAATTCGCCTGTTTTGGAGCAGAGTGTGCTGAATATACAGACAGCCAAGGCCAAGGAGAAACTTGCCAAGAGCGAGCTCTTGCCCAAGGTGGCTTTTGTGGCAGCCAATCATTTCGACGGGCCTATCACCTTTGAGCTTCCTCCCATCGACAAGAATCTCAATGTATGGTACGTGGGCGTAGGTGTGAAGTATAGCCTTAGTTCGTTGTTCAAGAGCAACAAGCGCGTGAAGCAGGCTGCTGTGGAGACTCGCCAGATGCAGCAAACTCGTGACGTGCAGGCGGAACAGCTCAACAACAGGGTGCAGGCTGCCTATGTGCAGTATCAGCAAACCTATGTAGAGTTGGCAACCCAACAGAAGAGCGTGGAGCTGGCTTCGCAAAACTACGATGTGATGAATGCACGTTATCTCAGCCAGTTGGCGCTTGTTACCGATATGGTGGATGCTTCCAATCTTAAACTCAATGCCGAGTTGCTGGAGGTGGATGCCCGTATCAATATCGTGTATGCCTACTATCGTCTGCAATATGTTGCAGGTAAAATCTAACTTTTCGTACAACACTTAATACTTTTAATAGTAATGAACAAGAAAATAATCAAGAGAATATATAATGTGGTGGTTGTGCTCTTCCTGGTAGGAGCTGTAGCCTGGTGTTTCAGTCATTTCGTACATGGAGTCGATGTGGAGTATACTGATGATGCCCAGGTGTGTCGTCATATAACCCCCATCAATACCCGTGTGCCGGGATTTATCAAGGAGATCCGCTTTACCGATTTCCAGCATGTGCACAAGGGAGATACGCTTGTCATCATTGAGGATGCAGAATTTCGTTTGCAGGTGGCACAGGCTGAGGCTGGCCTTCGCGGTTCAAAGTCGGGCTCATCGGTGGTTACGGCAAGCATGGGTACTACGGTCAGCAATGTGCAGACTGCATCGGCCGGCATCGAGGAGGCACGTGTGGACATGCTGAATGCCAAAAAAGACTTTGACCGCTTTGCGGCTTTGATGAAGAAAGATGCTGTTACGCGTCAGCAGTACGACAATGCCTATGCCCGATACTTGGGAGCCAAGGCACGCTATGAACAGGCCAACAGCCGTCGGCAGAGTGCAGCCTCGGTACGTAATGTGCAGACCCATCAGTTGGGTAGCTCGCGTGCTGGTGAGAGTGTGGCTGAAGCCCAGCTCAATCTTGCCCGTCTCAATCTTTCCTATACTGTCATTGTGGCTACCTGTGATGGCGTGATGGGGAGAAAAGACATTCATGTAGGGCAGTTGGTACAGCCCGGACAGATGTTGGCACGCATCGTAGATGATGATGACGTATGGGTGGTAGCCAACTATCGTGAGACGCAGATGGACGGTATAGAAGTAGGCAAAACCGTCGATTTCACCGCCGATGCCATACCAGGAGTCGTCTTTCATGGCAAGGTAGAGGCTTTGTCGGCAGCGGCAGGTTCGGCCTATTCGATGATTCCTGTCGATAATGCCACGGGCAACTTTGTAAAGGTGGAGCAGCGTGTGCCCGTGCGTATAGCTCTCGATAAGGACAATGACCCCAAGCAGGTGGCTTTGCTTCGTGCTGGTCTGAATGTTGAAACTAAAGTGAAGAAATCATTATAATGCCAGGACCTCCAATGCTTCAGGGACCTTTCAGGGTTCCTTCTTTCAATGGCTACGTGCCTCGCAGGCTGCAGCCATGGATATATTTGCTCTTTGCCTTTGTCTTCCTCATGTCGGGAGGCATTTATGGCGGAGCCATGTTGCAGGTGATGGGAGAGTACAGTCTGATGCGTGAGGATGTGCTTATGATCGTCATGTTCAACGTGGTGGGCGTGGCTATGCCCTTTCCTTTCCTCTTTAGGTTGAAGTTCCGCTTTACCAACCGCAGGCTTCTGCTGAATGCGGCCTTGATAATAGCGGCGTGCAACTTCCTCATCATGTTTACCGACTCGGTGCCGGTGATGTGTGTCTTGGCCTATATCGCGGGGTTTTTCAAACTCTGTGGATGCTTTGAGTGTATGTCGAACATTCAGTTGTGGATGACCTCGAAGCGCGACTTTACTATTTTCTTCCCCTTGCTTTACTGTCTGGTGCTGGGAAATATGTCGTTTTCACCGTGGATAACTGAGCATCTTATCTATATTTATCAGGACTGGCGCATCATCAACTGGACGATGACCGGTGCCTTGCTATGTGTGGCACTTGTGGTGTATGTCACCACTCACGACTTTCGTTTCATGAAGCCTCTGCCCTTCATCAGCGTCGATTACTTGGGTTGTCTGTTGTGGTCGGCATGGATGTTGGAGTTTATCTTCTTTTTCAATTATGGAGAACACTACAACTGGTTCGACAGCGATATCCTGCGCATGGATGTGTTGCTGTTTGTCGTGACGGGCTACTTCTGTATTCAGCGCATGCGCCACATCCGTCATCCCTATATAGCTCCCGAGGCTTGGAAGTACAAGCGGCTTGTGCCCCTGCTTATCCTCTTTGCCTTTGTCGAGTGGATGGGCAGTACTCCCAAGGTGCTGCAGACGGCTTTTACGGGTGGTGTCTTGCACTTTGGAACCTTCACCACCAATGTGCTCAACTTTGTAGAGTGGATGGGAGCCATCGCAGGCTGCCTTTTCTGCCTGTTCTGGTGCAAGGTGCTTCGACAGAAGTATACACGTCTTCTCACTTTGGGAGTTATGGCTATGGTGTGCTATCCTGTCATGATGTATTTTCTCATCGACCCGGGATTGCCCCTGCAGGCACTTTATCTGCCTACTTTCCTGCGTTCGTTTGGTAATGCCATCTTCTTCTGTATGCTCACCATTTATCTTGAGGAGCTGATGCCCTTCCAGCATTTCTTTATGGGACTTACCATGGCAGGAATCATACGCAATGGTCCTGTGTCGGCCATGTGCTCTGGTCTGTACAGTTTCGGTATTCGGCATCAGATGGCAGACAATATGGCTCGTGGCTTACCTTACGATGCCTCCAACCTGTTGATGATCAGCATACGCCAGCTGTACGGCATTACTTGTCTCATTGGCATAGCTGTGCTGCTCGTGTTTCTGCTTTGGGATATCCAGCCAGTACGCAGTACACTCAAGAAGATGCCTGCCTGGAATTTCGTGGGCAAGCTGGTGAGAAAGAGTTTGAAGGAAGGATAGATTTCTTCTTAGAGAACTTAAAAAGATGTTGCCATTAGACTTAAAATGTTTTTGTCTACTGATAAAAAAGTTTTTTGTCTATTGATAATTCTCCGTTCAGAGCCTTTGAATGTGTGTTCAAAGCCTTTGAACGTGCGTTCAGAGCCTTTGAACGGAGAATTTGTTGTGGTTTAACGATCTTTTTTCAATAGTGATATACGAAATTTGCGGTAAAAACGCAGCAAAATATCAGAATGTTTGCTGTGTTTTTACCGCAAAATGTTTCGACCTGTACGGTTGAAATTACCCAATACGCCCTGAAAGGGCAGAAGCTCTTAGCCCAGGGCAGCGCCCTGGGTTGTTTTGGACGCAAATCTGTCGCCCTGTAAGGGCAAAAGCTTTAAAAATCAAGGCAATACATAAAGCTTTTGCCCTTACAGGGCGCCTTGCCGATTGCCATTATACCCAGGGCGTTGCCCTGGGCTAAGAGCTTCTGCCCTTTCAGGGCGTGTTGCTTGTGGTCCATAACAATCCTGGGCTAAGAGCTTCTGCCCCTTCAGGGCGTGCCAACCGTACAGGTCAAAATGTTTTTGGGAGTTATATTAAGTCTTGTATTCCATATAGGCTTTTTGTCCTATATGGCAAGTCTTCGCAGTCTTTAGAAATCGAGGGTAATGCCCTTTTCGTCGATTTTCTTGTAGGTTTTGCTGTTTACACTCACGTTCTTCGAGTTCTTGGCATCGAAGGTATGAGTCTTTGCGGTTACCTTGATATTCTCGAGCTTCACGTTTTCAGTACGGTTGATCACGATGCCCTGTTCGGCATTGTTCACCTCCAAGTCCTTGATGCTGATGTTCTGAACAGGCATCTCGGGCAAACCGTTGAAGTAAGCAGCACGGCGGGCTGTACGGCAGATGACATGGTCGATGTCGATGTTGCGGAAGCAAGGAGTAGTCTCGTCAACCTTGAATTTCTCTACCTTCTGATTCTTGGCCTCGTCGCCATCGTTGAGAACCTCAACAGCCGACTTGCCTCCATAATAAAGGTCGAAGGTGATCACGTCGGTCTGAATGTCGAACATAGACATATTCTTGATGAAGATGTTCTCTACTACGCCGCCACGACCACGTGTGCTCTTGAAACGCAGACCTACATCGGTACCGAGGAACTGGCAGTTGGTAACCATCACGTTCTTCACACCACCGCTCATCTCGCTTCCTACTACGAATCCGCCATGACCCTTGAAGACTGTACATCCGTCTACGATGACGTTCTCGCAAGGAATGCCACGCTTTCTTCCATCAGCGTCTTTACCACTCTTGATGCAGATACCATCGTCGCCTACATCGAAAGTAGAATTGACGATGAGTGCGTTCTTGCATGACTCCAGGTCAAGACCGTCACCATTCTGTGCATACGCAGGGTTGCGTACCAGTACATCTTCGATGAGCACATTCTCGCACATCAATGGATGGATGTTCCAGGCAGGAGAGTTCTGGAAGATAACGCCATTGAGCCAAACATTCTTGCAGTTTACCAAGCTTACCATGACAGGGCGGAGGAATCGCTTGATTTCGTTCCATCCCTCTTCTGATGTAGGTTCTGCAGGCACGTTCATATTGGCGCTGTTGTCAGCCTTGAGAGCGCCTTCTGACGGGAACCAATAGTCCTTGCGCTTGTAGGCACCACCTCGTGAAGTGATGGCTTTCCACTGAGCGTCGGTTACCTTCTGCTTTTTCAGAGGGCGCCAGTACTCGCCATTACCGTCGATGGCTCCCTGACCAGTAATAGCCACGTTGGTAAGTCCGTTGCCCGAGATAGGAGACTGGCAACGACGTGTGTCGAGACCCTCGAAAGAAGTCTTGACGAAAGGATAGAGGGCATCATCGGGTGAGAAAAGGATAATGCCACCCTTCTCGATGTGCAGGTTGATGTTGCTCTTCAATGTGATGGGGCCTGTAAACCATACGCCCTGTGGCACGATGAGCTTTCCTCCGCCTTTCAGGCTCAGGGCTTCGATAGCCTTGCTGAAAGCTTCGGTGCAAAGGGTAGAGCCATCACCTACGGCTCCGAAATCCTTCAGGTTTACCTCGTTGGCAGGGAACTGAGGACGTGTCACCTTCTCCATCAGGAAAGGAAGGTTCTCATAGAGCGCGTCATACTTGTCGGTTTCGGCTGCCTGCATGCTCATTGCCAGCAAACAGGTGCAAACCAAGCTAAAAAGTTTCTTCATGAATAAATGGGGTTTTAATAGAGTTATTAAATAGTTTTGTCTAATTGCTGCAAAAATACGGATAAAATCTCATATTTCCAAATCTATACTCATTTTTTTATATGTATTTCATGTTTTGCATGAGGGGAGTTAAAGGAGCTGTCACTCCGTTCAGTTTAACTTCCCCGTAACTTCTCTAAACATTCCTATTTGCGAAAGTTGAGTCAAGAAGCTACGGTACTGCAGCTTTGAGGAAGGTGTCAAAACGTAAAAAAGGAGCAAATCGTATGATTTTCTTGTCT
>ERZ1026868.1526-NODE-1526-length-11847-cov-3.343453_pt1 | contig 11847 bp, 8 predicted proteins | sample MGYA00380164_ERZ1026868 | MGnify/ENA primary metagenome ERZ1026868 (study PRJEB33269, sample SAMEA4719800) | human gut metagenome | biome: human-associated habitat; feature: organic feature; material: feces | place: Cameroon | collected 2013-10 ... | reverse complement strand
CGCGAAGGTGTGGCGTGGTAGGGGCCGACGTCCTCGGCGGCCCGCGTCCCCGTGGGCATCCCCGTGGACGTCCCCGTTGGCGCGGCGCGCCGGGGACGTCGCACCCGACCATTGACATCAACTGCGATTTTAGATATAGTTCGCGCAAATTATGCACTTGCTGATTAAGGAAAGGACAAGGGAAATCCATGTCGAGGGAAAAAGCACGTGAAGGGAATCTGCGCGTACGGGCTGACGCGGGGGCATCGCGCCGGCGGAAAGACCGAGACGCAGGGCGCTCGCTTTGCAAACGCCTGGTGACGCTCGGCGCGCTGGTGGCATGGGGGGCCTGCTGGGCGGGCGACTATCCGTTCCGCCCCGCCGAGATGACGAACGTCACCGTGACGGCGGGGTTCTGGCTGCCGCGCTTCGAGACGAACCGTCTCGTCACGGTGTGGGCCGACTTCCGCAAGAGCGAGGACGCCCGCATCCCGAACTTCCGCAACGCGGCGGCGCGCAACTGGGGCACGTTCCGCGGGATCCCGTTCGACGACTCCGACGTCTACAAGATCATCGAGGGCGCGGCCTACACGCTCTCGACGCATCCGGACCCGAAGCTCGAGAAGTACCTTGACGACCTGATCGACCTGATCGCAAAGGCCCAGGAGCCGGACGGCTATCTCTACACGTCCCGCACGCTCGGCTTCACCTGTGGGCAGAAGGACGGCAAGACGGACTACGGCATGATGGGGCCCACGCGGTGGAGCAACTGCCACTTCAGCCACGAGCTCTACAACGTCGGCCACATGTACGAGGCGGCCGTCGCCTATCATGAGGTCACGGGGAAGCGGACGCTTCTCGACGTCGCGATCCGTTCGGCCGACCTCATCGACCGGACGTTCGGCCCCGGCCCGACGCAGCTCAAGGCCGTGCCCGGACACGAGGAGATCGAGCTCGCCCTCTGCAAGCTCTACCGCGCGACCGGCGAGGCGCGCTACCTGGAGCTTGCCAAGCACTTCCTCGACCGGCGCGGCGCCGCGAACGGCGGCACGCGCGCGGCGGACGTCTTCTCCCAGGAGGGCGATCTCGTGGCGGGTGGCGAGAAGGAGATGAGATTGTCGGGGGCGTACAACCAGAACCATCTGCCGGTTACGCGGCAGCGCGAGGCCGTGGGGCACGCGGTGCGCGCCGGATACCTCTACTGCGGCATGGCGGACGTCGCGGCGCTCACGGGCAACGGCGCGTACGTGAAGGCGATCGACGCCCTCTGGGCGAACGTCGTCGGGAAGAAGCTCCATCTGAGCGGCGGCATCGGGGCGCGCCCGGATGGCGAGGCCTTCGGCGCCAATTACGAGCTGCCGAACGACGGGGCGTATCTCGAGACGTGCGCGAGCATCGCGAATGCCCTCTGGAACCAGCGCATGTTCCTGATGCGGGGCGACGCGAAGTACGTGGACGTGCTGGAGCGCGTGCTCTACAACGGCTTCCTGAGTGGCGTCTCGCTGGGGGGCGACGAGTTCTTCTACGAGAATCCCCTGGCGTCTCGCGGCGGATACAGTCGGTCGAAGTGGTTCGGCTGCAGCTGCTGCCCGGTGAACATCGTCCGCTTCATCCCCCAGATCGCGCAGTTCGCCTATGCGACGCGCGGCGACGCGGCGTACGTGAACCTCTTCGTCGCGTCCGAGGCGCGGCTGAATCTCGCGGGCGGCGACGTGAAGCTCGCGCAGCGCACCGCGTATCCCTGGTCCGGCACGAGTGCCGTCACGGTGACGCCGTCGAGGGACGGACAGCGCTTCGCGCTCCACGTGCGCATCCCGGGCTGGTGCGTGGGGCGGCCCGTGCCGAGCGACCTCTACGAGCAGGTCGTCCCCGGCACCCTCGCGGACTTCTCGGTGGCGGTGAACGGCGCGGCCGTGAAGGCCGAGCCCCGGAAGGGATACTGCGTGCTGGACCGCGCGTGGAAGCGGGGCGATGTCGTCACGATCGGCATGAACATGCCGGTGCGCCGCATCAAGGCCCACGACGCCGTGGCGGCGGACAGGGACCGTCTCGCGGTCGAGCGGGGTCCGATCCTCTACTGTGCCGAGGGCGTGGACAACGGCGGCCGTGCGCTGGACAAGGCGGTCGCGCCCGACGCCGTGTTCACCGAGACGGCGGTTAACGTGCTGGGGAATGCCTATCCCGCGCTGACATGTCCCGCCCGGACCGTGACGCGCGGCCTCAGGTCCTGCGTGTCGACGCCGACCGCCCTGACGCTGATTCCGTACTTCGCGTGGTGCCACCGCGGCGCCGGCGAGATGCAGGTCTTCTTCCCCGTGAAAGCCGATCCCGCCCTCGTGCCCGCCTCCTTCGAGACGAAGGCCTCGCACTGCTGCGAAACCGACACGACGGACGCGCTGTGCGACGGGATCGAGCCGAAGGGCTCGGGCGACCGGAAGCTCCGCCGCCTGACCTTCTGGCCCCACAGGGGCAGCGAGGAGTGGGTCTCGTACGAGCTGCCGGAGGCGGAGGAGGTCTCCGGCTCGGAGGTCTACTGGTTCGACGACACGGGCGTGGGCGCGTGCCGCGTACCGGCGAGCTGGAAGGTGCAGGTGAAGGCCTCCTCCGAGGCGCCGTGGCGGGATGTCACGACGGAACGCCCCGGCGTCGCCAACCGCTTCAACGGTGTGTCCTTCGCTCCGGCCCGGGCGAAGGCCGTGCGTCTCGTCGTCAAGCTCCGGAAGGACTTCTCCGGCGGCGTCCTCAAGTGGAATCTGAAGTAGTCAAGACCTCATCCCCCCACTCAGCGGACAGGGCGCGGCGCGCCGGGGACGTCGCGCCCTACCATGTGGTGCGCGCGGGCGTGGGGCGTGGTAGGGGCCGACGTCCCGGCGGCCCGCGTCCCCGTTGGTGTCCCCGTGGGCGTCCCCGTGGGCGCGGCGCGCCGGGGACGTCGCGCCCTACCATGTGGTGCGCGCGGGCGTGGGGCGTGGTAGGGGCCGACGTCCTCGGCGGCCCGCGCCCCTGCGGCGCCTTTTTTGTTATACTATCCACCGATGAAAGAATCTGACAATCTGTTGAGGGAGCGCGCGGTGCTGCGGGACGCGCGGCGCGTCGTCGTGAAGGTCGGCACGCACTCGATCGCGAAGAAGACGGGCCGCCCCGACTCCGCCGCGCTGCGGCGCGTCGTCAACGGCGTCTGCGAACTGCGCAAGATGGGGCCGGAGGTGCTGTTCGTGAGTTCGGGCGCGGTCGCCGCCGGCGTCGAGGCGCTGGGGCTCAAGGCCCGTCCCGCCGAGGTCTCGGATGTCCAGATGTGCGCGGCCGTCGGCCAGCCGCGCTTTATCACCGAGTACGAACGGCTCTTCGCCGCGCGCGGCGTGAAAATCGGCCAGGTCCTCCTCACGCACTCCGACTTCGCGGACCGCCGCCGCGTCGCGAACCTCCGCCGGTCGCTCGACCACCTCGTGCGCGCGGGCATTGTGCCCGTCATCAACGAGAACGACATCGTGGCGGACGAGGAGCTGAAGGGCCTCACCTTCGGCGACAACGACTGGCTCTCCTCCCTCATCGTGAAGCTCGTCCACGCCGACGCGCTCGTCCTCCTCACAACGGTGGACGGCCTTCTCGACGCGGAGGGGAAGCGGGTCCCCGCGATCGGCAAGGTGCGCGACGCGCTCAAGCTCGTGAAGCCCGGCGAGAAGGGCTCGCTCTCGAAGGGCGGCATGGATTCGAAGCTCAAGGCCGTGCAGAACGCCGCCAGGAGCGGCGCGAACGTGGTGATCGCGAACGCCGTGCAGCCGCACGTGCTTGCCCGCATCTTCGCGGGGCGCGACGTTGGCACCTTCGTGCCCGGCAGCGCGCTCTAGAAGGGGGCTCCCCATGCGCTACGCGATCATCTCGGACGTCCATGCGAACGAGACCGCGCTCCGGGCGGTTCTCGCGGATGCCGCCGATGCGCGTGCGGAGAAGATCATTTGCCTCGGTGACGTACTCGGATACGGTCCCGATCCGGTCGCGGCGCTTGAGCTCGTCTACCGCCGGGCGCATGTGTGCCTTGCGGGCAACCACGACGATGCCGTGTCGGGACGGTTCCCCGTGGAGGACTTCACCTCCTTTGCCGCCGCCGCCGTGGCGCGGCACCGCGCGGCGCTCGCGCCTTCCGCGCTCGACTGGCTGCGCCACCTGCCGCATGTCTGCGATTTCCCCGGTCCGGCGGGGGGCTTCGCCTGTGCGCACGGCGAGTTCTCGGATCCCACGCGGTTCAACTACGTGCTGGAGCCGTCTGACGCGCGGCCCTCCTGGCGCGCGCGCGCCGAACCGCTCCTCTTCGTTGGCCACAGCCACAAGCCCGGCATCTTCGTGCTGGGAACGAGCGGCGAGCCGCATGCGTTGGAGCCGATGGACTTCGTGCTGGAGCCGGGCAAGCGCTACCTCGTCAACGTGGGAAGCGTGGGGTATCCCCGCAGTGGCGTGTGCCGCAGCTTCTACTGCCTCTACGATGACGGAACGGGCACGGTCTCCTTCCGCTCGCTGCCCTTTGACCTGGAGGGCTACCGCGCGAAGATGAACGGGCAGGGGCTCGACGAGGCGCCCTGGATGCGCGCGCGCGCGGAGGAGCGCCGCCACGCCGAGGTACGGGGCGCCGAACGTTTCGGAAAGTCCGGGAAGGAAAAGAAGAAAACGGCTGCGCGTCCGCACGGACCGTTCGGGGCGGCGTTCGTCGTGGGCGCGCTCGTCGTGGCGCTCGCGGGCGTGTGGTGCGCGGCGCACTTCGTGAGCGCCCTGCCGCCGCGCGAGGATCTGTCGGACGTGAAGATCGCCGAAGTACCGGGTCCGGAGGTGCTCGCGCCGCCACCCGTTGTGCCCGCCGCGTCGCCGACGCAGCTTGGTCCCGTGGTCGAACGGCGCCGCTGCACGGTGCCGGCGGGAGACCGGCGGCTGCGCTTTGCCGTGAGGCTGAAGAAGGGCGGCGCGCCCGTGTGGGTGCGCCTGCGCTTCGAGGACGGCAACGGGGCGTCCGTCGGCGACGGCCTCTGGTATCAGGGCGTGCGCCTCTCGAAGCGTTCGCCGAAGAAGGGGCTCGTCGCGCCGGAGGGCGCCACGGCCGCGTTCATCGAGGTTCTGAAGGCGCATGAGGCCGATGCGTGCGAGGTCGCCGAGTTGGTGTTGGAGCCTTTCAAGGAAAGGGTGGAGAAATGACGGTTGAAGAGGAAATCCGGGACCTGGGGAAGAGGGCGCGCGCCGCGTCGCGCGCGCTGCGGACGCTGGAGACGCGCGACAAGAATGCTGCGCTGCTGTCCGTGGCGGAGGCGCTGGAGGCGGCCGAACCGCAGATCGTGGCGGCGAATGCGGAGGATGTCGCGGCCGCGCGCGCGGCGGGGCTTGCGCCCGCGCTTGTGGACCGGCTCACGCTCACGCCCGCGCGGTTCCGCGCGATGGTGGACGGCGTGCGCTTCGTGGCGCAGCTGCCCGACCCCGTGGGCGAGACGCTGCTGGAGCGCGACCGCCCGAGCGGCATCCACATCGTGAAGGTGCGCGAACCGCTGGGCGTCGTCGCCGTCGTCTTCGAGTCGCGTCCGAACGTCTTCGTCGACACGGCGGCGCTCTGCTTTAAGACCTCGAACGCGATCATCCTGCGCGGCGGGAAGGAGGCGCTGCGTTCGAACCGGGCGCTCGCCGAGGCCGTGCAGAAGGGGCTCGCGCGCTGGTGCGGCACGGCGCATCCGTCCGTGCTCCTCGACGCGGTGCTGCTCGTGCAGACGACGGACCACGCGGGCGTGCGCGCGCTCGTGCGGATGCCGGAGTACGTGGATGTGGCGATCCCGCGCGGCGGCGAGCGCCTGATCCGCGCGATGTGCGAGGCGGCGCTCGTCCCCGTCCTCAAGCACTACAAGGGCATCTGCCACGTCTACGTGGACGACAAGGCCGACCTCGCGATGGCGCTTGCGATCCTCGACAACGCGAAGGTCCAGCGTCCGAGCGCCTGCAACGCGGCGGAATGCCTGCTCGTCCACGAAAGGCTTGCGCCGCTTTTCCTGCCGATGGTGCGGGCGTGGGCGGCGGATCGGGGCGTCGTGCTGCACGAGACGGAGCAGGACTGGGGACGCGAGTTCCTGTCTCTTGAGATGAACGTGGGGATCGTCCGCGACGTCCATGCGGCGATCGACCACATCAACTGCCACGGCTCGCACCATTCCGACTGCATCGTGACGAACGACGCCGCGCGGGCGCGGGCGTTCCTGCGCCTCGTCGATTCGGCGGCCGTCTACCACAACGCCTCGACCCGCTTCACGGACGGCGCCGAGTTCGGCATGGGCGCGGAGATCGGCATCTCCACGGACAAGCTCCACGCGCGCGGTCCGATGGGCCTGGAGGAGCTGACCACCTACAAGTACGTCGTCACGGGCGACGGCACCGTCAGGAAGTGATTAAGTGGTTAAGTGATTAAGTGGTTAAGTAGTTAAGTTGTGGTTAAGTGGTTAAGTTGTTAAGTTGTTAAGTCGTTGAGCGTTCGGGCCTTAAATGAAAAAGACTGGAAGGAGAAAAACATGACCGTTGATACACTGTGCGTCCAGGGCGGCTGGCAGCCGAAGAAGGGCGAGCCGCGCCAGGTGCCGATCTACGCCTCGACCACCTTCAGGTACGAGACGAGCGAGCAGATGGCCGACCTCTTCGACCTGAAGGCGAGCGGCTACTTCTACACGCGCCTCGCGAACCCCACGAACGACCAGGTCGCGAAGAAGATCGCGGCGCTGGAGGGGGGCGTGGCGGCGATCCTCACGAGCTCGGGGCAGGCCGCCTCGACGTTCGCAATCCTCAACCTCTGCGGGGCGGGCGACCACGTCGTCGCCTCCGCGCAGATCTATGGCGGCACGTTCAACCTGCTCGCCGTCTCCCTGAAGAAGCTCGGCATCGAGACGACGTTCGTCGACCCGAAGGCCCCGCCGGAGGAGATCGCGCGCGCGTTCCGCCCGAACACGAAGTGCGTCTTCGGCGAGACGGTCGCGAACCCGAGCGGCGTCGTCCTCGACATTGCGAAGTTCGCCGAGGTCGCCCACCGCTTCGGCGTGCCGCTCATCGTGGACAACACGTTCCCGACGCCGGTTCTCTGCCGTCCCTTCGAATTCGGCTGCGACATCGTGACGCACGCGACGACGAAGTACATGGATGGACACTCTTCGCAGGTTGGCGGCTGCATCGTCGACAGCGGCGCCTTCGACTGGTCCCGGTACCCCGACCGCTTCGCCGGCCTCGTCGCGCCCGACCCCTCCTACCACGGCCTCTCCTACGTGAAGAGCTTCGGCAAGATGGCCTACATCGTCAAGTGCACCGCCCAGCTCATGCGCGACTACGGCGCGATCCCCTCGCCGTTCAACGCCTTCCTGCTGAACATCGGCCTCGAATCGCTCCACGTGCGCATCCGCCGCCATGCGGAGAGCGCGCTCAGGATCGCGACGTGGCTGCGCGCGCAGGAGAAGGTCGCGTGGGTCAACTTCGCGGGCCTCCCCGACTCCCCCGACCACGCGCTCGTGGTGAAGCAGTTCAAGGGACCGAGCCCCTGCGGCGTGATGACGTTCGGCATCAAGGGCGGGCGCGAGGCGTCCATCCGGTTCATGGACGCCCTCAAGCTCATCGGCATCGTCACGCACGTCGCCGACGCCTGGAGCTGCGTCCTCCACCCCGCCTCGCACACGCACCGCCAGCTAACGGACGAACAGCTTGTGGCCGCCGGTATCCCGCCGGACCTCATCCGCTTCTCGGTGGGACTCGAAGACCCCGACGACCTCATCGCCGACCTGAAGCAGGCGCTGGAGAAGTGCTAGGCGGCATGGCTTTCCGTTCGGCAAAGAACCTGCTCGCTTGCGTGGCGGCATTGTCCGGGTGCGGCGTTCTCTTCGGTGCGCCGCAGCCCTGCATGCCGCTGTCGCCCCGGGAGCAGCGCGTCCTCGCGCTCCAGATCAGCCTCGACCGCCGGGGGTTCTCCTGCAACACGCTCGACGGACAGTGCGGACGCAAGACGCAGGTGGCGCTTGCGACCTACTGCGCCGTGAACGGTCTCGCGTACGTCCCCGGCGCGGAGTCGACGGCGCATGCGCGGTTCTTCGCGGGGGAGACGAACCTTTTCGAGACGGTCGTCGTGACGGCGGCGGACCATGCGGCGTGCGGGCGGATTCCCGCCGCGCCCGCCGAGAAAGCGCAGCTCGCCACGATGGGGTACGAATCCCTCGCGGAGATGTTCGCCGAACGTGGACACTGTTCCGTCACGCTCCTGCGGCGGCTCAACCCCGCGCTCGCCTGGCCGAACCCGCCCGCCGGCGCGCGCGTCGTCCTTCCCCGGACCCGCCGTTTTCCCCTCGGCGAGGCGAGCGTCCTGCGCGTCTCGCTCGCCCGCCTCGAAATCACGGCCTTCGACGCGGCGGGGCGGATGATCGGCCTCTTCCCCTGCTCGATCGCGGCGGAGAAGAGTAAGCGCCCCCCGGCCGGGGAGGTTCAGGTGACGGCGCTCGTCCCGAAGCCGAACTACACCTACACCGCGCCGCGTGCGGGGCCGGGCGGGCGCATCGCGCGCCACATCTACCCGCCCGGGCCGAACAACCCGGTCGGGACGTCGTGGATCGGCCTCTCCCTGCCCACCTACGGCATCCACGGCACGCCTTCCCCCGAGCGGATCGGCCGCGCGGAGTCGCATGGCTGCTTCCGCCTCGCGAACTGGAACGCGGAGAAGCTCCGCGGCATGTGCGACGTCGGCACAAGCGTCGTCATCGAATAGCGCTTCAAGGGAAAGGTCTCGTCATGGTCTCCACGCCCGTCACCGTGTCGTTCAAGGCCCGTGCCTTCCCGCTTGCCGACTGACGCGGGGACGATGTGGCATACTTCTTCCGGCGCCCGGACGCGGCGGCGTGCGTCCCTTCCCCGGATGCGGAATCTCGCGTCGCCTGGAAGCGGGTGGCGGGGGCGCGTGTGATGTGGTATACTGTGCGGAAACGGTACGAAAACGGATAACGGACAGGGCATGGGCAACACGTTTTGGAAAATCGGATTGTGCGCCGTCGCGATGATGGCGCTGGGTGCGGTTCAGGCGGCGCCGGCGCGGAGCGTGGCGGGGGCCTCGACGGGCGGCAACTCGCCGTATGCGACGGACGCCTATCCGGGCTTCGACGGGCTCGACGACGTGAAGAAGCCCGAGCGCCGCGAGAAGAGCTGGTGGTTCGGCGTCAAGCGCGACACGCCGGCGGAGCAGTTCGCCTTCGCGCAGGAACTTGAGACGGAAGGCGATTCCAAGGGGGCCGCGAAGGCCTACGACGCGCTCGTGCGCGAATGGCCGGTTTCAAAGGAGGCGCCGCAGGCGCAGCTGCGGTTCGTGAAGCTGCTGGCCGGTCCGCTGGAGGACTACGAGGAGGCGTTCGACCAGCTGGAATACCTGCTGGACTTCTACGCGCGCGACTGCAGGTACCAGGAGCTCGTGGAATACGGCTACCGGCTCGTGAACACGATGGTCGAGAAGAAGAAGTCCTGGTTCGGCTTCTCGTTCCTCTCGAACCGCCTCGTGCGCCAGCACTACGAGTCGATCGTGCGGCGCGCGCCGGGCGCTCCCTACGTGCCCGAGGCGATGCTCAAGATCGCCGACCTGCGCGAGCAGGACAGCCAGTACGAGGAGTCGTGCAAGGTCTACGCGACGCTGCAGAGCAAGTACCCCGTCTCCGTCGAGGCGCGCCGGGCGGCCTACCTGGAGGCGCGGGCGCGCATGTGGCTGTGCCGCCGCCTCGCGTACAACATCCCGCGCTGCCGCGACACGATGGGCTATCTGAAGATGACGCTGGCGCGGCGGCCCGACCTTGAGCAGGCCGAGGAGCTGAAGGGGTGGGCCGAGGAACTGAAGCGCTACATGGAGGAGGACGCCTACCGGAGCGCGAAGTTCTACGACACGAAGCAGCGCACGCGCCATGCGGCGCGCACGTCGTGGGAGCGTTTCCTCGCCGAATATCCGGATTCCCCCCATGCGGAGACCGTGCGGGCGCGCATCGCCGAACTGGCGGAACCGCCGCCCGCAGCCGTCCCGCCCGTCGCCGAGCCGAACAACTGAAAGGTACCAGGTCCATGAAACGTCGCGCATTCCTCCTTCTCGTTCCCGCCTTGGCGCTCTGTGGCTGCTCGGGTCTGCCGGACTACCGGTGGACGTCCCGCGTGCCGGATGAGATCCGCACGGTCGCGGTGCCCGTGTTCGAGAACCGCACGCAGTCGGCCGAGCTGGGCCCGATCGTGACGCAGTACACGCTCCGCGAGTTCCAGCGCGAGGGCACGTTCTCCATCCGCCGCTCCGGCGACTCGTCCATCGAGGTGCAGGGCGCGCTCGTGAAGGCGGAGCGCCGCCCGGTCTCCTACGACCGCGGCTACGGCATGCGCGCGGGCGAGTACCGCTACTTCGTGACGGCCAAGGTGTCGCTCGTCGACAAGGAGGCCGGCAAGGTGCTGGTGGACGGACGCACGTACGTGGCGGAGACGACGTTCCTCGTGCAGGGAGACCTGCTGACGGGCCAGCGCGACGCGGCGCAGCGCATTGCGGCCGACCTCGCCCGCCAGATCGTCGACGACGTCGTCAGCTATCCGTACAACAAGCGGTGAGCGTGGACGACGCGGCGATGGTGGTCGCGCTGCAGCGGGGGATTCCGCTGTGCGCGCGTCCGTTCGAGGAGCTTTCACGCGAGCTGGGATGCGGCGAGGCGGACCTCCTCGCCTGCCTGGCGCGCCAGCGGGCGGTGGGGACGGTGCGCCGGTTCGGCGCCGTCTTCGACACGCGCCGTCTCGGCTACCGTTCCGCGCTTTGCGCCGCCGCGGTGTCCGTGGAGGCGCTTGACGCGGCGGCGGCGAAGCTGACGCCCCTTGCGGGCGTGACGCACTGCTACGTGCGCGAAGCCACGTCCGCTCTGCGACCGGGCGTTCCGAACCTCTGGTTCACGCTCAGCTATCCGGCGGACATCTTCCCGGCGATGGTGGACGAGGTGGCCGCGCGCCTGGGGCCGTATGCCCTGCATGTCCTGCCGGCGACGCGCCGCTACAAGGTGGATGTGGTCTTCGGCGCCGCCACGCGCGCACGGGAGGAGGACGTGGCGGAGGGCGACGATCTGCCGCCCGTCACGGCGCGGGACCGTGCCGTCATCGGGGCGCTGCAGGGCGACACGGAGGCGCGGGCCGATTTCTTCGCGGCCCTCGCCGGGCGGCTGGGCATGAAGGAATGGGATCTTCTCTCGACGCTGGAAATCTGGCGGCGGAAGGGGCGGCTCAAGCGCATCGGGCTTCTCCTCCACCATCGGAACGCGGGGTGGTCCGCAAACGGCATGTGCTGCTGGCGGGTGGCGGGCGACACGACGGCGGCGGGCCGCGCGCTCGCGGCGCGCGGCGAGGTGACGCACTGCTACGAACGGCCCGAGGCGCCGAACTTCCCCTACAACCTCTTCGCGATGGTCCACGCCCGCGCGGCGGCGGAGGCGAACGCGCAGTTCGCGTCCCTTTCCGCAGAGGTCAACCGGGTGGCCGGCGCCGCCGTGCCCGCCGTGATGCTCCTTTCCACGCGCGAGTACAAGAAAACGTCCATGACGTTCTTTGCGTGATTTTGCAGTTGCGGGACGGAGGGGAATCTGGTAAACTATTTTCTCGTTCGGCGAGATAGCTCAACGGTAGAGCATCAGAATCATAATCTGCTGGTTGAGGGTTCGAATCCCCCTCTCGCCACCATACCAAAGGCCACCGCACGTGCGGTGGTTTTTGCTTTTCGGATGACGGCATGAACTTCGAGCCCATCGGCATCTTCCACGGCGGGGCCGCGCGCAAGTACGAGGCGCCGCGGCAGGGCGTGTTCGCCGGCGGCGCGGGGCGGGTGGAGCTGGC
>ERZ1026868.1525-NODE-1525-length-11848-cov-5.040872_pt1 | contig 11848 bp, 9 predicted proteins | sample MGYA00380164_ERZ1026868 | MGnify/ENA primary metagenome ERZ1026868 (study PRJEB33269, sample SAMEA4719800) | human gut metagenome | biome: human-associated habitat; feature: organic feature; material: feces | place: Cameroon | collected 2013-10 ... | reverse complement strand
AAAAAAAGTAAATTTTTGGAAGTTTTTGCATTTCAGTGCATAAACATGATTTTTCGGATGGGTTTATGCTATACTTCTATCACAAGGAGGAACTGGCAATGATTTTTCCTTTGGCAAATGTCTTTCTTTACATCCACGCCGGCTTTCGCACCTCTAAAATCTTTTTTTCATGTCTTTTGCCTGTATAAATCCCTGTTGCATAAGTGTTTCACACGATTCCTCAAGTGCACTTTCTATTCTGCTTAGCATATCATCATAATGCTTCATGGCAAGTTTTTCACCAATCCCGATATTTTTCAACTCCCGGCAAAAATGCTCTCGCTTGATTTTATGAATGTCATATTCACATCCAATCGAAACAGCCATCTCCGTAGTACTGCTTGGATAGATCATCGTACATACAATGTTGTAAGCCGGTGCTAATCGTATGGATGCCATATCAGAAGCATAAAGAAGTGATACATTCTTAATATGATCATCGGTATTCCCTATGAGATAGTTGAATACACAGATATCCCATAGTTTTAGCTGATCTTCCATTGGATTCGAGGAATATTTTTTCAAAATATATATCTATGTGTTGCAAATAACACCTCTTCATCTTTACCAGTTCCTACATTTATCACAAAGCTGTCCGGTACATCAATTCCCAGATTTTTGGCTGTCTGTAAACATAGCTGTTCATTGGTAACAATCCCGTCTAATCTGACATGACTTTGTTTCACAATATGCGTACTTGGAGCTGCTCCAATTGGTAAATACCATTCATTTGTGTCTATTTTATAATATAATCCAACTTTACCAGAGGCTCCGGTCAGAGACAAATGCGCTTTTGTAACCAGCTCTGCCGCTTCTAAAGCACCTTCTTTCGCCAATCTGCATACATCTTCCTTTGTAAGTTTCTGATAACCAGCTTTTGGAACATCCATGCCATCTTTAATAATCTGAATAGCCCCCAGACATTCCCTCCCCAAAGCAGCTAAGATTGTCAGATAATCATATTCATCTGCATGAATCCATCCGGCTACACACTTCCTGTTATCTTACCAACATAGATCTGCTCTCCCTGCTGTTCAATAAATACATGAAAATCTCTCATTTTATTTACCTCGCTTTTCCATACATAAATCCATACCTAAAAGATTTACAATCTCAATCGCCTTTCCAATCTCACACGTTTCCTTTCCTCTTTCCAGATCAGATATAAAGCTGACACTAAATCCTGTAAATTCAGCGATATAAGCCTGTGTATATCCCAATTCTTTTCTGCGTGTACGTAATTCGTTTCCAAAAGCTTCTGCATCTGCTATTTTCATGACGCCTCCTTGTCGCATAGTCGAACGGCTTATTTTTGATATATTTATAATATACTAAGCCGTTCGGCTATGTCAATACCAGATGTGATCCAGAAAATGAGCTAAAAAAGAGACCCATACCATAAATGATATGAGTCTCCAAAAAACCTATAAAATCAAGCTTTCTACTTAGAATTTACCAGCTTTTGCTGCTTCCTCAACAGATACTGCTACGGCAACGGTGGCACCTACCATGGGGTTATTACCCATACCGATAAGACCCATCATTTCTACGTGAGCGGGTACGGAAGAAGAACCTGCGAACTGTGCATCGGAATGCATACGTCCAAGGGTATCGGTAAAGCCGTAGGATGCAGGACCTGCAGCCATGTTATCCGGGTGAAGGGTACGTCCGGTACCGCCGCCGGATGCAACGGAGAAGTACTTCTTGCCGGCTTCAATTCTTTCCTTCTTGTAAGTACCTGCTACGGGATGCTGGAATCTGGTAGGGTTGGTAGAGTTACCGGTAATGGAAACGTCTACGTTCTCTTTCCACATGATTGCCACACCTTCGGGAACGCTGTTAGCACCATAGCAGTTTACTTTGGAACGAAGACCTTCGGAGTAAGCAATTCTTTCGATTTCCTTTACTTCGTTGGTGTAAGGATCGTATTCGGTCTCTACGAAAGTAAAGCCGTTGATACGGGAAATAATCTTAGCTGCGTCTTTTCCAAGACCGTTTAAGATAACACGGAGAGGTTTCTGACGAACCTTGTTTGCCTTTTCTGCGATACCGATAGCGCCTTCTGCTGCTGCGAAGGATTCATGACCTGCTAAGAAACAGAAGCAGTCTGTATCCTCTTCCAGAAGCATCTTGCCAAGGTTACCATGGCCAAGACCTACCTTACGGGTATCTGCAACGGAGCCGGGGATACAGAATGCCTGTAAGCCTTCGCCGATTGCTGCTGCAGCTTCGGAAGCCTTTCTGCAGCCTTTCTTGATTGCGATTGCAGCGCCTACGGTGTAAGCCCAGCAAGCATTTTCAAAACAGATGGGCTGGATTTTCTTTACCTGCTCGTAAACATCCAGACCTGCATCCTTGGTAATCTTCTCAGCTTCTTCGATAGAGGAGATACCGTAGCTGTTTAATACAGCGTTAATCTTATCAATACGTCTTTCATATGATTCAAATAAAGCCATTTTTATGTCCTCCTTTATCCTGATTATTCTTTTCTGGGGTCGATGATCTTAACTGCATCGTCTACACGGCCGTACTGTCCGCAAGCCTTTTCGTAAGCAGTGTTTGCATCGTCACCCTTCTTCATAAAGTCGGTCATCTTACCAAAGTTTACAAACTTGTAACCAATAATCTGATCGTCTTTGTCAAGTGCAATACCTGTTACATAGCCTTCAGCCATTTCCAGATATCTGGGACCTTTCTTTAAGGTACCGTACATAGTACCAACCTGGCTTCTTAAGCCCTTTCCAAGGTCTTCAAGACCTGCACCGACAGGCAGACCGTCTTCAGAGAATGCACTCTGGGTACGTCCGTAAACAATCTGTAAGAACAGCTCTCTCATTGCTGTGTTGATGGCATCACATACAAGGTCTGTATTCAAAGCTTCCATAACGGTAAGTCCGGGAAGGATTTCTGCAGCCATTGCTGCGGAATGAGTCATACCGGAGCAGCCAACTGTTTCAACCAGTGCTTCCTGGATGATACCTTCCTTAACATTCAGAGTAAGCTTGCATGCGCCCTGCTGAGGTGCACACCAGCCAACACCATGTGTCAAGCCGGAAATATCTTCTACTTTTTTTGCCTGAACCCATTTTGCTTCTTCAGGGATAGGTGCACATCCATGATGTACGCCCTGTGCAACTGTACACATTTCTTCAACTTCTTTTGAGTAAATCATGTGAAATCTCCTTTCAACTATGTAATATCTAAAACAGCAAAGTCATGCACTTACTCTGCCATTTCTTCTCGCAAACATCATTTTCTCATATTTACCGCAAAAAATCCAGTTTTTTTTAAAAACTTGTTGCTTTTTCTACAATTTCCTTCTCGTTTTTATAGATGGAATTTGCGGGAATGCAGCCTCTTACGCAGGAAGTCGGGTAAATATTGGAATTTCTGCCGATTACCGTACCGGGATTTAAGACGGAATTGCAGCCCACTTCCACATGATCCGCCAGCATGGCACCCATTTTCTTAAGGCCGGTTTCAATTTTTTCGTCCACGGATTTTACCGTCACAAGGGTCTTGTCACTCTTTACGTTGGAGGTAATGGATCCGGCTCCCATATGGGATTTGAAGCCCAAAACGCTGTCTCCCACATAATTGTAATGGGGCACCTGCACCTTGTTAAATAAAACCACATTCTTCAATTCGGTGGAATTTCCCACAACGGCACCCTTTCCCACAATGGCGTTGCCTCTGACAAACGCACAGTGTCTGATTTCCGCATCCTCATCCACGATTAACGGGCCGTTTAAGCAGGCTGTGGGAGCAACCGTTGCAGATTTTGCAATCCAGATATCCTCGCCTCTTTTTTCAAATTTGTCCGCAGGAAGGCTTTTGCCCAACTCCAAAATAAAATCATGGATTTTCGGCAGTACCTCCCAGGGGTACTCTGCTCCTTCAAAAAGTCCGGCCGCTATGGTCTCGGACAAAGTATACATGTTACTGATTTTGCAAGCTTCCATCTTCGTTCTCCTTGTTATTTATATTGTCATGCTCCATATCTTGTGGAATTTCCCGTTCAGATTGTTCCTCTGCGTTTTGCGTCTTTTCCTGTCCGGGCTGTCTTTCCGGCGTCTGTTCCGTTTTATCTCCCACTCCGTTGAAATCAAAGGAAATATTGTCCTTGCCGTTCTCGTCCTGCTTTAAGACAAGGAACGCATCGAACACATTTCCGGCTTTGGAGGTAAAGCCCCGGATGGGCTCCTTCGTGCGGCCTTCGGTGAAAATCTGCGTCATCTGCTCATCCGTAAGAGCAATGCCCGCTACGGTATGGAACTGGCTGTAGCCGCATTCGCAGAGGTAACGCCATTTGTCCCTTTTCATGAGCTGCCCGCACTTGGGACATTTCACCGTGGTTTCCTTCGGTTCTTCCTTTTCCGGAAAATCGAAAACCACCTTTTTTTCTTCATCCAGCTTCAGCGCCGCCTCAAACATCATACCGGTTTTGGCGACAAAGCCCTGGATGGGAGAGGTTTTGCCGTTCTGCAAAAGTTCCTTCACCGAAGCTTCCTTTAATTTCACACCGGCAATTTTGCCGATGGAAAACCGGCAGCTTTCGGGATTGTTTTTGTCATATGCCGCACAGCCGTAGCCGAAGGACGTCTGGACAATGTCGCCGCCGCATAAGGGGCAGACCACATCCTTTACCTTCTTCGCTTCCACATGTTCAAAGTCAAACTGTATTTTAGCACTTCCTTCTTCTTTTACAAGCTCTAAGCAGGCATCGAATTTTTTGCCGGACTTTCCTTTGAAACCGCGGATGGTGCCGGTCTTTCCGGTGGTAAGAAGCTCCCGCACATTGCTTTCCGTGAGGTCTTTTTCCGCAATCCTGCCGATGGCAAAGCTGCAGCCTTCCTTTCCGTCCCGGCTTCTGTTGGCACAGGCATAACCGAAGGGCGCCACCAGTATTTCACCGCCGCATAAGGGGCAGACCGCATCCTTCACCTTCTTGGCTTCCACATGCTCAAAGTCAAACTTTAGCTTCTTTCTGCCGTCCTCTTCCGTAAGGGTCAGCACCGCATCGAATTTCTTGCCGTTCTTGGACTTAAATCCCCGGAGTGTCTGGGTGTGTCCGTTCTTTATAAGTTCCGTTACATCCTGCTTCGAGAGCTGCTTCTCGGCAATCTTTCCGATGGAAAAATAACATGCCTCCGGGTTTTCCCGGTGTCTGCGGCAGGTGTAGCCGTAAGGCATGATTTCTATGGACTCTCCGCAGACCGGACAGGCAACGCCTTCCAGCACGTCCGGCACATTGCCGGAAAAATCAAACTGGATGGAGGGTATGCCGTTCTCATCCTTTTTATAGATAAGGGCTGCGGAAAATTTCTTCTTTAACTTGGAAACAAAGCCGTTTAAGATTTCCGTCTTTCCTTCCGTTAAAAGCTTCGTTACCTCTTCTTCCGTCAAATCCCTGCCGGCAATGGTGCCGATAGAAAATTTGCAGCCGTTTGTCCGGTAATTGCTGCAGCCGTAACCGAAGGGTGTGGTTTCCACTTCCCCGTCGCATAAGGGACATTTGATACCCAGCTTTTTCCTGGCGGCAGCACCTCTTGACTCCCTGCCGGTAAGGGGCTGTATCCTCTTAATCAGTTCCTGCTTCCTATCGGTCTGCGCCATGGAAAGGGTTTCCCTACGGATAAAATCCTCTAACTTTGCCCGGTACTCACCCATATCCACGGTGCCCCTGGTGATGCCGTCCAGTCCCTTTTCCCAGGATGCCGTCATCTTGGGGTTTAACAGCTCCGGTACCGTCATGCTGACGGTTTCAAAAATCATTTCTCCCAGCATGGTAGGCATCAGTACCTGGGATTTACGGTTCAGGTTAAGATATCCTACCCGCACCAGCTTCTTGATAATCTCCGCTCTGGTTGCGGAGGTGCCGATGCCGGAGCCCTTAATCTGGGCACGCAGTTCTTCGTCCTCAATAAGCTGTCCCGCATTTTCCATGGCAAGCACCATGGAACCGGAGGTATACCGCTTGGGCGGCGATGTCTTGCCCTCTTTAATGTCCATGCCCTTCACGGGCACTACATCGTTTTCCGACAGCTTTTCTATCATGGCAAGAAGCATTTTCGCATTGGTGCCTTCTTCCTTTTCGCCGCCGTCCTCGTCCTTCTCTTCCGCCGCTTCTTTTCCTAAAACGCAAAGATAACCGGGGGACTTTAAGATTTTACCGCCGGCAAAGAAAGACTCCTTTTCTATTTTGGCAATGAATTTCACAGTCTGGTATTCCGCAGGCGGGTAAAAAATGCTTAAGAAACGTCTCACAATCAGGTCATACACCTGTCTGTGCAGACCGTTTACGGAATTTAATTCCGTAAGCTGTCCCGTGGGAATAATGGCATAATGGTCGGTAATCTTGGAGTCATCCGTATACGCCGATCTGCCGATACTCCGGTACGTGCCGCTCTGCATAATGGCATTGACAAATTGGCTGACCGGCTCATACCCTTTTAGCCTGCTTACGTTTTTGCTGATTTCCTTTGCCACGGCACTCGACAGTACACGGGCATCCGTTCTGGGGTATGTGGTCAGCTTCTTTTCGTATAAATCCTGTGCAATCTGCAGGGTTTCGTCCGGGCTTATCTTAAACCGCTTGGCGCACTCCGCCTGCAGCTCCGCTAAGTTAAACAAAAGCGGCGCTTTCTTTTTGCTGATGCCCTTTTCAACGGAGGATACCCGGGCTTCTTTCCCGGCAAGGCTTTCCAAAAAAGCCTTTGCATCCTCTTCCTTTGCAAAACCGTTTTCCTTATATAAAAGCGGGGAGGCATAGTACGCCGACTCCTCCGTGGTCTTCCATTCCGCTTCGATTTCCGCATCCGTAAATTTTCCCACAATGCGGTAAAATGGGGTTTCAATAAAGTTGCGGATTTCCCGCTCCCTGATAACCACCATTCCCAAAACACAGGTCATAACTCTGCCGACCGCTATGGCGGTGTAGCTTTTCGTCCCCGCCGCATCGTTTAAGAGATTGCCGTATTTCACGGACATGGCTCTGGAAAAATTGATGCCCATGGCATAGTCTTCAATGGTGCGCATGATGCCGGATTTGCCTAAATTGGCATATTCCCGCATGGGCTTTGCCTCTTTGATGCCGCGCAGGATTTCCTCCTCCGTCTGGGAGTCAATCCACACACGCAGCTCCTGCATGCCTTCTCTTACGCCGCCGAAGTTACGGATGTTTTCCTCAATGGTCTGTCCTTCTTTTCCGGCATCCCCCGCCCAGTAAACGGTATCAATATCCTCTCTGTGAAGCATTTTATGCACCACATCGTACTGACCGCTGACGCTTTTAATCACACCGTATTTATAGTCCTTCGGCAGAAACGGCAAATCCTCTAATTTCCACTTTTTATATTTACTGTCGTATTCTTCGGGATATACCATCTCCACCAGATGCCCCACGCACCAGGTAATCACGTAGGACTCGTTTTCCAGATATCCGTTCTGTCTGCCGGATACCTTTAAGATTTTGGCAAATTCCTGCGCCACGGATGGTTTCTCCGTTATAATCAATGCTTTTCCCAAACTTATTCTCCTAAATTCACCAGTCTGATGTTCTTTTTCACCCTTGCCTCCAGCAGGAGTTTTCCATCAAAACGGTCTATTCCAAACAAATAGATATAGCTGTAGGCAATTTTTGCCTGTTTTGCCGCTAAAAGCAGCTCTTCGTAAAGTTCATAGGTGACCATGGGCATAAAGAAGCAGGCTCCGATTAAGCAGTTCCCTCCTTCTGTGCTGCCAACAATGTCCACACAGCCCTGCTTGCCAATCCATTCGCCGATTTTCGTTAAAGCAAACGGCAGCTTTCCCGCCGTATTTTCCCCTTCCATATACTCCCGGCAGATTTCCTTGAAATGCACATCCACAAATGCCCGGAAATCCTTTTCGATATATTTCTCATAAAATGCTTTCCCGCTCAAAAGCTCCGCATCGCTTGCATGTGGATATACAAAACGGTAATAAAAATCCACCAGGTGGCTTTTTATCCGGTAATAGCCTTTTTTCGTGTTGGCATGTCCTTCCGTATCAAAAGAAAATACCTTTTCCACTAATTCCAGCTCCATCAGACTCTTTAAGTACACACTGATTTTCGCTCTGGAAAATCCGGTATGCGAATAGAGCTCCTGCAAGGTATTCCGCCCTTCCGCAAGCCCGGTCAGAATCGTATTGTATACTGCCGTTTCCCGCAGCTCCTCTGACACCTCACTCATCGCCTCTCTTAAGAAAAAGCCGTCCGTATCAAGCATGTTCCGTACAACATTTTCCTTGACGGAAAGGGTGGTGTCAATGTGCTTCCAGAGTCCCGGCAGTCCGTCCAGCAATGCATACAGACAGATGCACTGCTTCAGGTCGTATGCCGGAAAATACTGCCGCAGATCCGTAAAACGTAATTTGCGCAGTTTAAGAAGACCGCGCAATCCATGAGCAGCCTCTCCCATCTTTTTTATCATATTGTTTTCCACAAAACAGACCGATGAAGAACACAGGACAACCAGAAATTCTTCTTTTGACGGGTTCTTCAAGAATTGATACAAAGAAGGAAAGAATGTGGAATCGGCTTTTAAGATGTTCTGGAATTCATCGATGACAAGAACCCTTTTTCCGCTTCCCGCATGTTGTATAGAATAAAAAATATCTTCGTAGGAAAGGCATCCACCACTTATGCCGTAGTAAGCCTTCAGCTCCTCTCCCCACCGGTAAATCTGTTCCCGTTCCGAGCAGGACCTTGCCAGATAATAAACATGAGGCTTATCCTGGACAAACTCCCGGATTAAAGAGGTTTTGCCAATGCCCTTCTGTCCGTAAACCACCACCATGCCGCTTCCAGGGCGGTTATAATACTGATTTAATTGTGCAGCTTCCATACCCCTGTTAAGCAGCATAGATTATTTACCCTCTCGTTTTGCCATTTCCTGTAACAGCTTTTCCAGATCATCCCCGGGCATGGGTTTTCCCAGATAATAGCCCTGGATAATATGGCAGCCGATTTCTTTCATGTAATTAAGCTGTTCTTCTTCCTCCACACCCTCTGCGATGGTCTCGTAGCCTAACTTGTTTACCATGGTAATCACGGACTCCATGATAATGCGGGTGGAACGGTCCGTCATGACTCTGTCCACAAAGCTCTTGTCGATTTTCAAAGTGTCTATGGGCAGACCGTTTAAGTAAGACAGGGAAGAATAACCGGTTCCGAAATCATCCAGGGAAATACGGATACCATATTCCCTGAGCTGCATGAGTTTTCCCTTTACATCTGCGAAATCGTCAATCAGGATGCTCTCCGTGATTTCAATTTCGATTTCCTTCGGGTCCACTCCGTACGTGTGAATGATTTCCATCAGTTTATTTACAAAATCCTTGCGTTTATACTGTACCGCGGATATATTGATGGACATAATCATGGAAACGCCGTACTCGGCTCTCCACTTTGCATACTGCCGTATACTTTCTTCAATAACCCAGCCGCCAATGGGTATAATGGCGCCGTTCTTTTCCGCAATGGGAATAAAAACGGACGGGCTGATCATTTTATTTTCCTGATTTCTCCAGCGGATAAGCGCTTCCACGCCGCGGAGCTTTTCTCCGTTCGTGTAATACTGCGGCTGGAAATACAGACAGAAATTATTGTTGAATATAGCTTCCTTTAACTGGTTTTCAATGCTTGCCTTCTGTAAAAAGTCCTGCAGAATGGGGGCATCAAAATACTGGATAGAGGATTTGCCGCCGGATTTTGCCTTGAACATGACAATTTCCGCACAGTTAATCAGCTCTAAAACGGACTGGGAGGCTTCCGGATACTCTGCCACACCAATACTGACGGTCAGATGAATGTCCGTGCCGTCACTAAGTACAAAGCCCTTTGCCATCCTCTCCTGAATTTTACGATAAATACTCTCTACACTTCTGTCCCCCACAGGATCATAGACAGCCATACAGAAAATATCACTGTTCATGTGGCAGGTAATGCATTTATCACTGGAAAATATCCCTAAGAACTGTCCGCACTGCTGGATAACTTCGTCGCCTACCAGCATACCGAGACCGTCGTTGATTTTCCTAAAGTCGTCAATATCCACAATCAGAACACTGACAATCACCTGTTCCTCTTCCGCTTTTTTTACCATGTCACCCAGAAGCTTTACAAAATAGTTGCGGTTGAAAAGAGCGGTCTGGTTGTCGTAATAGGACAGGTATTCCAGTTCTTCCTGCTGGTTTTTAAAACGGGTAATATCCTTTACGCAGATCATTTTATCCACCGGATTTTTTTCTTTGTCGTAAAGGACCCGGCTCTCAAAGGAAAGCCAGGTTCTGCCGTTGTTTAAGCGGCATTCCGTAAAATCACGTTCTTCTCCGTTGTCTTCCGGGAAAAGAGCATTTTTAAGAGAGTCCCTTTCCTCTTCCGGCACTTCCCTTAAAAGGAGTAAAAGCTCCTCTCCGGATTTTACCATGTAGGGAAAAGCAGCGTCCCAGTTACCGATGGTAATGACTTCGTCCTTCTTAAAATTGTAATATAAAAAGGCATTATGTGAGGTGTCACAAACCATCCGGAACAGTTTATCCCGTCCCGGATATTCCTCATTTTTTGTGTTCAGGAACTCGGTCTGCTTCTCCTTAATCATAATGCCTCCCCTAAGTTACGTTTTATTTTTTGGTGATATAACCCTGCGCCTTTAACAGCTCTGCACAGAGAACGGCTCCGCCTGCGGCGCCTCTTACGGTATTGTGGGAAAGTCCTACGAACTTCCAGTCGTATACGGTGTCTTCACGAAGTCTGCCTACGCTGATGCCCATACCGTTTTCAAAATCCACATCCAGAGCTACCTGGGGACGATTGTCCTCTTCCAGATACTGGATGAACTGCTTCGGTGCGCTTGGAAGTGCAAGCTCCTGGGGAAGTCCCTTGAAGTTTACCAGCTTCTTGATTAACTGCTCTTTGGTGGGTTTCTTCTTAAATTTAACAAATACAGCTGCGGTGTGTCCGTTAAGTACCGGTACACGGATGCACTGGCAGGTAATAACAGGGCTCTCTGCCGGTACGATAACGCCATTTTTGATTTCACCCCAGATTCTTAAGGGCTCCTTCTCGGACTTTTCTTCTTCACCGCCGATGTAAGGAATAATGTTTCCTACCATTTCCGGCCAGTCTTTAAAGGTCTTTCCGGCGCCGGAGATTGCCTGATAAGTGGTAGCCACTACTTCATAAGGTTCAAATTCCTTCCATGCGGTAAGAACCGGTGCGTAGCTCTGGATGGAGCAGTTGGGTTTTACGGCTACAAAGCCTCTCTCGGTACCCAGTCTCTTCTTCTGGAATTCGATAACCTTCATATGCTCCGGGTTGATTTCGGGAACCACCATGGGAACATCCGGTGTCCATCTGTGTGCGCTGTTATTGGAAACAACAGGGGTTTCGGTCTTGGCATAAGCCTCTTCAATCGCCTTGATTTCTTCTTTGGTCATGTCTACGGCGCTGAATACGAAATCCACCTGTGATGCTACTTTTTCTACCTCGTTGACATTCATAACCATGATTTTCTTCACGGCTTCGGGCATGGGCGTGGTCATTTTCCAACGGTCTCCGACTGCCTCCTCGTATGTCTTTCCTGCTGAACGGGGGCTTGCTGCAATGGTGGTTACTTCAAACCAGGGATGATTCTCCAGGAGAGAAATAAATCTCTGTCCCACCATACCGGTTCCGCCTAAAATACCTACTTTCAGTTTCTCGCTCATAATAGTCTCCTCTTCTTGTTTATTTAATTTAAATAAAAAACGTATTTATGCCTCTTCGAGGTACTTCCGGTTCAGAGCA
>ERZ1026868.1519-NODE-1519-length-11874-cov-8.418563_pt1 | contig 11874 bp, 20 predicted proteins | sample MGYA00380164_ERZ1026868 | MGnify/ENA primary metagenome ERZ1026868 (study PRJEB33269, sample SAMEA4719800) | human gut metagenome | biome: human-associated habitat; feature: organic feature; material: feces | place: Cameroon | collected 2013-10 ... | reverse complement strand
TCGCCATCGCCATCGCCATAGCCATCGCCAGAGCCATCGCCATAGCCATCGCCATAGCCATCGCCAGAGCCATCGCCATCGCCAGAGCCATCGCCATAGCCATCGCCAGAGCCATCGCCATAGCCAGAGTTGACGCTCAAGAATGCTTTGATACGTGTTTCTAACGTCTCCATGCTTTTACCTCCTCTATTGACTTGACGGCTTTGTCGGAGCACGTGATAATCTCGATGGCATCGAGAATGGTGATGCTGTCTACTGAGACCGTGAACTTACAGTCGTGTGGCCTTGACGTTCCCTCTTGGGCGAGTTGTGAGAGAGAGGCTGCTCCTGCCCAGTACCAGATGCGTCGGGCGTTATGCAGGGTTATCTCTCTGCCGTTGTGTGCTACGAGTGTTCCGAACTCTACTCCGCTGCGGTCGCCGCGGATGATTACTTTCTTTCCGATGTTTGTTTCCATTGTTTTGTTTGTTTATATATTGTTTGTGTATTAATGTTTGTTTTTATTTGCGATTAGTATCCTCAACTTACTTAAGCTTTTGAATGGACAATCTTTAGCAACACTTTCAATGTGTTCACTCTGTCCTTGCAACTCGCAGGAATACATGTCTCCAAAGCCAAATGACCAAACAATGAAGTGTTTGCAATTACATTCCTTACAGGTTTTTTCTATCTTATTCATATTCGATTTTTAAATTTTTAAGTTTGCGTCCTTGCCGAGCGCCCAGAGGATATGTTGGAACTCGTGGACGTACTTGACAATCTTTACCTTAACATAAAGGAAGCGCAAGCTGCCCAAACCAACTTTGTAGCCTTTTTCGTCCTCCAAAGGCTTTAATGATAATCTGTTTTTCATATAGACGACGGTGCCTTCACGCATTTCAAATCCGTTCTTTTCAAGGATTTCGGGAGTAAGATGAATGCCTTCGATGTGGTCTCTGATGGTGTACATGTCTGGCCCACAGTCAGATTCACTGGGGCTGCGGAGACCAATGTAAACTTCGGAGATGTCTATTACTACGAAGATGTCGCCTTGCTTGTATTATAGAAGGTCTACGGTGATCTGCACGAGGTCGCCGAGGCGTAGGTCTTTTTGATGAATCATGTGATGGGATTTTTAGATATTTTATTGTTTCATTGTTATACGTTTACGATATCGTCATACATGTCGAGGCGTGGCCAACAATGTTCATACCCTGCTTCTACGTATGGATTGACGGGTAGTGGGAGACGATTGACCTCCTTGATACTCTCTTGCGGGACGTAGGCTCCGTAGGGTTGCAGGGAGGTGTCTTTTTCCGCTATGAGAAAGAGGGGGCGATATTGATTCTGGAAGCGGTAACAGAGGGCTGAGTGTGCCTTTTTGTCTGCTTCGGGAATGAATCGTACGAGGTAGCGATTGCCGCGGTGGAGTGCAGCGAGGGCGTGCAGGAAATCTTCGTGTCCGACGTGCGTATGTCGCTTGCCGTTGAGTTCGTAGAAGTAGCAAGAAAAGAGGTCGCGTCGCATGAAATACCAAAGGAAATCAAGGTCGTCGTCAGACATCTGGGGGATGCTCTTATAAACGACGTCCCGCCAGACGTGCTGACGAAGGTGGCTGCCACGCGCGAACCCTTCCACTGCATAGAGGAAGTCGTGATGGTCGAGGGAGAGGGATATCATATTTATTACTTATTATTTTGTATTTGTTATTTGCCGGGGGCGTCGGTTATGCCGAGAAGATGTTCGTTGCTAACATTATCTTTATGGAAACGCCAAAAATATCCTTTGTGGGTTTTATATCTACATCCACGTTTTTGGTTACAAAGCTGTGAGATGATTCGGATATTATACCCATTCCTTTTACATTCTTTCAGGGATGGGTATATTGCCACAATATTTCCCTGTTTATCTACTTTTTCTACTTTCTTTGAATACTTGTTGTTCTTTCTTGATTCAGAGCAACGGAGAATAGATGTTCCATAATTACAGTTGTATTTAACATCACACCATTCCAAATTTGCGACTGTGTTATTTAATTTATTCTCATCTTTATGATTTATACACGGGAACCTGTTTGGATTAGGAATAAATGCCATTGCTACTAATCTGTGAACACGTCTTTGCATTTTAACGTTATTAATAGATGGTCCTACAGACATATATTCTCCGACTTGGAACTGTTTTAGGATATGTTCTCTGGTTTTGCCTGCTGTCATTCTTTTAATCCTTCCCAAATTTGAGGCTTGATAGAAACCTTTATACCCAGGAATATCTTTCCAGATTTCATTTGGTAAGTCATCTACAGAAAGTATTTCCGCAATATTAATCTTCTCCATCTTCTTCCTCCGTTTCTTTTGATTTGTCTTTAAGTTTGTAGGCTTCTATTATTGCTTGCTGTATACCTATAAGTTTCAGCGTCTCTCGGTAGTCTTTCATTAGCTTTATGTATATCGAATTTCTACCGATGAAATACCATACCCCCCAAAGGAGAGCTGCGTTAATGATTACTAATGCTATCTCCATGTTATTCTACTTTAAACTTGTTTATGTTATAAACAGTTGTTACTATCGGATGAAGGCTCATGCTACCAAGGCTTGTTAGGGATGTCGAATTCGAGGGTTTCGGAGTTGAAATGGCCTCCATAGTGAGCTTCAGCGGCGGCGAAGAACTGCGCACGCTCATTGTCGGTGGCTTTGCGGAAGTCGAGAGTGTGGAACAGTCCGTAGAGCTTGATGCCCCAGATGTCCTCCTTCTTGTCGTAGTCGACTGTTGTACGGAATTCAGTGTAATCCTCAGAATTCCATCCTTCAAAGACTGCCGTAACGCCTAATTTCTCGCTGACGACCACGTCGCCGCGTCGGAAGAACTTGGTCCAGTCCTGCATCTCGAGGGAAGGGAAGAGGACGCATTCTCCGTTGGGGAGCCACTTGCTCCAACGACCGGTGTCAGTAAAAGAAGCAAAACGATCGTTTTTAAGGTCATCGTTTTCGTAAATCACTTCTGCTTGGATTGGATGACAATCACAACCTTTTTCAAGTACTTGCTGAAGCTCAAGTTTTCCGGCTATTCTCGAATAAAGAAGCGTTCCTTGCGGGCAGTCACGCAGGATGTCTGCGATGTTGATGTCAGAATTGTTCATTGTTGTTCGTTTTTAGAATTGTTAACAGAATCTCTTCCTATGATAAACGCCACGGCTGCTACGATGATGTAGGAGATGGCTTCGGTGATTGCTATCATGTGTGTAGGTGATATTTAGGGTTGACGTGTGTGTTTGTTGCCGCTGCACCACAGTTCGATTTCGATGCGGGCGCCTGCCCATATCGCTTCGCGTGGTGTGGCGTCGGGGTGTTGGCTGAGTCAAAGTTCGATGCGCTGACTGAGATTCATACTGCCTTACGATTAAGAGACGTGACGCTCGGTGTCCAGCTTATACCGAGGCGATGTGTGAGTCCGCTCTGATAAGCCTGCAACGCAATCTGACCCTGTAGGGACTTTGGGTTTTGTTCGAAAGCCTCTATAGCATCGAGGATGCGGTTGCGCTGTGCTTCCTTGCGTGCCGCTTCGTTTTCTGCTGCTTGCTTCTTGCGAGCTTCCGCCTGCTGCTGAATCTGCTCGTCAGTGAGTTCGGGAGCTGGTGCGGGGGACTCTTCCTTCTGAACGGCAGCTGCGTAAGCCTTGAAGCTGCCGTCGAGGACACGTGAAAAATTCTCGGGGCGGAGAATCCAATCGAAATCGGCTACCCAGTGACGTTTTCCTGCTCCGTTGAGGTAAGGAGAGGCGAACGCCTGCTCGAAGGCGTCGCGGATTTTGCGGGTGTCGCCGTCGTACTCGAGAAGACGAGCCTCGATGAGAGCTATACGCGTGCGATTGAGACGATGGATCTGCGGCATGCGGGAGCCTGTCTCGCGGATGCGACGATTCCAGTAAGTGATGAGACCTTCGGCATTAAAGGTGGGGCGTTGTTCTTTCTTCGCGGTCTTTCCTTTCTTCGCCCAACGCTTCTGCGCATTCTCGCGATTCTTGCGGCATCGCGCCTCGCGGGCGGCACGCTGTGCATCAATGTCCTCCTTGATGAAGGCGAAGGCTACGCGGACCGCCTGAGGGGCGTCGTCGCTGATGAGAGTGGCGTCCTTGGCATAGAGAAAGACGGCACGCATAAGGATGCCGAGCTGAAGGTCGGTGAGCTGGCTGACCGCCTCGTAATGGGCGATGTTGAGAGAGAATCTGTTGTCTGACATAGGGGAAAGGATTTTGAAAGTTATACGGAACGGGGAAGAAAGAGATTTCGGGGTGAGAGAAAACCAAGGGGCGGCTAAGACCCCTTGGAAGCGTGAACTATACAAACATCAAAGCTTCTGAGGAAGCTGTTATTGATCAAATCAAAAGGGCAGTCCGTCGGAACCTCCTGCCGGTGCAGCGGGTGCTGCTGAGGGTGGCGGCGGCGGTGTGGGAACACCGAGAGCCGAACCCTGCGCTCCTACGGAAGGAAAGACCGTCGGCTGCGGCGTAACGACGGGCTGCGGTGCGCCGTGGAACACGCTCCAGCAGCGGACGGAATTGTACCAGCGTCCCTGATGTTCGTGTGCGTCGATGTCGAAGGAGACGGTAAGCGACTCTCCGACCTGTATGTTGAACTTTGCGATGTTGTCCTGTCCGAAGACATCAAAGACCATCCGCTTGGGGTACTGGTCCTGCGTTTCGAGGACGTAAGAGGCGAGCTGCCACGGATTGCCGGTCTTTGCGGAGACGCCAGACCGTATGGGCAGTGCGCAGATGATTTTTCCGAAGATTTCCATTATTAAGACTTGGAGTTAGACATTGAAAGTTTTGGCTATGTAATCGTTGGCGAGACGGACGCGCTCTTCGAGGAGGCGGATGTCGTCGTCGTTACGTTCTATACGGACGATATGGATGGGGGAGGAGAGCCATGCGCAGTAAGATACGAAATCGGCTGACGTGCAGCCTGTGCAGGACATCTCTGCCATCACTTGCCAGTAATACTCGGGCTTGACAGCCTTCAGGGAGGCTGCATCGTGAATCTCCGCGGCATATCGTGTGTGGACGGCGAGAGAGGGGCACTTGATTTCGAGGCACTTCTGCTCCTCTCCGCGGACTATTCCGTCGGGAGAGGCAGCAAAGTGCGGGATGATATCGTGTGCGCATGAGGAGACCTCGAAGACCTCCACATCGTCGTTAAGAGAGGAGTAGAGCTGGCGGGCAGACTCCTCTTGCTGGACACCCCATTCCATAGCCCGCGTAGAGACGGCGACCTGGTCAAGATAAGACTGGAAGATGTCGTCGTCAGAAAGGAACTGGGGATTGAACAGCCTTTCGGCAGCTATCTGATAGATGTACGTCTTGGCTGTTTCGGACCAAGGCTCGTTTTTTTTGCGAGGATTGGTCATGAGCTTGTGGACCTCGGAACCTGTTGCAGAACCGAAGCGTGCGCGGAACCATGAAATTTCGCGCTGATTGGACTCGGTGTTAATCATTTCTTGTCCTCCTTCTTGGCGGCGGCATTCTTGGCAGCTTCTGCTGCTGCGGCAGCGATGGCGTTCTTGGTTTTCTCTTTGCGGTAAGGTTTCATAAGCTCATCGACGGTTGTGTCGCCGTCTCGGAGTGACTGTATTATGCCGCGCAAGAGAATAATCTGTTCCGCCTTGATTTGGTTGACTGTCTGCTTCCCGCAAATCATTATAACCTCCTCTTCCGTGATGTCGTACTCGTCCTTGAAATAGTCGATGCACTTTTTGCGTGTAGCAATCAGCTTATCCTCGTCAGAGAGGTCGCCAGCGATGAAATGCTGCGCCGCCTGGTAGACCTTGTCTGTTATAGCTCGTGGAATAACTGAGAAAACGGCGTTGCGGTAGGCTATGGAGTTGGCAGCATTGCCAGTAACAGTGATCATGTCGTCAGAGAAGCGTTGTCCGCTACGCCCGACGATAGAACGGCGTACCTCGAAAGCTGTAGCCACGTTATTTTCAAGGTCCCAGCATGTACCACGGCTGATAACCTGCTTGTCGGTAATCTGCACCACTTTCGCCTCTGCTCGTATGTTTCCGTAATTGGAGACGATGAGCTTGGCAAGATGTACTGAAGGGCCGGTGATGGGTTTGCCACCACGAGGAAGGGCGTAACCGCAAGACTGGGCGGTAGGCACGTCAAGAGTTGCCATAGCGATGGAGTTGTTGATGGCTCGGCGAAGGTCGCGCGGATATTGCTTGGCTGTAGCGATTTGGGAATCTACGTTTGCACGCTCGATGGTGTCGAGCTGTATGATGTTCTGGTCGTGCTGGACCTGTGTCACTTCGTAAGCGTCAAGTGACTGTAAGCTGTTTTCCATATATTAAAATGTTTTGTATTTACAGAATTTGAAGCCGTTGGCGTTTTCGTGCCTTTCGCAGAATCCTTCCGCGTAGTCGGCGGCTACGGCTCGACGCTGCTTTTCTCTTGCCACTTCGTACGGCAAGTCCATGATGTCATGGAATCTGATTTGCAGCATTTCGACTGAAATTTTCTTTCTCATTCTGAGGGGTGTTATTCGTTATGGTCTTCTACGCCGAGTACGACGTCGATGACTTGTGTTTTGGAAATGGACACGATGCGATAGTCGATCATGGAGGAAGAGAGCACCTTGTCGATGTTCTGGCGTGCCGTGTTGATGTCGTTGCACTGGACGAGATAATATATCGTCTGACGTCTTTCTCTCGCGGTCTTCTCGTCGTATGTGATGAAGACGACCTTCGCCTTGCAGAAGATTTCGCCCTTGTCGCAGTCTGCATCGACGAGGAAGACCTCTCGGTACGGGGCGATGGCAATCTTTGTGACCTCGGGTTCTTGTTCTGAGGGGAAGAGGCAGACTTGGTCGGCGATGCGTTCCTCGGCTTCGGCAAAGGACTTTGCATCGAAGACGTATGTGTGGGACTTCCTGACAATAAGACCATCCTCATTCTGAGGGAAGGTGAGTGCTGTGGCTTCGAACCACTTGGGTGATGTTTTTGTTCGCATAGATAAAATGTTTTTATACTGAAATTATAACTGTTTCTGTTACTGATAGCGCCACTCCCAGAACGGGCATTTGACAGCGATGACTTTCCGTTGGGTCTCTGTACGGGGACAATCGGGGAAGTCGCGCCAGAGGCAGTCGTCGCAATCGGCGTATAACGTGCGTCTGAATTTGTGCATGATGAAATAAATAATTAATGCGGAACGGGAAGGAATCGAACCTTCGCTAAAGCGGCATCCACGCCGTCGTCCCTCCAGGAATCACTTCCATTTTGCAATAAAAACTAATAATAACAACGTCCGGGATTTGCACCCGGATGAGACTCCTTGGGTCTCATTTTTAATGATTAATAAAAAAAATTGTATAGATGAAAGTTACTTAAATAGCCGAGATAAACTTGATGCCGTACCGCCTGGAGAAATACTCTTCGTTGGGTGTGCGGCGTGTCTGTTCGTCGTAATGGAGTGTAAGGCTGTCGGTTTCGCTTCGGAAATAGTTGTGCAGAGTGACGAGGTGCCGTATGCTGTTGCTTGTCTTTTTCGGCAATATTGATATCCGGAGCTTGGTCTGCTGACGCATCCCCGACATTATGCGGAACCTCTCCATACGCATCGTCCTTCTGCGCTTGGCGGAGCGCTTGCTGATGATTTCGGGTGTATTGAGGTGTTCCGTCTTCATGTTCTTGTATCTCTCCTTTCTCCTTTCTATTGTCTCGGGGGTGTGCTTGAGTTTCAGTTGTCTGGCCCATTGCCGTATGGTGGACTGCGGGACGCCGAACTTCTCTTCGAGTTCGCGCGGGAGCATGTCGGGATAGTTCTGAATGATGACCGGCTTTAAGCGGCTGCTGCGACACAGGGGCGCTTCCTTCGTGATTTTTCCGCTAAGAATGCACGATACCGAGCATGACGAGACGTGGACTCTTTCGGCGATTTGCCGGTGCGGGAGCTTGCCTCCCAGACTGAGAACCTCATTGATCTGCTGCTGTGTGATACGACGTTTTGTCATAGGGCGCGTATGTAGTTGGGGTTCTTGACGAGTCGGGCGTAAGCTTCGATGCCGAAGCGCTGCCACATTCCGTTGGAGAACTGTACGATGTAATCGCCTGCATTGGCCCGAAGCGAGCCGTTGGTGAGGTCTTTGGAGAGGACTACGACGAGTCCGCCGCCGTGGTCTGCCACAGCCACGACGCAGGGCAGAGCGAGAAGCCTGTCCGTGTTGGCTTTGGTGACGTGTATGGAATCAATGACTTTTACCATTGTGTATATCGTTTTGACGGGTTCGTGAATAAAAATCGGGTGCGACTCGCGCCGGACCCGACTAAGAAAGCTCTTTTGAAAACAAAAATGTGTGTGGTGCGCCCTCGCTTGGGCAGCAAGTTGAATTAAAAATTTTTATGGAAAAAATCTTCTAACAATTAATATCAATTTTATATTTATAACATTATGACGAGAAGGAGAGGCGGGACTCAAACCCGCATTCTTTGGTTATTGTACTGTCAGTTGTACGACTCTCCCCATCCAACATATTATTTAAAAAAACGACAAAGAATTGCTGTTTTATACCGATTATGTATGGATTTTTTTGTGTGTGCTGTTTTATAGATCTCAGCAATCTTGCCAGTGTCACGGGACGTCTGGCAGCCCGCTGCATTTCGTTTCTCTCCGCCTGCGCCAACGTGGAGTGTGGCGTGGTTCGTTTGACGGTACTCGGAAGATGCGTTAGTGGGTCTTTCGTGGCGTGCGTTCCTTCATGGGTCGCGGCGTCCAAAACGCTGCCATTACTACTTTTACACGCTCACTGTCTGTAACCAATAAGTCAAAGAACAACAAGAAAATGGTCGGCAGATGAGGAATCGAACCTCACGGACTGGCTGTCAAGGGAACGAGATGGGAAGTGAATGTATTCAGCCTAATCCGCCGCCTGCTCTGCCGTAAACTGGCGATTCTCACGAAGGGCCAGAATTAATTTAAATTAATCATGTCTTAAAATTTTTCACCTTGTTTCGCTAAACAAAGATTTGAAGAACGATAAATATCAACTTCTCAATTTTCTAAAAACTACTACTAACCTAACAATCTCAAAATGAAAAAAAAATATATGAGTATGATCTGTGCCTTCTAATACACTCGGTTTGCTGCGATGAGCCGGTCGATGTCGCGTTTGCGATAGAACACTGTCTTTCCGACTTTGGAGTAGGGGAGCTGTCCGTTGGCTCTGAGGCCCTTGAAGAACTCCATCCCTACGCCGAGGTATGCCTGCGCCTCCTTGTTGGATAGCCATATCTTTTCGATGGCTGTGACTGTCGCCTGTTTCATTGTCTTTCTTGTTTTGTTTGGTTTATGTTGTGGCGGCAGTACCGCCGATTACCATCGCTTGACGTACCCGAGTTCGTGTGCTCGTTTGCGTATGAGGTTCTGAATGTCCGTGTCGGCGTCCCAAAGTAGGGCGCGTCGGACTGTCGCTACTCCGACTCCGCAGTCTTGCGCCAGCTTTATCTGGTATCCTCGTCGAAGTTTTATGGGTTTTCGCTTTGCCATGTGGATTTATTTCGTTATATTTGCATATTAAACATACAATGAGCGTTTAGCGAGCTGTTGGGTTTGTTTCGCTTGCGCTCTGTCAACGATTGCAAAGGTAGTAAATAATTATCAAATGATATAGTTTTGATAAATAAAAGTTTCCATATTTAAACTTCTTTTACACTTTACGATTGCTGATTAACAAAACAACATTAGTTTTTAACACTTGATATAATTATGGAAACAAAATCAACAACAAGAGTATTGACACTCATGGAAAGTGTCGGTCTCTCGCAGGTGAAGTTTGCTGAAAGGTGCGGAATACGCCCGTCAAACTTTAATCGAGCGTTAAAAAGCGAGAAAGGCATATCGCCTCAATACCTATTGCGTATTGCCCACGCCTTCAACGTAAACTTCGAGTGGCTGCGCAACGGCATCGGCGAGATGTTCGCCGAAGAAAAGGCAATCGGCAAGGCGCAGTTCGCTGCCTTCAACCAGATGCTCGACGCAAATTCAAGCCCTGTGTCGCAGAATATCATCAGCGGCGATAACTATCAAGGCACGCAGACGATAAACGCTACAGAGAGCGAAATAGCGGCATTGAGGCAGAAGGTGGAGCTGTTAAGACGTCTGCTTGACGAGAAGGACAAATTGCTTGAGGAGAAAGACAAGCTGATAAAAGAAAAAGACAAGCAGATTGACCTTATGCGTATTCTTATCAACGACAAGAAGTAAAATGGTGGTAAAGGTAGTGGACTTTGTAAAATAAAGAACCGCAAACAAATAGTAATCAAGGAGTTACAAAAACAACAAATCGCCTGGAAAGCGTGTAGGCGTCAAAAGCGTCTCGCAGGTTCGAATCCTGTTCTCTCCGCCTGATAATCAGTGAGTTACGCAATTAAGACGATTCCTGTGGAATCGTCTTAATTTCGTTTTAGGCGGTTTGAAATGGTGTTTTTAGGCGGTTTTGAGGGGTTTTGGTGGACTTATTGGTGGACTTTTTTAGTGGACTTTTAATCAAAAACCGATTGTTATGAGGTATTTTATCAGTACTAAGGAGAGTAAAAGGAACGAGAGCGGGATGATTCCCGTATCGGTGGTGTTCCGTCACGAGGGTAGGGAGTTTGCTGCTTCAACTGGCATAGCGGTGAAGTACGCAATGAACGGCATGGTGTTCTCGGCAGAGGAGCCTAATCTGAAAGCCAAGACAAGGAGGCTTATGTGTATCATGGACGAGGTGGATAGGTATGTCCTTGAGCACGTGGATTCGGATTATGAGCGGATGAAGGAGGATTTGCGCTGCATCGTTACGGGCAAGGACCCGAGGGAAAAGAGGTCGCTTGCAAGTTTTGTGCGTGAGTTTGCCGAACTGAAGAGTGGGAGTACAAGGAAAATATATCTCAGGACGGCGGCGTTGATTGAAGGCTATGCGCCTGAGGCGACGTTCGGTTCTGTGAACGGCTCGTGGCTTGACGGCTTCGTGCGGTCTATTGGCGAGAATGCAAGCGTGAACTATGCTGCCATCAACCTGAGGAATATACGTGCGGTGTTTAACTGGGCGATAGACAACGAATGGACATCGTGCTATCCGTTCAGACGCTACAAGATAAAGTCGGAGAAGGTGGCAATCAACAATATCTCGCTGGAGCAGCTGAGGGCGGTGCGTGACTTTCCTCTTGATGACTGGCGTCGGATTTACCGGGACTTATTCATGTTGTCGTTCTATCTGTGCGGCATCAATCCTGCGGACTTGCTGCGATTGAAGGCGTCGGATATGAAAAACGGGCGTATTCGCTACAAACGAGCGAAGACAGGGCATTTGTTTGACATTCCAGTACCGAAGCCCGCTGAGGAGATTATAAGCCGCTGGAGGGGCAGGAAATGGCTTCTATGCCCTCTTGACAACTATTCCGACTACAGGGGCTTTTATTGTCACTGGAATGCTGCTCTGAAGAAAATCGGCAGTCTGGAGCTTGCCCCTGACAAGTCGGGGGGGTTGCGCAAGAAGGTCTGGTGTCCGATTGTGGAGGGTCTGACGACGTACACGGCTCGGTATACGTTTGCGAGCATCGCCGCGGAGCTTGAGATTCCGCGTGAGACGATAGCTCTTTGTCTCGGTCATTCGTGGGCTGATGTGACGAGCCACTACATCGCCTATGACACTAAGCGCATAGATGATGCGGTGGCTCGGATTGTGGCTTACTTGGAGGGGAGCTGAGGGGCGCCGAACTCGATATCTTTCTTCATCTTCGAAAAAATAAAAAAATGACACACACGCTTCACGGCTCTCGCGTGCGAGAGTGTGAGTATATAGATATTATATATATCTATTAGGATATATGAATGTATATGAATATATACTAATAGAT
>ERZ1026868.1518-NODE-1518-length-11881-cov-7.118806_pt1 | contig 11881 bp, 18 predicted proteins | sample MGYA00380164_ERZ1026868 | MGnify/ENA primary metagenome ERZ1026868 (study PRJEB33269, sample SAMEA4719800) | human gut metagenome | biome: human-associated habitat; feature: organic feature; material: feces | place: Cameroon | collected 2013-10 ... | reverse complement strand
TATGAGGTCGAAGTCGCTTCTTCATTGCATTCGTTAGCATCTAAGCTCACGCACCCATTACCATTTGGGAGTTGGGTTGTTTTGAGACTCACCAACCATTCGTCTTCCTTGATTGTGTACTTAGTATAGCACACTTTGTTTTGTTTGTCAAGAGTTTTTAAAAAATATTTTTTGGAATTTTAAAAAACTTAAAAACATCTAAAAAACAAAGCGTGGTATCTATGACCCAGTTTCATGGTCAATTACGAAGAGCAGTTAAAGGTTGTTACCCTTTACCTAAAATCTCTCTTCAACCTCTTACGAGGGACTAAGCCGTATCATTTGGTTTTCCCAACTCATTTCGACTTACGGATTTGTTACCTACCGCCGTAATACCTACTGACCTGTCTATATCAGCCCCGACCCGTCTATTCAACTGCCGTTAGCCACTTTGTTTTTAGTGTGAATTAAGTATATCACAACATTTTGTGTTTGTCAAGAGGTTTAGAATAAAAATTTTCTTTTATTCGGGAAAATGTTATCTGCCTCATACATCATTGCTAACATACACTTTTGATAGGGAAGTAATTTCAAATTGAAAATGTCTTCTAATAAGTTTACTTTTTCCCAAGAGGACATTTGAGAATAAGAAATTAGGTGCTCTTCCAGAGTCTTTTCATTCATTCTCAATCCTCCAACTTATTAGCTTCATAGAACGCCCAAGCAAATGCAGGAGGAGTCATTGCTCTAAACTCTGCGTCAGTCTCAGGTTGATGATGCCAACTAAGCTGAGGAATATTCTTCCAAGCAGACTTATGCAGAAAAGCAAAATTAGGCTTGTTTCTGCCCTTGCGAGTATACAGAGGAATTTTATTAGGAACATCTTCCCAACGAGAATACTTCTTTGGAGGAATATTAAAATCACCCCAAATATCTGTAGCCTTAGTCCAAGGGTCTCCATATTCCCAAGGCTGGAAAGTCATATCAGGAGGCCCTAAAAAATCACGCAAATGCCCACGAGGATTTTCTAAAGCCCACCAAGTTGGAATACATTCACCAATAATACGCAAACACGCATTAACAATTTCCAAACCAGCTTCAAAATCACGATGGCGATTCTCAGCAATACAGTTTAGATTGCTAAATTCTGTGCAAGGTGGAGCAGCAAGGATTCCCCAAACATTCTTAGGGGGCTTGTAAGTTCGCACATCATATTCAGGTAGAGTAATGATACGCACATCATATCCATTTAACTGCCAAGGACGAGACCATGAACCTGTACCACCACAAAGGTCAAGAATGATTTTTTCTTTTGCGTTGGAATTCATTTAATCTTCAACCTCAATTCTAAGAATCTCTTTTTGGTTTGGCAATGCAATTGCTTCTAAACTAAGGTTCGTTTTTACAGATTGACCACAAATATATTTACCATAAGACCTTTTTACTCCGTCAAATCCATAAATTCCATCATAGTCTTGTGAAACTTCAATAGATAGATTGTTTAATGGTCGAACCATTTGAGTAATAAAACAATCTCTTCCATTTATTTTAGTTTTTATCTTTAGAGCAAAAGGCTTTCCAGAATCAAGGTCAAGACAAGACATATCAAAATAATTTGTACCACAATACGGACACTTATTTAATTCAATATCAAATGGAGCACCGCAGTTAATACAATTTCTATTTGACATGATAAGTCCTTTCTGCGTTAAATATCCTCGACGCTATTTTACGTTTATGAACCCAAATCATATGTATTTAAATAGTTTGCTGTGAGCGTCGAATATTTATGGAGGTGATTGGTGGTCGGGTTTAGTATAAAGTTCACCGACCATTCGCTTAGTCTTCACTGTATCGTAGTTGAGGAGACCAAATATTACACGAGCAAAGTAAGTTTACACATTTTTGCCATTGGTGTATGGAGCGGGGAGATAGATTCGAACTATCACCAAGATAGCCTAAGTAATACAAGTGACTAAGTTGTAATCTCAGCTTGCTACTTTTGTATCGTCAATGTTAGACACAGGTTATCAGACTGCCGCTCTGCCAATTGAGCTATCCCCGCATATTAGAGATAATATGTTGATTTTAATTTGTGCTTTTTCGTTGGAACTCTTCAACTTTCTTTTTAACTGTAGTCACACAAGCGTGAGAACAATTATCTTGTCTGAAAAGAAGATTGCCGTTTTTATCGAAAACCTCAAAATATCCAATTTTTTTATTATTTTTTACATAAAGACCAAGGTATTCAAAATCTTTTCCAGACCAAGGTTTCATATTAAAGACTCCTTTTTATGGTGCGCCTGATGGGACTCGAACCCATGACAGACGGCTTAAGGGATAATGCAAGTCTCGCACTTGCTGAAGCCTAAACGCTATTATCCAAGGCCGCTACTCTACCACTGAGTTACAGGCGCAAATTGAATTCGGTTTGGGAACGCTACTGGTTTTCAAGTGTTCCAACTCAAAATAGGAGCGTACTAACAAGAAACGCAGTAGGTTCTTCTACCTATTTAAGAGGCAAAATCTCACAGTAGTCGGCATGAACACTCGAACAAGTGTACTACTTTTTGCCTAATAAAACTAAATTTTTATTCAGTGAAAGGTGTGTACCCAAAACCGTTAAAATGGTACACTCGCTACCTTTTTTTGTTTATAGTTGGGAAGGCGTCTTTTGGTAACATATTACACACCCTGAGTAAGCAAGGCTGCTAAACCACATTTCCCCGTGAGTTATCTTACTTTTCTCACAGTTACCGATTAACCAACTTTATGTATTTATTATACCATGTTGACTTTGATTTGTCAAGAGGTTAATAACTTTTTTTGTTCTCGACTCTTTAATAAATTCATGAAGCCGTCTTACCACTGGACCAATCTTCTCAGGGAAAGGATTATGGAATCGAACCATAGTTTGCTTCTTTGGCAAGAATATTATAAAAAATTGCTGTGAGAGTCGATGAGATAAACATCATGTTGCGCTCTTTCGAGCTTGCTTTTATATTATCACAAACATTTCTGTTTGTCAAGACCTTTTTAAAACTTTTTTAGTTTTTTGTTTTACTTCTTGTTTATGCTACGGATATAGTCAATGACAAACATTGTCCACATTCCCAAAATAAAAGGTATAATAACGTTCATTAGACTTACTCCTTGAGTAACTTAATGCAATTATTGTCCCACTTCTTATATGCGTCAAGATATGCTTCGTCCTTATCTCCATTTACAGTAAGTTCGTAATACATACCATCAAATAGAGTGGTAGAGAGAAGAGCCTTCCAATTTTGCAAAGTCTTACAATACCACACAATATATACATCGAAATCAGGAATGGAATCAGACTTATCCAGATGATTAATTACATAATCACGAACAGCGTTCTTACTAAAGTCAAAAAATTTTACATCAGTCATTTTCGTCAATCTCAATTTTTTCTCCAATCCAATGCTTCATTAGTTCATTTACATTAGTTGGATATGTTTTTACTACATATTCAGTATCAATGATAATATCTGTAATAACCAAATTATCGTCAATTTTAATTGCGCCAACAGTCCCGCCAATTACTCTAATAGGGATAACCTTATCTTTTACAAAACTATCATCGAACAAAATATAATGACCATAGGCTTTAGTTTTATTTCTATATCCAGTTATATATCCAGACAAATCATTCAATTCATCTGTAATAGGACAATTATATTCATTGTCCATCCACAGTTTTCGTAAAGAAAGTTTCATAACAATTCCTCAAAATAAAAAATATAGGATAGGGTAATCGAAACCCATCTATTCCTCATAGACATTCTCTGCGCTGAGAATCTTAGACCTTCTAAGTTTATCCTATAATGGTGATGCGTATCGGAGTCGAACCGATGTTACCACCGTTGGTCTATAATATGTGAATCAAACACATCTTGAATCTCAAGGCAAACCTGCATTATAGGAAAGGGTGGTGTCTTAGCCACTTGACTAACGCACCATATATTCTCCATCAGTTTAACGCCGATGGAGAGAGCGTAAAATTACAAATTACTTGCTTGTAGCAGTAGTAGTTACAGTTGGAGTAGGAATATCTGTATTGCTATCCATGACAGCCTGAATATAACCAGAAGTTACATTCTCCGTTGTCTTACTCTTAGTATCACCCTTTAGAGCGCCACTAATTGCATAGACAGCAGCTTCAATTTCCTTACGCAGAGTAGCTTCATCATAGGTAACTCCCATATCAGCAAGCTTCTTCTCAGCATAGTCCATAGCTTCCTGTAGCTTCTTCTGACCGTCCCAGCCCATAGTAAGACCCATCTGCTCAGCAGCCTTAACAGCAATCTCAGCAATAGTCTTATACGTTTCAATCGTTGCCAGAGCCTTGTCAATAACGTCCTGTCCATACTTTTTGCGAATATAAGGCACGAGAACAACTGTACATAGAGCCACACATAGACCAATAATCATTACTACAATCTGAGTAACATCCATATTTTATAATATCTCCTTAAAATTAAAATTAAATGGAGCAAGATACCAGATTCGAACTGGCGCTTGAACTTTGGAAGAGTCCCGTGCTAACCACTAACACTAATCCTGCATATTTGGGATAGCACCACGCATGATGCTATCCCGTGGTGTCTCCGTAGAGAAGTCACGCGCTAACCGAGCAAAGCTCCACCACATCACAACGAAAGGATTGTTGTAAACAAAATAAAATTATATTTTTATCCTACCGCTTCAATTCGCGGCCCATTATCTGCTGTCTTCCAAACTACAAGAACTTCATCAGTTTCCTTGTCCACAGTTAAAAGATAAACAGCGTCATAAGGAAGCCAATTTGTTGAAATATAACGATAAGTTTCTCCTGTGCCATATTCCATCTCTTGAAAAATGTATGCCCCATCTGTTCCACGAGCTACAATCTCTGCTCCAACATATTTTGTGGGAGACTGGATAGTTTTGTCAGTAGCATTGATTAAAGGATAAGCAAAGGCGATAGCAACAATGGTAGCAAAAGCAAAACAACTGACAAGCAGTTTAATTACTGGTTTGCCTGTGCAATCATAGTTTTTTACCATAGATTCACAAAAAGCAGGAACAAAACTAAACATGGTTACAATCGTTGCTAAAACAGCAATGATACAAATAACAAAATCCTTATTCATTTTCGATTCCCTTTCTTAACTTTATGTGCTTATTATAGCACACTCTTTTTCACTTGTCAAGGGTTTTATAAATTAAAGTTGGATTTTTTTCAAAGGTTTCATTTCAGCTTCAATAAGAGTCAAAGGTACAAGGAATCCTCTACTGGTAAAAAAATTATTTTTTACTCTTTTCTCCTGCAAAATATCCATTCGGTCTAATACAAATTGCCTAAACTTCTTCATCTTAAGAATGTACAAAGTCTTAGTCTTTAAGAAATAATAGAACAAAAATTGTGCATCAGACTTCATAAGACACCGTTCAGTTTGACGCTGTTCATTGCTGATAACCTCAAAAAATAGATTACCAGTAACATAAGTGTCTGTTTTAATTTCGACAGTATAAGATGAACCGTCAGTTTTGTTTACAATGAGGTCAATATCTAAATTTTGATAGAATTTATCCCCAGAAACGTCTATTACTTCTGATACATCTTCTCTATTTTCAAGCCATTTAGTTATAGCAATTTCCCGTAGCTACCCTACAGCATTAGATGAATTAAATTCGTAAACTTTATCACTCATTTGTTTCTCTCCATTTTGAATCTTTAGAATATGTGCGGACTGCCGCAAAATTATAATATTCCTCTGCTCGAACAAGCGTATTAATGAAGCCAGAACTTAGAAAATCTTCCATCATTAAGTTTACAAATTCAAGCGTCTGAGGATGCATCTTAATACCACGAGACTTTTTATTAAGCCACCATTTATATTCATTTTCAGGAGAAAAATTCTTCCCATTATAAGCTCTACCAGCCCCAAGAAAATCACAAATCAATTCAAGGGCATACTTATAGGGCATCTGAACAGGCTTACAACCCAAATCAAAATTGTCCTGCCAGAATTCATAATGATGTTTATTTCTGCCCTTATGATGCATCCATGCCTTAGACCAGCCATTAACTTCTTTGCAATAGTCAATGGGACTGCGAAAACCCTGATAATATTTTACAGATTCCCAAAATTCAGTAGGAGAAAACTTACTTAGGTCGTGTACAAGCCCTTGCCACGGAATACCAGCCTTGAAACAATAATAACAAACCCACCAACGATGCTTTGTTACTGTCTTTAAATGACCAAAAAATCTTTGAAAGAAATTCATTATTCTGTCTCCTCAATAATGTCAGGGGTATTCATAAGTAATCCTACAGCTTTTGCATAAGCAATTTCATAGTTGTCTATAAAAAATTTATCACATTGATTAACTATAAAAGAATATGCGGCGATAAGCGTTTGAGCAGCACGTTCATTAGTCATATTAGTTCCCCATTGTTACAAAAGGATTTACAGTATTACCCATAACTTCGGGCAGATGTCCGTCCCAAGCCTGAGCACGAATATAGTCGTTATAATTAGGAGACTTATCAAGCTGTTCCTGAACAACCTTAATTGCATACGCATCGGCATCAGCTTCAATCTTCTTAGCCTGAGCATTTGCTTCTGCGGCAATAACTTCCTGCTTTGCAAGCTCCTCTTTCTTTACAGTTTCATTCTTAACCTTCTGAGCTTCCTGTTCAGCAGCAACCTTTTCACGAATAGTCTGCTCAAACGAGTCCTCAAAATCAACATCAATAATATTCAGAGCGGTAACAACAACACCATACTCTTCAAGATTAGTACGAAGAGAATCCTCAACGGATTCCTGTAGAGCAGAACGATTCTGAACAAGCTCTTCTGCCTTATACTTACCAACTTCATTCTTAAGAACAGAATTAAGCTGAGGCATAATGAGCTTAGACTCAACATTATTTACACCAATAGTACGGATAAGAACATCAAGCTTGTCAGTAGAATAAGAATAATTTACCTTAATTACAATGTTCTCAACTGTCTGAGTATCCTTGGTATAAGCAGTTGTCTGTGCCTCATAGACCTGCTCACGCACATCAATCTTACGAATCTTTTCAATAAAAGGAACACAAACATGAGGACCGGCACCAATAGAAGTATCGACAAGAGTTGCCATGCGATACTTGACTCCAACATATCCCTCTGGAATAATCTTAATACTACTAATAATGATAATTAGAGCAAGAAGAGTACACACAATAATTAAAGGAATACGAAGAAAACGAGGAATCTTGTTCTTCTTAATAAGCGTATCACCATTATTTGTGCTATAGCGTTCGTTATACATTTTAATTTACCTCACAATAATTTTTAGTCGTGCGAATATTATAAATTGGAAGATATTCTCCCGTTTTTGCTTTTTCAAATTCTATTTTCATTTGAGAATGAAGAGTGTTATTAAGAGGATGATAATTCTTTTTAAGATATTCCCATTCTTCTTGTCCTGTCTCTCCATGTTTTGCAACTACAATATCATTATAATATTTATTGGCTACGGTATAATCTAAAATAATTCCATGTTGAGCTAATTGTGCTCCAAACATATAAAGCCTTAAAGAATGCCAAATAGATTTCTTTCCACCACGCCAATCAAAATCTTTTTCGATAGTAAGCTTTTTCTTTCCTTTAACCCAAGCGATAGATGCTCGTTCAGAAATAGCAGCATGAGCACTTTCTGGATTAAAAGTGAAAGGATAAGATTTTCTTTTCTTAATGATAAACTGAGGAGAAAGAGAAAGACACTCCAAAACTTCGACTGAATTTCTTTGAAGTTTACTAATCCACTCCGATTCATGCTCAATATTATAGGTATGATTTCCAAACTCATATTGGTCTGGTTCTTTAGGAAAATCATCTGGAACAATTGCAATATAGTCCCAATCAGAAGAGTCAGTAGAGGTTTGATAAACTCTTGAACCCCATTCATAGATATTGATTGAAGTGGCAATTAGTTCGTTTTCAGTCATTCTCCAATATCCCTTTCATTTACTTGACGAATAATTGTTGAATTTTTTCTTTGCTTGAATCCACAAAGGGGACAAAGAGAAAAAGTAATAAGACGAGTCACATCTGCAATTCTATCACTGTCTCCATAATCAAAATCTCTAAATACAACTTCTGTTTGAGTTGTAGTTTCAGAAACCGTTTCTAAATTTTCTACTTCTGAGTCTGGAATAAAATGCCCACAACCGAACCAAAAGCATCCTTTAGCAATTATGCTGGCTTTATTTTTATATTCTTCACTTTTTTCTGTGTAGAAATTAATAGCATCATTTACACGTTGAATTTCGGAAATGTTCATAGAAAATAAAACCTACATTTCATTTGAATTTTGTATCCTCATTATAGCAAAAGAGCTTGAGTTTGTCAAGCCCTTTTTACTATTATTTTCTTGGTTTTTAGGAAATCTTACACTCTGAACTTGAATCAATAGTATAAGGAGTGCTTGTGGTCGGAGTTACCAAATCTCTACGATTAAGTGCTGTTCCATCAAAATGTCTCTCTGTCTTACAAGGTATAGCGTCAGCAATGCCCTGAATCATATTAGAACCACGAGAAACACAAGACGCAGAAATGGTACTATAGCGAGCATATCGGCAAGAAACTGAAAGTGTTGCACATTCGGGAATGTTGCTATCTCTATTTTCGCTATTTACCTTGTCATAATATAATGTAAACTTTTCTCTATACATACAAACATTGTTATGTTCACAATTTAGACAAGGACATACATCTTTATTGTTAAAATTAAGCATATTTAAATCTCCAATCTTGTAAAATTATAAATTGTATTTTTAGTTTCTACGGTCACAGAATTTACTTTTTCCCCATCTCCGTCAACGTTAAAAGATTGTACACGAGTTGTAGTAATAGTGTGCCAGTCAGGATAGTCTTCTGTGCCATAATTCGCACAGAAAAAGAAATGTTCTCCTGTCATAATCTCATGCAAAAATACACAAAGCTTGCCATCAAGAATAGTCCTATCCCAATGAGTAGGACGCTCAGGGTCTTTTACCTCAGCTACTACAATATAATAATCTTTTACCAAATTCATTTAATTTACCTCATTCATAGCAAATATAGGTTGTATTACCAAGTTCAGGATGATAATAGGAATGATAAACTTCGCCTTGCGGGAATGTTGCCTGATACAATACATTACGAGGGGCAACAACTTCTCGTTCAAGAACTCGTCTCGCTGCTTCGTAACATTCGTCTGGGATAGTTACATAATAATATTCATTGGTTGAATAAGGATACTGAACAATACCGCCATTCTTACCCTCATTAATAATATCCTCAATAGAGGGGTCAATCATCTGCTTACCAATCCCCCCTTGAAGCTGTCGATTCAAAACAACACATCCAACATCCATTTTTTCTTCCATGGAAATAAAGGTTGAACCAGCTTCATGCCAGATACAAAAAGCAAGCATTTCATAGTCCCAATCAGTGTAAGGATAAAGATAACGTCCAGAATCAATGGTCTTCTGAATTTCTTCTTTGTAATTGTCAAGTTCTCCATAAAGAGGATTTTCTGCCGCACCAAATTCCTCGAAGCTCTGCATGAAATTATCTACTCGGTCAATTTCAGCATAAAGAGCACTTTTGGTCATATAACGTAGATATTTCTTTTCTACGGAGTTTGCAGAAGAAATATATCCTGAATAGTGATGAAGAATTTCAGTATATTCTTCAATGGCATCAGAATAATAAAGAGCGGTTTCACTTACTGTCTTATCATGCTCTGCCTGTAGAAGCTCTGGAATGGTCTGTCGTTCAGTATCCATACCAAAAACAAAACCAAAAGCCAAAGCTGTGATAATTGCAAAAATGATATGGACCTTTCCAAACTGATATTTTACCCAGTCACTTTTCGTTGCGTACATATTGTACTTGGCAATCAGTCTGTTAGTAATCTTTTTCATTTTGTTAGAGTCCTTTCTAATTGTTTGTGATAATTAAATCGTAATAATACCTGTCTTTCCCTCAAAAAAATTCTTCCACTGAGACTTATCTTTAGTGGATTTAGTAATGCCCTTTGCCTTTTTAGGTAAACCATCGTTATAAGCTTTTGGAGCATTCTGGCGAATAATAATCCCAAAAGGTAAATTCTTCTTGTCCAACTGCATGGGCTCTTTCACCTTTTCATTGGTTTGAGTATTAAAGAAATGCCCTCGACTAATAATAATATAATCCAAATCTCCGTATTTATCAAGGACTTTTTCATAAACAAGACTAACTTTTTGTTCTTTTGCTTTCTTAATCACTTCTCGAAGCATTGTCTCAGAATAACAATAGTCTACATAATTGCCTTTCACTGAATTAACAATCTGCGTAGGAATTGGAAGAAAATCAGAAGGAAGAGAGAAGAATTCTGCATTGTGAGTAATCAGATTAACAGGCATATTTTTACCTCAAAATTAAAAGATTGTTTTTATTTACTTGATTTCAACAAGATAGCGAACTGTAACTTGGTCGGGACGATAGAAAATAATCTCAGGATTTCGGAGCATTCCTTTTTCGGGAGAAGCATAAACACAATGACAAGGAGGATTTTTCTTTTGAAGAACATTAAAATTGAAATGATAACATTCAGAGGTATGCTCATAAACAGTATAAGGATTACCATAAGCCACTTCAAAAATTGCCATGAATCCAGTTTGAGCATTACCTCGCGCCCAATAAGAGCCAGAAGTAGAAGTATAACCGATACTCTTTCGAGCAAGCGTAGAAAAATAGAGCCCGTCAGAAAACATCGACCCTGTATATACTGCATTGGCAGGTCGAATCTTCAAGCCAGTTTTGAGGATATTGAAAAAGTTTTCGCTTCGAGAACCATGCCACATAAGTTTGGTATTATCAATTTTATATTCGGAGCAAAACTTTTTAAAATGCTCGTCTGTTTCATGATTATTAACTCGCCAAACTTTAACAAAACGGTCACTATCTCGACCAAGCATCTTTTTTACAAGAGCAACATCTTCCGCAGTAGCATCCTCCATAGTAATGCCCATTTCATCGAGGACAGAAACTTCATTATTATTGGTATCACTATCAGCATTTTTCTTTTCAATCTTTACAGGCTTATAAACCTGACCAGCCATAGCATCAAGAGTGCTCTGCTCTCGGTCAATAATAGATTTAAAAGAATCAAGGTCATTTTTATAAATAAGGTAATCACTTACATTACCCATTTTACGAGGAATAACCATGAAGATTTCCAAAAGCTTTTTGTTGAACTGGTTATAATCCATATTCTCATAATTAAGAGCAAGATTATCAATTAGGCTCTGAGCTTCATCAATCATAGCCTGAGTAACAACGGAAGATTTAACCTTATAAGCAGACTGAACAACCTTGTTCGCAAAATCATATAGACGCTTAATAATATCTCGAACAGACTTATTTTCAATTACTGAAAATTTATCTTTTCCCTCTGTAGGCTCTTCCTCTTTAGAATTTTCAATTACATCTGTCATAAGATGCGTCTGAGAAACGTAACCCTTTTTAAGTTTGGAATTAATCTGAGAATCCCACTTAGACATTGGATAAATTTTTGAACTTAAATGTCCCCCAACTCGTCCCCATTCTGCTATAAAAGTTCCGTCATCTTTTGGATACATAGAATATATTTTATTATGATTGTCAGATGTAACACAAATCAAATAAACAGGTGTTTTATTCATTGTTTTGTTCCTCCAAAAACTTCAGCGCTGCTAAATGTTGATTTTCACACGCTTCTTCTTTCGTATTATATCGCCCAATATATTTATATTTGCTACCAAGACATAAATAAGCGCCCCATTGATTTCGACTATTATCCATACGAATCCCGCCAGAAGTTAAGGATTCTAAAC
>ERZ1026868.1513-NODE-1513-length-11909-cov-4.680445_pt1 | contig 11909 bp, 16 predicted proteins | sample MGYA00380164_ERZ1026868 | MGnify/ENA primary metagenome ERZ1026868 (study PRJEB33269, sample SAMEA4719800) | human gut metagenome | biome: human-associated habitat; feature: organic feature; material: feces | place: Cameroon | collected 2013-10 ... | reverse complement strand
AAACAAGCCTTTCGGCTTGCCTTATTTTACTCTTTCTTTTCTTCGTTTTTCACTCTTAATGAAGCGGCTATTGTTAATTTGCAAATACCTACAATAAACATTGTTCCTAAAATGATTTGCAATATAATTCCACCGATATTAACATAATCATATCCGCCTATTGTTGCGTTATATGGATTTATTTTCCCGCTACCAAAATCGCCGCGCAAATCTCCCGTTTCATATGAATGGGCATAATTACTATCGCTTTTATATCCATCAACATAATGTCCATCAGGATAGAATGTAAAATAATAAGAACCGCGCTTATAGGCAAATCCGTACGTTATTTTAACAGTATTCATGGCAATAGTGCCTCCTATCGCTATTATTATTAAAATAACGCCTAAAATTACCCTCTTTTTCATACTTGCTTTTCTCCTTTTATAAAATGAATTATAGCATATAAATACAATATATTTTGCTATCAGTCAAGTGTTTTAACCCTGTTTTTCGTTTTTTCTTAAAATTTCATTGTATGCGTCGTCAAAATCGGGTAATTCTTCGTAAAATGTCGGCTTTTCTTCCGTTTTTACGAAGTCTTTGTGCGTAATTGCGTTTTTGTAGAAAAGAAGCCGTTCGGAGTATACGATACACACTCCTGCGAGTGTTCCAAGACATAGAACACCGTAGGATATTTCGGCAATAACGTCGCCCGTGAGTGTGCCACTCCAAATATTCATCATCGTTTTTTTATCCCTTTCGACGTTTGCAAGTCCGCAGGTATTGAGTTTAGCCCACGAGTTATACTCTTGCTTCGTTTGTTTCGCTCTTCCGCCTTGCGGGAATAAACATATAGCGCACATAGCACCCACGCACAATAGAATTATAGCGGTAGTTTTCGGAAAGAGTATTTTCGGGAATATGGTTATAATCTCGACGAATATCAGAGCAAATTCACCCACAACGAGCAATGCAAGCACAACGCTTTGCATTACCCATTTCATTTGATAATCGTTAAGCCACGCCTGCATTTTCTCATCGTCCTGAACAATGCCGTTTGCAACGTCTTGCTCATATGCCTCATTCCGCCACTCGTACTCGTACTTGTAGTCCTTGACTATTTGTATTTGCCATAGTATCGGGAATATCATCAGTCCAATAATGACGGCAAACAGGATTATCAAAGATTTTTTCTTCATTGCCCTTTTCTCCTTTTATCTTCCGCCGTTTATGTAAGCAAGCGAATCGCCGCTTCGCGTTCTCGCCAAGCCGAGCGACACGGTTTCCAAATTCTTTTGAAGATTGAACCTGCCTATTTTCTGACCTATGCTTATACTTGTTTCAACAACGGTATAAGCCGCCGCGGCAATCGCTCCGTACGCTCCGCCGACCTTTGCTCCGACGACTATATTCGTAATAGCACCACTCACCTGCCCTAAAATATCGTAGGTGAACTGCATACGCTGTTGGCGTTCGTTTTCGCCCGTTCTTAAACTAACGGTAGATATTTCGTAGGATATAGCGCGTTTAGCGTAATTCGCTACTCTTTTAAGCGACATCCAATTGAAAGCAACTTCGCCTTTATCGGGTGCGGAATCGTCGTTCTTCGTGTCCTTGCTGTCGTTCTGTTCGCCCGCTATCGGAGAACCTTGCCCCGTCGTTTTGTCGTATATGGTTATGGTGTATTGTCTGCCGTCCGCCATATCACGCCTCCTCAGGAACGCTCGGCTCGAAGTATTCCAACAGATTTATTTCCATACCGACGTTGTTTATCTGTTGCGCCGTTATACTTCCCACGTCGAATATCATTCGCTTTTTGTTCTCTTTTACAACGGCTTTACCGTCCGTATCGGTCGTAGTCAGTTCGCTGAACTTAATCACGACGTCATACACCTTTTCGGTGCCGTTTATCACATAGTCGGCGTGTTCTTTTGTAAGGTTATTGTTGGTAAGCGCAGGCACCGTCACGGTCACTTGCAGTGCCGTAGTCGAGTGCCACGACTTCGCTACGCCGTTCGTATTGCTGAACGCGCCGCCGTCGGTCACGGGTACTCTCGTCAATACAAGGCTCGTGAACGGAATCGGCTGTCCCTCAAACATTACCGTCTGATTCTGACTGTTTACGCCGTTTTGCACAATTGAAAAATTGCACACCCAGTTATAGTCAATACTGTCGCCGTAATTCTGTCGCACTTCTCTCGAACCCGCTTCGGGCTGTGAACCGTACATAGTCACGGTGTAAGTCTGCTCTGCCCCTTTGCCGTCGGAAATGGTATAGCTGAATACGTCGGGCGTACTCATATACGTTGCTATCGCTTCACGAATATATCTCACGCTTTCGTCAAAGCCTTTGCTTTTATCTATACGCACACACACCGACACACCCACCGTCTGCGTCGCGACGATTATGCCATTAACAGGCGTAATTGTCGAAGATATAATATCCGCTTCGCCGTCTACACGCTGTATAACGGTATTCGAGCGCGGCTTTCTTATCGACGGAACGTAACTGCCGCCGTCGCCCATTATTACGAACTCTACATTCTCGGGCGCAAGCGCGTTTAACTTCTCCGTCAATCTCTCTGCTATTGTTTGTATCGAAATCATCTGATTCTCCTTATTGACCCCGGTCTTACTCTGAATTGTCTACCGATGTTCTTCGCAACGACATAAGTCGCACGACCGAACCAACCCTCATTCGGGTTCTTTTTTCCTTTCCACTTCGGCGAAATCCATTTTTCATTGGTGTACGGTACATACGGCGCAACGTTCTCATCGACGTAAATATTGCACGTCCTGTCGTCGGTAAACTCTATCTTCGACGCATTGAACGCCATATTACCCGTCGAGCATTTGCACCTGTGTCCGTACCTGTTTATGTAATATCCGCTCCCTCTCGTTTTCGGATTCGGTACATAGTCCTTAAAAGCGGAAAATGCCGTGTTGCAACTTTTTTGAAATTGTTCCCTTGTCATTTCACGTTTTTCTCCTTAAAACCCGTTACGGGCTGATTTTCGGCGTTATTTCGGTACTTAATCGGTTTGCCTGAAAAGTATTTTCATCGAAATATAGTTTACTGCGGAACCCGTTCCCGAAATGCTGATATTTTGGTTTTTAATGATAATGTCCGCTCCGTTATCGTATTCTGTGTCGTTGACGTTGAATTTTTGGACATAACCAAAAACTTCTATCTTGTCGCCGTTTTGCAGAATGTACTTTTCGGGGATGTGATATTCGTTGACTTTAACCGTTACACCCGTTCTATACAATTGATATTCGTTTCTGAACTTTTTCAACGGATTGTCTACCGCTACGAGCGACAAGACGTATTCCGTTGCAGGATTGCTTTTTATAATGCGTAAAACGTTGGGATTATGCTTTGTCAATCTCGTGGTATAGTCCACGACCTGCCAATCGGTGCCGTCCTGTAATTCGACGAAACCGAGCGTGTCCCAACCCATATCCCACGTTGTATGAATAATCATATTCGACCTTGCGGACATAACGTTTTTGATAAGCATATTGTACGCCGTTGTTTTATCGCTTTCTATGCCGTACTCGAAATATGCTTCGGGCGCGGATTCGCTGTTTTTGTAATACCCGACCAAAAACTCTTTTTTGCGGTCGTGTGCGAGAAAATCCGTTATATCCATATCAGTAATGCCCCTCTTCGTAAGTCGGAATGTAGGTCAAGAAACCTCTGTAAATCCTATACAAAACCGACTTGCCCGTTTCGTCTATCGGCTGTAAAAGCGCGTTATAAGTGGTTTGAGAAACCTGTTCTTTCTCTTTTTCGCCGTAAGTAACAAGGTCGAGAAGTTGATTGCTCATTGCTTCAAGCAAGACTTTACGCGCCGACGGACTTTTTGCGAGGATATACTCCATAAGTTGCTTGTCCTGATGAGCGTATATCGCCGAATAAATCTTGAACGAAATACGGTTATCCAAAAGCACGTTAATAGCCGTAGTCGTGTTGACCGTACGTTTGCCGCCCATTTTCTCATACAAGTCTATGCCGAGATTGTTAAGCACGTATTCAGGCGTGAGTATGTATCTGTGTTTGGTGTAGTCGTACACCATTGCGTCGTCGCTGAGCGGATATGTAGTATCTAACATAATAAACCTCCGTGTGTTGTTGCCGTTTTGCCGAGTTGCACGGCTATACTCTTAACGGCATAAGAGCGACGGGAATTGAGGGAAACCGCCGCTCTCTTTAATAGGGGAAAATGGAGAGTAATTACTCGCCGAACGTGTTAAGCTTGTGCATTGTGTCATCGCCCCACCCGGGGTAGTAGCCGGGCAGTGACCGTTGGTCGGTCGAACCTAATGTTTTAAGCATAACAAATTCGTCGGATAATTTGTCAATTGTTTGTTCGGCAGGCGCACCGTTTGCGTCGCGCGTGTACACTATTCTGCCGAGTGTTTTGTAAGTCTTACCCGATACCGGGTGAGTAACTTCCGGAGTGACCAAGTCGCCCGTTCTGAGCGTTTCTTTGCCTAAGTAGTTGTAGACTTTTCCGCTCCCGTTATGCCCGTAAAGCACACCGACGAGCCGACTTGTATCTTCTCCGAAAAGGTTTAACTTACGCAAGGGTCTGAGTTCCGTCTGCCTTAGAGGTCAAAGTGGAAGCCTGTGCGACCTTGTTATCGTTGTCGTACGAGAGGTTGGGCAGAACCATATTGATTGCTTTGAGAATAGCAACGATAGTGGTTTTTGCGTTGTCTACATTGGTAGTAGTTCCCGTCCACTCGGTACCGGACACGACGCATTTAAGAGCGGTACCGGAAAGGCAACGAACGCCCATATTGACCTTAGGCTGAATAATGACACCCTGAGTATCGGGGTCATCTACGGTTTTGAACGAAGTAGGACGCAGTCCGCGAATGGTTGCGTTTGCAGGTGCAATCATCGCCTGAATATCGTTGAGATATCCTATTACGGTTGCGTCATCGGTATCGTCAAGTCCCAAGTAATACCAAGCGGAATTTTTGACCTGCTGGCTTACTTCATAAAGAGGCATACCGTCGAGCCAACCGACATAGCCTTTCTGGAAGTCTGCAACGGTCTTTTTCTCGGAAGTAAACGCGTTCATTCCGCCGCCTGCAAGCATACGGGTTGCAACGTCGGAAGCGGACATCGAAGCGGTTTCAGAAAGGTCTACAAGGTAAATCGGGTCGAACAAGAACGCCTGTCTTGCGTCTGCCGGGAAGTAATCGGCATACAGTTTGCTGTCGCCTTTGCTTACTTTTGCATTGGAAATCTTGAACGCACGGATTGCTCCCGTCTTGTTGGTCGAATCGTAAGTGTACTTTTCGAGTGCCGCTTTGACTTCTGCGTCGGTAATATCCGTTGCCGCCGCCGAAGAGCCTTTTGCGTAAGCCGCCGCGAACGATTCGGTGAAGAACGCAAATAACTGCGCTGCGAATGTATACATTTTTTAGACTATATCTTACCTGAAATATCAGGTCTACATAATTTCGACTTGCGTATCAATAGCAAGCCTACTCCCCTTTTTGGGGATAGTCGTTCGACTTTTAATCAAATATAAGTTTATATCCGTGTGCGTAATGTCTTTTATACAAATTTCTGAAAATGGTTGATGTTTTCACGTTTTCTTTTCCGGCGATGTAAGCCGTTGCTTTCCCTATGGATTGAAAATCAATAGATTCGCCGTTCGGGCATATGACAATGCAACGTTTGCCGCCTACAACAATATCGTTGTCTTTGATGTACTGTTGACGGCTCTTGCCCATTTCTCGGCACCGCTCCACTTGCTTTTGCGATACCGTTCGCCCTGTAAATGTTTTTGCGGCTCTTGCAGAAAGAACCGGGCGTAAATGCTCTCTATGCCCGTTTTCCCAATCGTACGCTATGTTTTCTTTTTGCGTAACCCATTCGAGATTATCTGCATTATTGTTTTGTTTGTTGAAATCTTTATGATTTACGACAAGTTCGTCAATCGGGGTGTCTTTATGACGCGTATTTTTTACCCACACTTCCGCGACAAGTCTATGTATAGGACGTACATTGAATGCCTTTACGCTTACTTCGACATAACCTTTTGCATTTACTCTTTGTTTCAGAAATTTTTTACTTTTTACGTTACGGATTTTACCGTCTTTTGATATTTCATAAAGAAATTTAAGTGACGGGATTTTTCTATATTTGATTTTTAGTTCGGGGTTTGTGTCCATCTCCCGATACCTCCTTAATTATTTTTTACTTATAAACACGCCATTTGGCTGTTATGATTAAGAAAGCCCATTGATAAATGGTTAATGTAGTTATGCGGCCATACATTGACCGTTTATGTTGATAGCAATATCCTGCTCAATCTGTTCACGACAAATCTGCTCGAACGATTCGTTAAGGCTTGCCGCCCCGGTCATTTCGATTTCGTCCTCGGATATGGCAATGTTAAAGTCGTATCTTTTGAGAATATCGATAGTGAAACGTCTTGACAGAACGTGATTGCGCTGTTTGTTCGCGTTGGGCGCGTTGTTGGTGTTAGCCCATTCGCCATTGGAGCTTGCACCGCGCATACGGAATCTTCCGCCGATAGGAATCGGAACGAAAATATCAATCATTGCGGCTTTGGTCTGTTCGGGGGTTACGAATCTGTCGGTGATACCGAATCCGTCCTTGTGGATAATATCCTGATACAGATTCTTGTAAACGGTTTTAGAGGTCAGTCTTGCGACCTGCTGATTGTTAAGGTTAAAAAGTGACATGTTTTTTATTCTCCTGAAAAATTATTTGTGCATTTTCAATCCGTCGCAATCATCGTACAGGCAGTTATGTTTAACCGCTCCGCCGATTTTGGACGAATACCCGAACGCACCCTCGGTTTTTGCCTTTAACTTCTGATTTTCAGCCTGTAACGCAAGTATTTTCGCGTTCAAGCCGTCAATAATAGCCTCGTAATCGGCAGGCATGTCCGATTCTTCTGCGGCAGGTTCGTTGCGCATTTCGGCTATCGCTTCTGTTTCTCCGTCGCCAGTGTCGTCGCCCTCGTCCGCTTCAACGCCTTTCTGCATAACCGGTTCTTCTTCCGCTTCGGGAGCTTCCGTTTCAACCTCTTCGGTTTCCTCTTCTTCGGTAACTTCTTCGGTTTCTTTCTCAGGCTCCGTATTTTCGCCATTTTCGGGCGTTTCTTCTTCTGCGGTCGTTTCCTCGGTTGCTTGCGTTTCGTCGGTTGCAACTTCCTTTTCTGCGCTGTTTTCGCCGTTTCCGTCCGTTTCGGCTTCTTCCTTAACTTCGTCCTTGACTTCCGTTTCCTGTACGGGGTCTGCGACCTTGTTTTCAGGTTCTTCCTTAACTTCGGGAGCGGTTACGGTTTCCTCGCCGAGTGCGCTTTTAAGTTCGCTTTTTACCTCGGGAGGTGCTTTTTTCAGTTCGGCAATCAATTTATCCAACATTGATTTTATCAGTGCCATTAGCCAGCCCTCCTTGTGCTGTTTTATTTAACGTCGCATTTGTGTTTTGGGTCGTCGGTTTTGGGTTCTCCGCCGCTCCGCTCTTTTGCGGTAAACCGCCGCTCATTGGCATTTGCGCTTTGTTACTGTGAGAAATAATAAATTCTTCGAGGTCTTTGGTTTCCCTGTACGAGTTCGTGCCGAGTATCTTTTCGGCAAGCATACGAGCGGTGACCTTTCCGCCGTCGTACAATTCTGCGTACTGTTGTATCTCTTCCGCCTGTATCTCTTGGCTTACAGGCATAATACGCATTTCGGGAGCCTCGACCCCGTAATAATGAAAATAGATATCAATCAAGTCCTGTAAGGGCTGTGATATGATACCTATCTTGTCTTTGATGAACGTTTCGGTGTTGCTTCGTCCCGCTTTGATTTCCGTAGCGGATTTCTGCGTCGTGCCGTCGGACAACCAACTCGCTATCGTTGTGCTTGATAATCCGAGTGCCGCTGCTGTGTCGTTCAAAATATTCTGTTTTTGCGTTTTTATCTCGTCCGCTCGTAGTTCGGGTTGTATCGGGAGCGGCTTGCCGTCTTTCTCGCCGTTAAGCAAATTCTCGTAGTAATTGAAAATTATCGGGTCAAGCGCACGCCGTCTTTCTTCGGGGTCGTTCGGGTTGCTGTTGCAATCGTCCATCATTACTCTTGCACGCGCCGTATATACTTCCACACGCTCGAAGAACTTCAACTGCTCATATTGATACAGTTCGTTTTGCAGGAAGTCCGCAAGCGGCATACCAAACGGCATTTTCGGGAACGACGGGATATTACGAGTGAATTTTATCAGCCTTACGCCCAAATCGTCGTCGAACGGTAACAGCGTGCAGTTTTGCCACATTGTAGCATACTGCCGCGACGAATCGTTCGTCATCGTGTATGCGTCGGTTTTGTCTATATCGATTTCGCCGTAATCGCGTTTAAGACTGTTTCTTACTTCGGGCGGAACGTCTGCCCAGCGCACGGGGTCTGTCGGTACGGCGTCGTATGTAATGTTCGTCGTGGTCTGATAAACCGTATAATGTACCATTGGGAAACGCTTTTTAACGCTTCCGATAGTCGTGTACTTAAAGAACCGCTCCTCGCATAAGTGATACTCTGTCGTCGCCGATATAGTGTCGTGATAAGTCGCTATAAAGCATTTAACGCGCTCTATATCTCCGTAGCCGTCTACTTCGATAAAGAACTTGTCCATTGGTATTGCTTCAAACCTCAAATCGCCGTTACCGTCGCGATTGAGTTTTAACAGCCCCGTGCCGCCTGCCTCGCAGAAATCGTACGCTTCGACTTTTGCATTATCGAAATTGCTCTTTTTCTTGAACTTCGTATCGATTATGTTGTTCGTGTCGGGATTGTACGAGTTAAGCACGACGGGATTCGAGAACAACAGGCTTTTTATGCCGTTGCCTATCTTTTGTAAGAACTTTGTCGGTATAACGCCGTATTCGAGATTATGGAATCCCTCTATCCAGCCCGTATACATTCCGACAAGCGGCTTTATATACGAAGCGTAAAACGTATAATAACGCGGAGCGGCAAGCAAATACGTGTTTGAATACTGCACCACCTTGAAACTGTCCGCAGTTAATTCGCTCCCAACTCCGAGCGGCATAAAATTTTTATCGTCTACTATTTCCATATGCACCTCAAATTATCAACTCTTTCAGGTACGAGAGAAAGAGCGGATTTTTCTTTATATCGTCTATACTCTCGACTTCCGCGTCAAACTCGGGGTGTTTCTTCCAGATACGGTCTAACCGCTCCCCGATATAGATTTCTTCCGAGTGTTTTTCCAATATCTCGCCTATCTTGATATTGACCACTTCGGTTATCTTTCTGCAACGTCTTTCGGATATAGCACGTTTATTCGTTCGCACGAGTTCCAAGTGCGGATAAAACTCTATGCTTATTCCCGGGTATGCTTTCTCTACCCATTCGCGTATCTCGTTCTCCGCACGCGTGTATGCTATGTCGCCGTTTAAAAACTCTCTTAATCTCATTACAGTTCTCCATATTTCAGTTTTTCGAGGAACACTTCCGCTCCGTTGTCCGCGTCGTAAATAGCGCGTCTTTCCGGGAACGACAAACGATACGGGTTCGCAAGTACTGTCATAACAGCGTACTGCAATGCGTCCGTACAGTCGTTCGGAATGGTCGGGTCTATCTTCTTGTTATCCAAATACCGCAACGCTTTTATCTGTTTGACAAGCATAGCGTTTGAATATTTCGGCGAATACCTGTCTACGTTCACGACTTGCAATATTCCGTTCGCAAACGCCGTGTTTACTTCGTCCAATTGTTCCTCTTTCTCGCCTTTGGTTGTGTAAGGCTTTAATAATACGTTTCTCCAACGCATAAAATTGCGGTCAGTTCGTTTCATAACCGCCATTTGTCTGTACATACCGCTCGCGCAGTCGAATACCATTATTATCGGAATCGCACGCTCGGGATTGAAGTGCGCTTGTATATAGTCAAGATATTCCGCTACGATAGCGCACCGCTCCGTAAGCGCAGGCTTTACGGGTAATTCCTTGCAAGAGAGATATAATCCCTCGTTGACTTTCATATGTCCGTTTCTTTGCACCATAACGGCTTCGCCTGCTATTGCGTCCTTGCTTTCCGCGTCGTCTATGCCGATAACGATAGAGTGAAGCATGTCGCCCGTCTTTTGCGGAGCGGAAAGCAACTCTTCTCTCGGTATATAGTGTTCTCTTTCAATAAACGAATGGAACGTTTGTTCCCAACCTGCAACGTCGAGGTCGCCCAAGTATATTTGAGCGTACGACACGGGGTCGGTTTTCCTCATCATCTCGATTTCGTGTATTAAAGCGTCGGGAAGCCACGCTATGATATCAAGATATGTCGGCTTTATAACTGTCCACTCGTCATCTTCCGACTTGACTTTGTAGTAGTCATCGAACCACATCGCCGCACGGTCGGGGTTTCCTGCAAGTATAACCTTACTATGCCCTGCTTTCATCTGTCGTAAGAACGTGGATAAGCAGTTATCCAAAATGCCCTTATTGTGCAACTTTTGTACTTCGTCCATTACGAACAACGATACCGGGCGTATGAGTTTCTTTGACTTAGTTGCGTTTACGTTGTCTAACTTATTTGTCTGAACAGCATACGAGCGTATCTGATTACGCGCACCTTTTTGGTAACACGATTTATCGCTGAATACCCAATCGTCCGCAAGGTTCTCACTTTCAAGGAAAGACCGAAATTCGCTTAATACGCCGTCACCTGCGTTTGTAAGACTGTCTACGCCTATCGCCACGTCATAATCGGGGAAATTGATATAATACAGCCACAATATACGACCTAATGCCGACGACTTGCCGCACGCTCTCGGCGCGTACCATAGGTTTTTACAACACTTCGGAGTTGACATATCGAACGCAGGTTCATATACGTCCGCAATCTCAACTTTCATCGCTGACGGTCGGACTTTGCTCTCCGACTATTTTCGGGTCGGTTTCCGTTTTAGAACGCTTGCTCTTGTCTACAAACTCTATCTCCACCTTACGGAGCGGCTCTTCTTCCGCGCCAACAACTTTGGTGGACGGGTTCTCCCCGATAATATCACGCAGATATTCAAGACACTTTCTGTCGCCTTTCAAAGCTCCCGCCGTTACTTGCGCGCACCACATCGCGTAACCGTCGCCGCTTGTGAACTCGTCCGTTACGGGATTGTTAAATTTGAATTGCTCTTTAAGAAGCAATTTCATTGTTTCCCTGAGCGTTTTTTTCTCTTTACGCGCCTTTACCGAAGCAATACCGCCTTTTGAGCCTCTTTCTCGTGCTACTTCTGTGCTTAATGGCTGCCCTAACCATTCGGCTCTGTACCGCTCCCTCGGCTCTGAATTTTTCTTTTTAGACATAATCTCACTCCTTATTTTCGTTTTTGTAACAGTCTTGCAACATTTCTGCATGCGCTTGCATGTGTTTGAGTTGCTCACCCATAACCGCGTACATTGCAGCCGTTACGACGCGCTCCGCTCTCTTCCTAAGGCGTTCCATAATTTCTCGCTTTGAATTTTTCTTTTTAGCCATAATCTCACTCCTTATGTTCGTTTTTGTACAAATCCCATATAATTAAACGGTCTTGAAGCGTTTCTGCATACGCTTGCATATGTCTGAGCTGTTTTTTCATAAGCTCACGCATTTCAGGCGTTACGACGCGCTCCGGTATCTTTCTGCCGTATAGAAAACAAACCAATTTAAGTATCTTTCCGTGTAGCTCGTCTAACTCTTGCTCTACGCGCTCTTTTTCTGTATTCGGATAGACTTTCTCCTTTATCTCTTCTTCTGTTGATATTGAGCCTCGCATGCTCGGATTCATGCTCATCATGCGTCCCATATCTTCGCGTGTTAAATTTGTTACCATAATTTTTTTCTCCTTAAAATTTTTTCCCAAATAAAAAAACAACCTCTTTTTTGAGATTGCTTTATTT
>ERZ1026868.1510-NODE-1510-length-11928-cov-7.805946_pt1 | contig 11928 bp, 12 predicted proteins | sample MGYA00380164_ERZ1026868 | MGnify/ENA primary metagenome ERZ1026868 (study PRJEB33269, sample SAMEA4719800) | human gut metagenome | biome: human-associated habitat; feature: organic feature; material: feces | place: Cameroon | collected 2013-10 ... | reverse complement strand
GACTAAATTCATTATATTTGGAATGAGGTCCGGAAAGAATAGAATATTTTTGGATATATTAGCAATTTTTTTTGATTATATAAAATTTTTATATGAATTTTGACGAATCTGTCCGTAACCACCTTGAAATTGCACAAAAAACTCTGTTTTTCTCATGATTTTGAAGCATATTTGCCAACTCTTTTCGAATCACAGCTTTCTTCTATCGTATTCTACATTTTTTTCATCTTATATTTTTTCCGCTGTCCTTCTATCTCGACAAAGCCAAATGCCAGAACGCCGATCATACCAAACGCCATCATTTTGATAAGACTTTCATAATAGGTATCCAGATTGCCAGACCACTTCATAAGCTCCTTCGCATGCACAAAACAGCTTGGAAACGAAGAAGCTCTATAGTAGCGGTCTGAAAGTTCGGATGCCTGTATCACCATTGCCATGTTTACCCGGAATGCCAGATAGATCCATACCGCTGATACCGCAACACATAACAGAAAGCTTATGATTGAAAGCTTTCTTCCCTTCCACTTATATCCATAGATCACCGCGGCTCCCATCGCAATTCCGGCATAAGTCGTCACGAATCCAATGCGTGCAATCAGGAAGATCAGCAGCGCGCCCAGAACGCCACCGCCGATTGCTCCGAGTAGACCGAGCGCATAATTCTCCCGTACCACATACGCATCTTCCCGGTGTTTGTCCAATGACTGCTGCATCATAACCGCGGACTCCGAATTAAGAAATGCAAATCCGTCCTCCACCTGATAGACATCCGTCGGTCCCTGCACACCTCTCGCGTCACAGTTATAATATCCATACGTGGAAAACTTCGCAAGCATGCCATCTATGATATTTTTTAGTAGTTGTACACTCTTTGCCGCATTCGCAGTCACCGGTATTACCAGACAGACACTGTATTTCTTCGCTGAGATTTTCCCTCCCTGCGGAAGCACTGCCCGCATGGTTTCCCACACTTCCGACGGTGCCGGTCCGGACTCATTTGCAACCGAGAACGCAAGCAGCATTACCCGTGTCGAGGAAGTCTGGTGTGGTTCTAACGCAACGGTATAACCGCGATACCCCCCGTGCAGCATTTTGTCTTTCCCTGTAAATGGGATCTGCAGTTCCTCCGCTAATTTCTTTAGAATCTTCTTATTTGATGCCATTTGATTTGTACCTCCCCTATACTCCGTCTTACACAGCCAGACGGCTGAACTCTTCCAGATTCCATACCTTCGTCACAATATCCGAATAAAATTCCGGCTCATGACAGACTAAAAGTACGGAACCATGATATTCCTTCAAAGCCCTCTTTAACTCGTCCTTCGCTTCCACATCCAGATGGTTTGTCGGCTCATCTAAGATCAACAGGTTTGACTCCCGGTTGATAAGCTTACACAGACGCACCTTCGCCTGTTCTCCACCACTCAAGACACGCACCTTGCTCTCGATGTGCTTCGTCGTAAGTCCACATTTTGCCAGTGCGGATCGTACCTCATACTGAGAATATCCCGGAAATTCCTGCCAGATCTCCTCCAGACAGGTATTGTCCGTGCCTGCCATCTCCTGTTCGAAATATCCCTTGTACAGATAGTCGCCCAGCTCCACCTTGCCGGATAATGCCGGAACGATCCCAAGCAGACTTTTTAGCAATGTACTTTTACCGATTCCATTTGTTCCGATAATCGCAATCTTCTCGCCGCGCTCCATCCGCAGATTGATTGGTTTGGAAAGCGGTGCATTCTTATCATATCCGATGATGAGATCCTCCGTCTCAAAAAGCATCTTACCCGGTGTCCGGGCTTCCTTGAAATAAAACTCCGGCTTTGGTTTCTCCTTGGCAAGCTCGATTACGTCCATCTTATCAAGCTTCTTCTGTCTTGACATCGCCATATTTCTTGTAGCAACGCGCGCTTTGTTTCTTGCCACGAAATCCTTCAGCTCATTGATCTCCTGCTGCTGTTTGCGGTAGGCAGCCTCCTGCTGTGCCTTCTTCGCCTCATAAACTTCCAAAAACTTATCGTAGTTTCCAACGTAGCGGTTCAGCTCCTGATTCTCCATATGATAGATGATATTCACGACATCATTCAAGAACGGAATATCATGACTGATCAGGATAAATGCATTCTCATATTCCTGCAGATACCGCTTCAGCCATTCAATATGCTCCGCATCGAGATAGTTCGTCGGCTCGTCTAAAAGGAGTATCTCCGGCTTCTCCAAAAGCAGTTTCGCAAGCAGCACCTTCGTACGCTGTCCACCACTTAAGTCCGTCACATCATGGTCAAGCCCAAGATCCAGAAGTCCGAGTGCCCGCGCCACCTGTTCGACCTTCGCATCGATCATATAAAAATCGTGGTTCGTCAGCATATCCTGCAGCGTACCAACCTCTTCCATCATCTCTGCGATTTCATCGTCCGTCGCATCCGCCATGCTCTCATAGATCTCATTGATATTCTGCTCCATATCAAACAGATATGAAAATGCGGACTTCAGAACATCCTCGATCGTCATGCCCTTCTCCAGCACGGCATGCTGGTCTAAGTATCCAACCCGCACATGCTTGTTCCATTCTACTTTTCCTTCGTCCGGTGCGAGTGTACCGGTCACGATATTCATGAACGTACTTTTTCCTTCGCCATTCGCGCCGACCAGGCCGATATGCTCGCCCGCAAGCAGGCGGAACGATACATTATTAAAGATTGCACGGTCGCCAAAACCGTGCGTTAAATTCTCAACATTTAAAATCATACATACTCCCTATTATTTTCCTTGTTTCTTGCCTTCTTTGTCTGCTTTATTTACGCCGAGCAAGCCCTTGATGATGAATCCGACACCGACGCCGATTGTGCCGAGGATCAGTGCCAGCTCCAGACCGGACATATACCGCATGGATACGTTCAGCGAAATGACAAGGCATACAAAAAATGCAATGCACAAACCGATCAGCGAAAGTCCGGTCAGCAGGTTCGGCTTCACGATAAATGTGATAAATGCCACAACGATCAGCACAATCAGAATACCTCCGACATTCACGCGTCCCATCCGGAAAAATAGCGTGAAGCTGCTCACAACGACGTTCTGCAAGAAGATAATCACTCCGATAATTGTAAGTACGATTCCCAATAAAAACTGTAATAATTCTTTCATTCGTTCCTCCCTGTTTTCTCTTAGAAAATGATTACATACTTATGTTTGATTCTATCATACTTCGACAAAGCTGTACACACAAAAAACTGCTGTCAATGCTTGCATAACTTAACATTGACAACAGTTTCATTCTATCTTTATCTACAACTTTTATATCCTATCCATGCAGGCGCACCGCTGCCGCGATCCTTCCGGCAATCCACATGACCGACGCTGCGATCAGGAATATCAGAACAAAGCCATTCACCTTTTCTTTCCAGCGCATTGCCACGATGATTGTATCTCCGATTACAGCGATGGCAACCGGAATTACATAGAATAGATTGACTGCATTTCCTATCAGCACTTTGTACATCAAGACTGCGAACACTGCAACAAGTGCAAGTGAAACAACCGCTTCTATCACATGAAAGAGTGTGGCTTTCTCAATTTCCGAATGATACATGACCGGAATTGCCATGGAGAATAATATCAGATAGATCAGTGACATCCATAACAATACACTGTCTTCCGCCTGTGCGTTTACGCATGCCGTCTTGATAATCAAAGCCGCAATCAGCATTCCGTAAGATGCAAACTGGATTCCCGGAATCGTATATTCCGTATGTACCATGCCAGACACAAGAATGACTCCTGCGGTTATGGAAAGCATCCGGTAATCAATGGAACGATACACGTTCATATCCATCGTAAATAATGATTGCAGGAACGCTGCATTCCCCACTGCCAATAAAACAAGAAATGCAGCGAGCGATAAGAACACAGCCAGATACACATAACTATTGAAGCCGCTTCCGAACAGTTTCACATCTTTATCCCTTATGGAACGCACGATGCTCTGTACACGTTCTGCAAATAAAATAATGAAATATAACATAATCAGCCAATTCATAGCAACCGCGGACACTCCAACCCGTAAATCCATGACGATTCCTCCTTCTATAACTCCAGCGATGCAAGAATCTCTTTCAATGCATCTGCCGATTCCTTTAATTTCAGAGCCTCTTCGCCGCTTAACTTGATCGGAATATCTGTCTCCACACCATCTGCACCAACAATCGCCGGCATACTCAGAACCACATCCTCGATGCCATACGCACCATGTATCATGTGTGAAACCGGCAGGATCGATTTCTCATCCCGCATGATCACCTCACAGATTCTCCTTACAGACATCGCGATTCCATAATACGTTGCATGCTTCCGGTTAATGATTTCATATGCACTGTTCTTTACCGCATCTGCAATCTCCCGCGTATTTTCCTTATGCTGATAATGTCCACGCATCTCGCACATCTCGCTTAATTCCACACCGGAGACATTTGCAGACGACCATGCAACGACTTCGCTGTCGCCATGTTCGCCCACGATAAACGCATGCACGCTCCGGCTATCCACAGACAAATGTTCACCCAGCTTGTATTTCAGTCTGGCACTGTCTAATACTGTGCCGGAACCAATCACCCGCTGTTCCGGAAGTCCGGACAATTTGATTGCCACCTGTGTCAGAATATCGACCGGATTCGCTACCACAAGCAGGATTCCACTAAAATTCCGCTTTGCAATCTCCGGGATAATAGACTTGAAAATAGCTACATTCTTGTTCACCAGATCCAGTCTTGTCTCCCCCGGTTTCTGTCCGGCCCCCGCGGAGATAATCACGATTGCCGCATCCGCAACATCGTCATAATTTCCTGCATAAATCCGCATCGGTGAAGCAAATGGGATTCCATGGCTGATATCCATTGCCTCTCCCTCCGCTTTGTTCCTGTCCGCATCAATCAATGCAATCTCTGTGAATAATCCACTCTGCATCAAAGCAAAGACGGATGCCGATCCCACAAATCCACAGCCGATCATAACCGCTTTTTTTGCATTTACTTTATTATTTTCCATAATTGGTTCCCCCTTGGTTTAATTTTTGAATAATAGTAATTATTACTATTTCAGTATAATAATAATTCTATAATTTGTCAATTTGTATTTATAAAAAAACACGCAAGCACTTTGTACCTGCGTATTTTTCTACTAATCATTTAACTTGTTGTTTTATTTGTTTTTGAAAAAAGAACACTCTTCCTCATTGCACTGTACACCATCTGAATTTCGAAGATTCAGATGAAATACATGACCACTTTCCGGATGCCCCGCACCAAATGCCCGCGTTACATGCGCCACGCCTATATCATTCATCTTCTTATCCAGTTCTATCGTGTGAAACCGCAGATCATCATTCTCACTGTACATCAGATATGTTTCCGGGAAATCTACATTCATATAAGTTAACTGCTCCATAAACAACTGGTACTGTTCTTTGGACACAACAAGTGAATTTTCTTTTCTAAGATACCAATCTAAAATCGTGTCATCCCGCTTTCCCATATCGTATGCACCACAATTCAAGCAGATTCTGGCTGGTCGTTTATCATAGGTAAAATAATCCAGTTTCTTCCGATATTCCTGATTTGACGCAGCAATACAATACTGCGCAGTAAGCTGTGCTCCCGCCGAATCTCCCAACATGAAAAACCGATTCATATCCAGGCCAAACACCCGCGCATGATCATCAATATATTTTACGAGATATGCCACATCCTCTATAGCAGACGGATATTTATTCTGCGGTGACAAACGATAATTAAAATTCACAACTACAAATCCGCTTTGTGCCAGATGACAGCAATAATGGCTATACAGTTCTTTATCTCCATAAAACCAGCCACCACCATGCACACTGACGATCACCGGATATGCTTTATCCGAGTCTCCCATATAGGATGCCGGCACACAAAGATCAAACAGACTGTTCGATACATAGCTGTCTGAATCAATGTCCGATGCATCCCCGGATGATGCATACAACAGCTCCCTTTGCTTATCCATCTTCCAGCTATCCAAAATCGCAGCAAACCGCTCTGCATCCAATTTCTTCTTATAATCTAAATTTTTGATCTGTACAACATTTTCCGGATATTCCAGATCTTTGTCGCGCAATCCGTCATTCGCCATCCACGCATGGCGCATATTCACCCATGGCGGAAGTTCTTTGTTCTCCGCTCCTCGCTTCGTAATCTCTGCTACATTTATCATAACTGCTCTCCTTTCGGGACGTTTCTTTTGTCACAAGGAGCGTCCCTCTGTCTTATATATCTACCCTATTTTCAGCAATCACAGATTTAATATCTGCCATCGTATTTTCCCTAATTCCTTTGTTTCTGTCTTTTAATTTATATATCATATATTTATCAGACAGATTTGTCTACTTATTTTTTAATCACAGAACATTTGCATTATTGTTTCGTAAAAGCAAAAAGAGAGAACCCTTCCCAGTCCTCTCTTCCAAATTATCGTATTCAATCAGATTATGTGCCTGTAACCGAACCTCCGCACGCGGTTTCCCGCAGGTTTTCAAGCAGAACAATTAAAATATTAGATAAGTAAATTGTTTGTCAGACATCCCTTATTTATTATATCCATGAACAAAAACATATAACCGATAACGGATAACTCATAAGCATTTACCTTGAACAATAACATTTCCATAAATAAATATATATACGTATGTATATTGTTTCGAGATTGTCCTGCTTCGGAATCCTTCTTACAGATCCACGTCAAACTGAACCGTCTGATTATGCATATCCAAAGCCATCTGCATATCCAGAATCTCCTTCGCCACCTGCTCATAGTCCTTCTTCACGGTATCGAGATCGTAGTTGATATAGCGATACTCCGGCGACGTGCTTCTAGACAAGTATCCTCCCTGCGATGCTCTTGACTTCGGAAGCTGTTTGCGCATGTAATCAAGAACTGCCTTACGTCTGTTCAACTGCGCCATCTTCACAAGGATCGTATCCACGCTCATTTCCGTGTCACCAACCGGCACCTTCGCGGTTGCATTTGCAAGATTCAAAGCATGCTTGATGACTGCCATCTTCGCATCAATCTCCGCAATCGTTGCAGCAACCGTAGCATAATCGTAATCCGGAATCACCGGCTCTTCGTCCACCGCTGCCACATACGTGCTTGATTCCGATTCCTTCTTCAACCAATAATTCTTATCTTCTTCCAGACTGCGAAGCATCTTGTTCGCATAAGCGGATGTCATTTTCTGCATCGTTCCTTCCTCCGTTTCATTCACTGTGTTTTCTTGTTGTTTCATATTTGCAGTCTACCGCAGGAATCCGGAGTTGTCATTGAACGGGTAGTTCAATCACCCACAATACTCCGCGAGTGCCCGGTGAAACGCCTGATAATTCGCATCGTTCTTCGAGCTGCAATAAACTGCATATTCGATATTCTTAAATGCATATAAATAATCCTTCAGCACACGCTTCGAAGCATCTGCCACAATAGCAGGATCATTCATAAATGCACCACACCCGAAAGCACCCAGCACAATCGACTCCACGCCCTTTGTCACTGCGATATCCAGCATCCGGCGCAGGCGTGTCTCATGAATGGTTCTTAAATCCGTGTTTCCGCCAAGAATTCCGTGGCGCAGATTCGGTGCGGCACAGGTAATTATATCGACCTCGTACCAGTCCTTCTCCGGCATCGTGCGCGGGGATGCATCATCACTTTTGAACACGATGATATCCGGCGTGTAGATGACATCGCCGTTATAGAGCAGACTCGACATCGCACGATGTGGCAGGTAGAAGCCTTCCATCATCGCATTTGTATTCAGACAGAAATACAGATCCGAACACCGGCACAGGCATTCCTCCTGTGCGCTGGCACCATTCACAACTCCGCCGCCCGGATTCTTCGCCGACGCAAAATTATGCACGGCAGTTTTCGTTCCCTTATAAGCACGCGCAGCTTCCAGACTGCGTTTCTTCGATACAACGACACGTGCTTTCTCTTCATAGATGTTGAGCTTGGGGGCGGGGAATGGTTCCTTCTCCAGGATCAGTTTCTGTCCTGCCCTGGATTTCTTCACGCCTTCCACCAGCCGTGCATGTTCCCTGCACATCTTCTCTGTATCCTCAAACACCTCTACATTTGTATTTCTTCCCATTTTTGCGTTCCTCCATGTTCTATCATTTCTATATTCCCATTTCCCTGCTCACAGCAGATATTTCTCTTCATACTGCTCCCGCTCACAGCAGATATTCCACTACGCGCTGATCTGCGCATCCATATGCATATCTAACACGATAATATCATCAACCGGAACCTGCAATACGGCTCCCAGCACAACCAGGTTGTCAATGGATGGCAATGCCGTTCCATGCTGCCACTTGTAGATTGCCTGCGGTGTTGCGAATCCGAAGATATCCTGCAGCTCCCGCACAGACAAGCCAGCGGCTTCCCGTAACCGGATAATATTTCTTCCCGTTGCGATCATGTCAATCGTTGGTATCATACCTCTCATTCCCTCCTTATATAAATCCTCTTCCTTAATCTTTCTCTCTGCGAGCAATCAATATCACTCATTTCATACGGTACAGAGGCAAGATGCGCATCTCGCTCTGATTAGCGGTCATCAAATGCACCGCATTTTCCTCATCGCTATAACAAAAAAACGCCTACCCATCCAGAGTAAGCGGTTTGCCAGAAACATCTATCGATTGCAAATACAGGTATCCCCTGCCTCTACACTGATTCATGCAACATCCTCGTTCTTCGCTTATCTCTGTTCTGCGTATACAACATAAGCCCCACCTTCTCTATAGTAAGTGACGCATTAAACTGAGGTTCCATATTAAATTTGCTATAACGATTCATAGTTGCCATGATTTTTCCTTTCCGGGATTCTCGTCCTTAATCCCAATATTTTCTATACCGATTATCAGAATACCACAGGAAAACCGATTTGTCATTAAACTATTAGTATAAATTTCACTATAACATCCGCCGTCAAATCCGGTTTCCCTGATACTGTTACTCCGATGAATTTATTTTATGTTGTTCTTTTCTGCTTATCCGGCGTATCTATGAAAAACGCCCCAGGTAACATAAAACCCGGGGCGCATTCAATAAATCGTCAGTTATCAATTAGTTACAGCGTTCATAGCGAACCGTAATCGCTTTTATCTCCTTGGCAAAAGTTTTATTTAACACTTTGCTGTCTACCCGCCATCTCCAATTGTTGCCAACCGAAGAAGGCGTATTCATTCTCGACTTGTTGTCTAAGCCAAGGTAATCCTGAATTGGAACAATACAGATTTTCGCATTGCTTCGCATGATTACGCCAATGAGCGGAATATACATTTTATCTGCCGGTGTATAGTAATCACACAGATAATCTCTTGCTTTTTTCCTGCCTTCGTCATCGACCTCCTGCCACCAGCCGACCAGTGTCTCATTGTCATGCGTGCCTGTATAAGCTACACAATTCTCAATATAATTATGAGGTAAATACTCCCTCGCCGAACCCGTATCTCTTGTGTCAAATGCGAATTCCAACACTTTCGTCCCCATGAACCCGCTATCCGCAACAAGCTTACGGACGGTATCCGTTATATAGCCAAGATCCTCCGCAATCACGGATTTTCTGCCAATCTTCTTTTCGATTGTATGGAACAAATCCATGCCCGGACCTTTCTTCCAACTGCCATTTACCGCGGTCTTATCCCCATATGGGATGGAATAATATTCATCGAAACCACGGAAATGATCAATACGTACAACATCATATAACTCGAAGCAGAATGAAAGCCGTTCGATCCACCATGCATACGCTGTCTTTTTGTGGTAATCCCAATCATAAAGAGGATTTCCCCACATCTGCCCATCCGCCGAAAATCCGTCCGGCGGACATCCCGCAACAGCCTTCGGTGTACATTGTTCATCTAACTGGAACAATTCCGGATGCGACCATGCATCTGCACTATCCAATGATACATAAATCGGAATATCTCCGATAATTTTAATTCCTTTTTTATTGGCGTAAGCCCTGAGCTTATACCACTGGTTGAAAAACTGGAATTGCATAAATAACTGAAAATCAATTTCGTCTGCCAGCTTCTCTTTATATTCATGTAAACCTTCTTCTGTACGACTATGAATTGACTCCGGCCATTCAGTCCAGTTCATTCCACCAAAATGATTTTTTACTGCCATATATAAGCAATAGTCATACACCCACGCTTCATTCTTCTCTAAGAACGCCTTATATTCTGTACTGTTCTTATGCCCGCTTCTCTCACAAGCCTTGCGGAGCAATACATACCGTCCATTATATTGTTTTTCATAATCAACAGACTGTTCGTCTGTTCCAAAGTCAACACTATCACATTCTTCTCTTGTCAATAAACCTTCGCTAATTAATGTTTCCAGATCTATGAAGTACGGATTCCCGGCAAATGTGGAAAACGACTGGTATGGAGAATCTCCATATCCGGTAGGTCCCAAAGGTAAAATCTGCCAGAACGTCTGACCAGCTTCCACTAACCAATCCACAAATTTATATGCTTCTTTGGAAAAGCAACCAATTCCATACTTTGATGGCAGACTGGAAATCGCGAACAATATTCCTGCTGTTTTATCCATATACGTCCTCCATATCGTTTCAGCTTTCTGGCATTTCCGTTTGGTTCAAAATTGCTCTCTTCGATAATTTTGCTATATCTTTGATCGTCATATAATCGCTCCTGTAAAAAATGTGATTATATTTTAACCCTTAACAGCGCCAGCTGCAACCCCTTTGACAATATATTTTTGAGCGCATAAGTAGAATACAACAACCGGATGTTCAAAAGAAAATATGGTATAACGCCAAGGCCGGTACGCAGCTGAGTCTGCGCCTGCCCTCAATATCCGGCTTTTATCTTTCTATATAATTCCTCGCCATATTCTCCTGCCAGCTTCCCGCATATCTCTATCCTCTGCCGGACAACCGGAATCAGCACATGCGCCTTTGCATCAGCGACCTGCAGGCGCATCAGATTCTGAAACTCCTGCAGACTCACCCCCATGTTAAGATGCCGGCGCAAATGCTTCATCCTGAGACTCACACGGTCATCATGATATTCCACATAATAAATCAACCGCCTCTGTTCGTCATCACGAAGGCACTCGCCCTTAGATAAGAGTTCCGGAATTATCGCATCCTCCACGATCTCCTTGCTCCTTTGGGGATGTCCATAATAATGCATATTCACCTTTCCATCCCTGGTATCATAAGTCTGGCAATCCGGTTTTCCGATATCATGAAGCATTGCAGCAAGAAATACCATGTCATCGTCAATATCCTTTGACAGTCCCGCAACTGTCTGCAGGCAATGTTCCCACAAATCATATTGATGTGCATAATTCTGCTGATTGAAATCCAGCATGATTTTAACCTTCGGAATCAGCTGAATAATATCTGGCCTGTGCCTGTCAATATCCGCCGCCGAATCTGATTCTCTTAATATTGTTATCAAATCCGCCAAATTCATTTTACTTTACCTCTTCAATTTGTTTTTATTTTATTTTACATAATGAATGTCCATCTGTCATTGAACCTGTGGTACAATCACTAGTTTAATTGTTTTTGAACGCAAAAATGGACAACACCCATTAGAATTTCCTAAGCTGAGAATTTGATCCAAGCCCATACTTTGTAGAAAGATACTGTGTGCCACCTTCTCCATTTATGTATTCTAAAACTACTTTTTTCTTGAATTCAAAAGAATATTTAGCCATAAAAATACCGACCTCCAATCGTTAGATTTTTAGGTCTAACTTTTGGGGGTCGGTACACTCTCTAAAAAATAACAGCCTTTCTCACTATATCAGCCTTTTGGAATCTGACCATCGACATACAGAATGTGATTAACTAACCAC